>Ga0070712_100000552_pt1 | contig 21691 bp, 21 predicted proteins | sample LARL81metaG_FD_71396 | JGI IMG/M metagenome (GOLD analysis project Ga0070712, IMG submission 71396) | Corn, switchgrass and miscanthus rhizosphere microbial communities from Kellogg Biological Station, Michigan, USA - LAR L8-1 metaG | ecosystem: Host-associated > Plants > Roots > Rhizosphere ...
TCCAGCTCCTCCCCGGCCTCGAAGCGCTCCCGGAACTCGATCGTCTTGGAGGCCAGCTGCTCGTCCGACAGCTGCTCGATCTCGTCCTCCAGCGCGTTCACCTCGCGCACGCGCTGCTCGAGCCGCTTGAGTGTCCGGCCCTCGCCCGCGCGCAGGAACTTCTGGAACATGCTCATTCCGCACCGGATGGTACCAACCGGGGGTTGGCGGGCTGTGGACTCAGCCGTCGCTAGCGCGACGGCTCGATCAACCCGTAGTTCCCGTCGCGGCGCTTGTAGACGACGTTCACCTGGTCGGTATCGGCGTTGGTGAACACGAAGAAGTCGTGGCCGATCAGCTCCAGCTGAAGGATCGCCTCCTCGGGCGGCATCGGCTTCATGTTGAACTGCTTCTGCTTGACGATCACGGCATTCTCCTCGTCCGGAAGCGCATGCGGTTCGGTCGCCGCCAAGGCGGAATGGCTGGCGACGTGCTGTACCTGCTTGCGGGTGCGGCGGTCGCGATAGCGCTTGACCTGGCGCTCCAGCTTCTGGGCGACCATGTCGATCGACGCGTACATGTCGGTGGACGATTCGCGGGCCCGCAGCACCGGCCCCTTCGTCCACACCGTCGCCTCGGCCACCTGGGGCTCGGAGATGCTGGGGTTGTGCTCCACCGCCAGCTCCAGCTCGCACCTGCTGCCGTCCGAGAGGTGGCGGGAAAGCTTGCCCAGCTTACGCTCCGCGTAGCTGAAGAGCGGGTCGGTGACGTCGACGTTCCGACCCTTCACCTGCAAATCCATCGGCACTCCTTCTTCGCAGGCCTGCCCGTTGAACCATACCCGCTTGGCGGCCGGTCAGAGCGCCCGGGCCAGGGTGACCGCGTCGACGCGGACCGCGCCGGCGGCACAGAGCACGCGGGCGCACTCGGCCAGCGTCTCGCCGGTGGTGTGAACGTCGTCCACCAGCACCACCGGCAGGGGCGGCACCGACGCCTCGGCCCGGAAGGCGCCGCGCACGTTCGCCCGCCGGCCGGCGATGTCGAGCCCGCGCTGCGGGCGCCGACGGCCGCAGCGCGCGAGCAGCGGGGCGGCCGGGAGTCCCCAGCGGTCGGCCAGCTCGCAGGCCAGGAGCTGTGGCGGGTGGTACCCGCGCAAGATCAGCCGCCAGCGGTCAGGCGGTACCCAGGTCACGACCGCCGGGCCGGGGTCGCCCACCACCACCTGGACGAGCGTCGCCGCCGGGTCGGCCAGGCCGCGCAGGCCGCCGTCCTTGAACGCCTGGACCAGGCGCCGGCCGCTCGCCTCGTAGGCGATCGCCGCCCGTGCGCTGGCGAAGGGCAGGCGCTGCCCCCGGCAGGCCCGGCACTCGCGCACGTCGACCGCAGCCGGCAGCCCGCAGCGACGGCAGCCCGGTCCTGACAGGAGCTCGAGCGATCCCAGGCAGGCTGGGCAGACCGGCGCCGGCCCGGCGCGGCAGACCGCACAGACCGGCGGCACCAGGAGATCGAGCGGCTGCACCGGCCGATGCTCCCCCGGCGACCCGTCCCGGGTGGGTCACGAACAGTGCCGGATCAGTCGAGGATGGCAGCCATGCGGGCGGCGATCTCGGGCCGCCGCAACTCAAGCTCGCCCGGCTCCTTGACCGGGAGGAACCGCGAGTCCGGGCCGGACCGGGGCACCATCAGAAAGCGCGTGTCGAGGCCGGAGGTGAGCTCGCCGACCAGCCGCTCGAACTGGATCGCCGTCCGGCCGTCCACCTCCTTTCGGACGGTGAAGTAGGTCCACGGCATGTCGAGCGCCTGCAGGGCTGCGGCGTCGACCAGGAATGTGTTCGTGTTGAACACCGGGACGGACGACGCGTCGAAGTCGTCCGGCAGGCGGAACTCCTCGAGCACCACCGGCCGGCCGTTCCAGCGCACCGGGATGCCGCCGGCATCGCCCTCCTTGGCCACCACCTCGACGGTCAGCGGCTCGGACTGGGCGGCGTGCCAGCCGAGCAGAAGCGGCTCGACCCCGGCGCCCAGGTTGTCCAGGTTGGCGATCCACAGGTAGCGCCCGCCGCCGGCCAGGAAGCGCTCCAGGAGGCCGCTTCGGGCGAGCGCGTCGGGCAGGTCGCCGTGCCCGGTGGCATGGACGCTGGGCGCCCCGTTGGCCTCGCGGAAGAGCCGCCCCTCCGGCGTCAGGCGGAGCGAGGCGTCCTGCTCGAAGACCGCCACGCCCTCGCCCCGCGGTTGGGCGGCGACGGCCTCCCGGATGGCCGCGTCGGTGGCGGCGCTGGTCATCACCCAGAGCGGCAACGACCGGCCCGCGACGCGCGACCAGTGGGCGCGCTCGGCCAGCCGCAGGTCGAGGAAGGTGCGGCCGTCCAGCGCCTCCACGAGCGCCTTCACCACCCCGCCCATGCGGGTCGCCATGCCGCCCGCCAGCACGACCAGGGCCAGCTCGCCGGCGGCCAGCGCGCGCAGGCCGTCGCCGGCGAGCGCCTCGGCCGCCTCCGATCCGGCCTCCGGCGCCTTCGCCACGTCGGCCGAGGCGGGCGGCTCGACGGTGCCGGTGACGCGGTTTCGCTCGGTGCCGCCGTCGATCTGCTCCGCCCAGCGGAGCAGGCGCTGGGGGTCGAAGCCGACCGCCCTCAAGTGGCCGGCGAGTGCCGGGTCGAGGCTTGCGAGCTCCTCGGCGAGCCCCGGCTCAGCCAAACCGGTACGGGGGCCGGTGCACGCCGTCCTCGGTCACGATCGCCGAGATCAGGTCGGCCGGGGTGACGTCGAAGGCGGGGTTGTAGACGCCGTAGCCGCCGGGAGCGGCGGCGCCCGCCACCTCGGCCGGCGCCCGGTGCTCGATCGGGATGTCGGCGCCGGAGGCGGCGCCCGGGTCGATGGTGGAGGTCGGCGCGGCGACGTAGAAGGGCACGGTGTGGGCGCGCGCCGCCACCGCCAGGCCGTAGGTGCCGATCTTGTTCGCCACGTCGCCGTTGCGGGCGATCCGGTCGGCGCCGGTGATGACGGCGTCAACCTTTCCCTGCGCCATCAGCCAGGCGGCCGAGGAGTCGGTGAGCAGCGTGCCCGGGATCCCGTCCTGCTCCAGCTCCCAGGCCGTCAGCCGGGCACCCTGGAGGAGCGGCCGCGTCTCGTCCACCCAGACGTGCAGCCGCGGATCGCGGCGGTGGGCGGAGCGGATGATGCCGAGGGCGGTGCCGTAGCCGCCGGTGGCCAGCGCGCCGGCGTTGCAATGGGTGAGCACCTGGGCGCCGGCGCGCAGGAGCTCCGCCCCATGCTCGCCGATCCGCCGGCAGCGCTCGACTTCGTCGGCGTGGATCGCGCTCGCCCGCTCGACCAGCGCCTCTCGCAGCTCGTCCGGGCCGGCGTAGGGCGCTGCCGCCGTCTCCCGCATCCGGTCGACTGCCCAGGCCAGGTTGACCGCCGTCGGCCTGGCTGCGGCAAGACCCACGCAGGCCCGCTCGACGTCCTCGCGCAGGCCCTCCAGTGATCCCGCCGGCGAGCGCTGCGCCGCCATCGCCACCGCGTAGGCGGCCGCGACGCCGATCGCCGGCGCTCCGCGTACGGCCATCGTCCGGATCGCGTCGATCACGTCCTGCCAACGGTCGAAGCGAAGCTCGACCCGCTCGCCGGGAAGCCGCCGCTGGTCGAGCATGACCAGCGTCGCATCCTCCAGTCGGACGATCGACTCCGGGGTCAGCGCCGGTGCGGTGACCGCCACGACCTCAGGTGCCCTGGTCCCACGATGCCAGGTAGCCGCGCTGCTCGTCGGTCAGCGAGTCGATCGCGATCCCCATGCTGGCCAGCTTCAGCCGCGCCACCTCGTCGTCCAGCTCCCGGGGCACGGTGTAGACGCGGTTCTCCAGCTCGCCGTGATGGCGGGCGATGTGCTCGGCGGCCAGCGACTGGTTGGCGAAGCTCATGTCCATGACCGCCGCCGGATGGCCCTCGGCGGCGGCCAGGTTGACCAGGCGACCCTGGGCGAGCAGGAAGACGCGCCGTCCGTCGGGCAGGTCGAACTGCTCCACCATCGGCCGCGCGACCGACGTGCCGCTGGCCAGGTCGCGCAGCTGGGGGATGTCGATCTCGACGTCGAAATGGCCCGTGTTAGCGAGGATGGCGCCGTCCTTCATGACCTCGAAGTGCTCCCGGCGGAGCACGTGCTTGTCGCCGGTCGCGGTCACGAAGATGTCGCCCTGGCGCGCGGCCTCGGCCATCGGCATGACCCGGAAGCCGTCCATCACCGCCTGCAGGGCGCGCAGCGCGTCGACCTCGACGACGACCACGTGGGCGCCCATCCCGCGCGCCCGGTCGGCCAGGCCGCGGCCGCACCAGCCGTACCCGCAGATGACGAACGTGCGGCCGGCCAGCAGCACGTTGGTGGCGCGCAGGATGCCGTCCAGCGTCGACTGGCCGGTGCCGTAGCGGTTGTCGAACAGGTGCTTGGTGTTCGCCTCGTTGACGGCGACGATCGGATAGCCGAGGACGCCGTCGGCCTCCATCGCGCGCAGGCGGATGACGCCGGTGGTCGTCTCCTCGGTGCCGGCCAGGATGTCGGCCAGGAGCTCGGGATGCTTCTGGTGGATGGTCGAGACGACGTCGCAGCCGTCGTCCATCGTCAGGTGCGGCCGCTGCTCGATGGCCGCCTCGATGTGCGCGTAGTAGCGCTCGTTGTCCTCGCCGTGGACGGCGTAGACCGCGATCCCGTGGTCGGCGACCAGGGAGGCCGCGACGTCGTCCTGGGTGGAGAGCGGATTCGAGGCGCAGAGCAGAGTCTCGGCGCCGCCGGCCTTCAGCGTGCGCATCAGGTTGGCCGTCTCGCTGGTCACGTGCAGGCAGGCCGAGACGCGCAGCCCTGTCAGCGGCTTCTCGGACTCGAAGCGCTCGCGAATGGCCGCCAGCACCGGCATCTGACGGTCGGCCCAGTCGATCCGGCGCTTGCCCGCCGGGGCCAGCGCCAAGTCGCGGACATCGTGGGGAACGGTCGTGCTCATGCCCGCCACTATAGCCCTGCGTGACCGTTCGCCTGCCGCCGGTATCGTGCAACGGGTGGAGACCGCAGCCGCCCCGCTGATCGAGGCTGACGGCGTCGGCAAGCGCTACGGGTCGGTGACCGCGTTGGACGACGTCTCGCTCAGCGTCGACGCCCGGGCGGTCGGTCTGCTGGGGGCAAACGGCGCCGGTAAGTCGACCCTGATGAAGCTGATGCTGGGGCTCATCCGCCCCGACTCGGGGAGCGTCCGGGTACTCGGAGGCGACGCCACCGCCCAGAGCTGGGACGCCCGGCGCCGGCTCGGCTACATGCCGGAGCACTCCTGCCTGCCGATGGGGATGACCGCCCGCGATCTGGTCGTGCACATGGGCGAGCTGCGGGGACTGCCCCGCCGGGTAGCGGTGCTGCGCGCCTCCGAGGTGCTCTTCCAGGTCGGCCTGGAGGAGGAGCGCTCGCGGCTCATCAGGACCTTCTCGGTCGGCATGCGACAGCGCACAAACCTTGCCCAGGCGATCGTCCATTCACCGGAGCTGGTGATTCTGGACGAGCCGACCAACGGCCTCGACCCGGCCGGCCGCGAGGAGATGCTGCAGCTGGTGCGCCGGCTCTCGGCCGACCTCGGAATCGCGGTCGTCATGTCCTCGCACGTGCTCGAGGACGTCGCCCGCACCTGCGACACGGTGGTCGTCCTGCGCGAGGGGACGCTGGCCGCGGTGCAGGCGGTGGAGCGCCCCGACGAGCACGAGGCGAGGGAGCTGCGGGTGCGTGTCAGCGGCGACACGCAGGCGTTCGTCGGCGAGCTGGAGCGACGCGGCGTCCAGGTGCGCCCGGGCGAGGACGACCTGGTGGTCAGCGGGCCCGGCCGCGAGCAGCTGCTGGACGCGGTCCGCGACGCGGCGGTCGCGGCGGGGGTCGGGCTGCGTCAGCTGACGAGTGCCGGGCCGACCCTCGAGGATGCGCTGATCGGAGCCATGAGCTGACCGGCTCACGCGTCATCGACGTTCGCTTCGACCGCTACCGGGGAGAGCGCAGCGGCCGCGCCTGGGCGGTCTGGTCGCTGACCCGCTGGAGCGCGCTTCGGGCGATGGGCGCCCGCCGCGGCTGGAAGGCCAAGATCATCCCGATCGCCCTGGTGCTGATCGCGTTCGCTCCGGCATTCGTGGTGCTCGGCCTGCGGGCGCTCTTCTCACGGGCGGTCTCCGACCTGTCGTCGGCCCTCCCCTATTCCCACTACCAGCAGACGATCTCGATCGTGATCCTGGTCTTCGCGGTGGTGGTGACGCCGGAGCTCCTGTGCCCGGACCGCCGCGACCGCACGCTCACGCTCTACTTCTCGACCGCGGTCAGCCGCAGCGAGTACGTGATCGGGAAGCTCCTGGCCGCGATCCTGCCGCTACTCCTGCTGACGCTGGTGCCGATGGCCTTCCTGTATGCCGGCAACGTGGTCTTCGCAGTCCACTCCGTGGGCTACATCCAGCATCACAGCCGGGACATCGGCCGCATCCTGGTCGGCGGCCTGGTGCCGGCCGTCTTCTACGCCATCGTCGGCCTGGCGGTCGCCTCGCTGACGTCGCGGCGGGCGTTTGCCATCGGCGGCTACCTGGCGCTCATGACCGTTCCCACGATCATCGGCGGCGTGCTCGCCGCGAACCTGCAGAGCGGCCATTACCTGCGCCTGATGGCGATCGTGGCAGCGCCGATCAAGGTCACCCAGGCGCTCTACCCCGGCTATACGGACAGCGGCAACCTGGGGCCGGCGGCGTGGACGATCACCTATCTCGCCGTGATCGCCGTCTCCGCGGCCATCCTCGCCTGGCGCTACCGGGGAGACGAGGGATGAGCGAGCCGGTGATCGAGTTCGAGGGTGTGTCGCACTGGTACGGCGACACGGTCGCCGTCGCCGACGTGTCGTTCATGGTCGAGCCCGGGGTGACCGGCCTGCTGGGCCACAACGGGGCCGGGAAGTCGACGGCGCTCAAGCTCTGCGGCGGCTTCGTGACGCCGCGCTCGGGCAACGTCCGGGTCTTCGGCGTCGATCCCCGTCGCGATCCGGCTGTCTACCGGCGGATCGGCATCGTGCCCGACGACAGCCCGCCCTGGCCGTTTCTCTCGGCGGTCGACGTGGTCGCCATGTGCGCCACGCTGCGCGGGGTCGAGAATCCGCGGGCGGCCGCCGAGCAGGCGCTCGACGACGTCGATCTGAGCGACGTCGCCGGCCGCACGGTGGGCGGGTTCTCGCACGGCATGCGCCAGCGGGTGAAGCTGGCGCAGGCGCTTGTCCACGGGCCCGACCTGCTGCTCCTGGACGAGCCGCTGAACGGCCTCGACCCGGCCCAGCGGCGGCAGGTGGTCGATCGCCTGCGCAGCCTCGGCGAGCAGGGCAAGACGGTGATCATCTCGTCACACGTCCTGCACGAGGTCGACCGGACGGCGGCCCGGGTGCTGGTGCTGGTGAACGGCCACCTGGTGGCCGACGGGGAGACGCTCGAGATCCGCACGCTGATCTCCGACCGCCCGCGCAGCGTCCGCCTCGCCGCCGCCGACGACGGCCGCAGCCTGGCCCGGGAGCTGGTGTCGGCCGGGGTGGTCGACGCGGTCCGCTTCGAGGACGGCGAGCTGGTCGTCGAGACCGCCGACATCGAGCGGTTCAGCCGCGTCCTTCCGGCGGTCGCCCAGAGCACCGATACCCGCCTGGAGCGCGTGGAACCGGTCGGCGACGATCTGGAGAGCGTCTACGCCTATCTGCACGAGCGAGCGCGGGCGCGGGCGCGATGAACGGCATCCTCGTCCGCCTGACCGTGCGCGCGCTGCTTCTCCAGCGCCGGTCGCTGGCCTTGGCTGCGCTGGCCGCGGCGCCGCTCCTGATGTCGTTCGTGTTCGCCGTCGGCGCCCGCGCCGGTGCCAACCACCGCCTCTTCTACTCGACGCTCGTTCAGCAGCTCTTTCTGCCCATCGTGGCCGCCCTGGTGGCGCTGGTCGTGGGCGTGAGCGCACTCGGTGACGAGCGGGAGGACGGCACCGTGCTCTATCTGGTCGCCACGCCCGTTCCGCGACTGGTGCTGGTGGGAAGCGCCATCGCCGCCGCCTGGATCACGGCGATGGTGCTCCTCGTCCCCAGCCTGCTCCTGTCGGCGGTGCTCGCCCTTGGCCACCGGCTGACCGCCGGCGACCTGCTGTGGCCGCTTCTGGGGACCGCCCTGGCCTGCCTCGCCTACTGCTCGGCTTCTGCCTGGCTATCGCTGCGGGTGCGCCGGCCGGTCGTCATCGGGGTGCTCTACATCCTGCTCTGGGAGGGCTCGATCGCCACCTTCGCGGCGTCTGCGAGCAAGCTCTCGATCGCCGCCTACGGGCGGGCGCTGGTCGCTCAGGCGCTGCCCCAGGCAAACCCGCCCGTGGCCGGGCCGGTCGCGTCGTTCATCGTCCTGAGCGTCGTCGTCGCCGGCGCCTGCTGGCTCGGCGCCCGGCTGCTCTCCCGGGTCGAGCTGCCCTGAGTGAATCACCGGGGCCAGGCCCCTTCTTGCGGTCCGGTGAAATTAGGGGCCTGGCCCCGTTGATTCAGGCGGGGTCGGCGCGCCAGGCGTCGAGGCGGGACTTGAGCGCCTCGATGCGGTCGATCGGGATCGGATCGACACCGCGCGCCAGTGCCGCGTGGTAGCTGACCCAGTCGCCGTAGGAGACCAGCGAGAACGCCTCCTGGGCGGCGGAGCCGCCGCGGGCGCTCACCTCCTCGACGAGGACCGCATCGCCTGCGATCAGGTCGCGGGCGGCGTCCATCAGCGCCCGCCGGCGCGGGGACTGCTCAGATTCGCGCAGCAGGACGGCGGCGAAGGGCGCCCCGCTTCCCGCCCAGCCGACGATCTCGTTGTGGGCGAACTCGGGAAAGGCATGGCTGAACGCCTGCATCTTGGCGTTCTCGTTGAGCTGCGTCTTCCAGCGGTAGGCGACGACCGCCAGCGGCCCGAACCCGTACACCAGCGGCACCGTCTCGGCCAGTCGATGACCCAGCTCGCGGGCCTCCTCGGCGTCGGCCGCGGCGGCGCCGGCGGCTGCCTGCTCGGCCAGGCCGGGCGGGGCCAGGCCAGCCTCGGCAAAGGCGCTCGCCGTCGCCCCGAAGAGCAGCCCCAGGGCGGCCCGCGGCATGCCGGTGGTGACCGCCGGCACCCGGGCCAGCGGCTGCTCGAACTCCTCCGCATGGCGGGCCAGCATGCCGCCGGCGGTGACCGCCAGGACGGCCGCGCCCTGGGACTGCGCCTGGCGGGCGCAGGCCAGCGTCTCGGCGGTGTCCCCGGAGTAGCTGACGCAGACGACCAGCGTGCCCGGGCCTGCCCACCGGGGGACGCCGAAGGAGCGGACGCGGGTGATCGGAACCGGGCAGGTGTCGGTGATCAGCCCCCGCAGCAGCTCGCCGGCGATCGCCGAGCCGCCCATGCCGGCGAAGACGACGGCGCTCGGCCGGCGCAGGCGGGCGCCGGCGGCGGTCCCGATCTGGGCCCCCTCCCGCAGCTGCTCGGGCAGCCCTGCGATCGCCGCCCCCATGTCCTCGCGCTCTACCACACCGGCTCGCTTCCGTCGATGACGCGATTCTCCACGATCCTGCCGTCCGGCACCACGGCACCCGGCAGCAGAACCGATCCGGACACGCTCGCGCCGGCACCCACGTGCGCTCCCGGGCCGACCACCGAACGGGCGATGCGGACGCCCGGCTCGACCCTGGCCGAGGGGTCGACGAGGCCCTCCGGCGGCGCCAGCTGGACGTTCGCGGCCAGGTAGCTCTCGGGCGTCCCGATGTCGATCCAGCGCCCCGCCTGCACCTGCGCGTACAGCCCGCGCCCGATCAGCGTCGGGAACACCTCCTGCTCGATCGAGACGGCGCGGCCGGGCGGCACGTCCGCCAGCACCTCCGGCTCGATCACGTAGGTGCCGGCGTTGATCGTGTCTGCGCCGGCGGCTCCCGGCGGCGGCTTCTCGACGAACCGAGTGACGGCGCCATCGGCGGCGGTCTCGACCACCCCGTAGCGGCTGGGATCGTCGACCGCATGAAGCGCCAGCGTCAGCCGGGCGCGGCGGTCACGATGCAGCCCCACCAGCGCCGTCACGTCGAGGTCGGTCAGGACGTCCCCGTTGCAGGCGACGAACGTCTCCTCGACGCCGCGGGTGGCGTGGGCGATCGCGCCGGCGGTGCCCAGCGGCTCGTCCTCGACCACGTACTGGACACGATCGCCGAAGTGCGCCCGCAGCGCGTCCGGGCGATAACCGCAGGCCAGGATCACGCGGTCGATCCCGTGCGACGCCAGATGCTCCAGCTGGTGCTCCAGGAACGGCCGGTTGGCCACCGGCAGCATCGCCTTCGGCGTCTGGTTGGTCAACGGACGCAGGCGGGTGCCGAACCCGCCCACCAGCACCACCCCGATCACGGGGCCTCGAGCGGGGCGCGCAGCCTTCCTGCGCCGGACGAGTCGGGGGGCCGTCCAACCGACTCGTAGACGAAGCCGGCGGCCCTCGCCTGCAGCGGGTCGAGCAGGTTTCGGCCATCGACGATCAGCGGCTGCGCCATCGCCTCCCGCACCGCCGGCGACGCCAGCGTGTGGAACTCGCCCCACTCGGTGACGATGACCGCCGCGTCGGCGCCGGTCACCGCCTCCATCATCGAGTCCGCCAGCTCCACCCCGCCGCCCAGGAGCTCGGCGGCGTTTCGCATCGCCACCGGGTCGTAGGCCACCACCCGCGCCCCCTCCGCCCGCAGACGGTCGGCGAGCACGATGCTGGAGGCCTCGCGCATGTCGTCGGTGTTCGCCTTGAAGGCCAGGCCGAGCAGCGCGATCCGGCAGCCGCGCAGGCTGCCCAGGTGCCGCTCCAGCTTGCCGACCACGCGCCGCTTCTGGAGCTCGTTCACCTCGATCACCGAGGTCAGGAGCTGGAAGTGGTAGCCAGAGTTCCCGGCCAGCTGCTTGAGCGCCCGAACGTCCTTGGGGAAGCAGGAGCCGCCGTAGCCGATACCCGGACGCAGGAAGTGCGAGCCGATCCGCTCGTCCAGGCCCATCCCCTCGCTGACCACCGAGACGTCCGCGCCCATCTCCTCGCAGACGTTGGCGATCTCGTTGATGAACGAGATCTTGGTGGCCAGGAAGGCGTTGGACGCGTACTTGATCATCTCGGCGCTGGCCACGTCGGTGCGGATGAGCGGCGTGTCGACGTTTGCGTAGAGGGCGGCCACCGCGTCCGCGTCAGCCCCCTCGTAGGCGCCGATGACGATCCGGTCGGGCTCCATGAAGTCGTTGACCGCGCGTCCCTCGCGCAGGAACTCGGGGTTCGAGGCATAGCCCACGTGGTGCATCCCGCGCAGCTCCAGCTCGGCGTGCAGGCGGTCGCCGGTGCCCACCGGCACGGTGCTCTTCATGACCAGCAGGAAGCGGTCGCCCGAGCGCGGCAGCTCGTCGATCACCTGCTCCACCCGGGAGAGGTCGGCGTCGCCGGAGTGCATCTGCGGCGTATCCACGCAGACGAAGACGATCCGGCAGCGCTCCAGGAGCTCGGCCAGGTCGAGGGTGAAGTGCAGGCGCTCGCGGTGTCGCGCGAGCAGCGCGTCGACACCGGGCTCATAGATCGGCACCTCGCCCCGCCGCAGCACCTCGATCCGCTGCGGATTGATGTCGCGGCAGACGACCTCGTGGCCGAGGTCGGCGAAGCAGGCGGCAGTGACCAGGCCGACGTAGCCGACGCCGATCACCCCGACGGCGGGCGTGTCCCTGCCGGCGGCGCTCACCCGGTCGGCCTGAGCGAGCTTGCGATCGCGATCATGTCGGCGTTCGAGAGCTCGTCCAGGAGCGTGTTCTGAACCCAGTAGGCGACGTGGTGCACGTTGTCGATGGTGGCGATCATGTGGATATGGCCGCCGTCGTAGTAGTACTGCCAACGGCGTCCGTTAAGTATCCGCGTCGCGTTCGGGCTCTGCAAGATCGGTGCGTCGGTGAAGTGGGTCTCCTCGATCCCCCAGTACCCGCCCAGGGTGATCTGGAAGTAGCCGTAGATCGAGTTGGCGCCAGGCCCGGCGGAGCCGGCGTTCAGGTGATATGCGCGCACCGGCTGGGCGGCGCTGAACTCGCAGAAGCCGTTCGGCTCGTAGGACGGGTAGGGCTGGTCGGAGCACTGCTCGCCGGTCCCGAAGACGGCCGACGGGTAGAGCCCCGGCAGGTGCGCCCGATGGGCGGCCGCCGCGAACGCGGCCTTGTAGTCGCTGGTGCGCACCATGTCCGAGGGCAGCTTGACGACCGGCTTGTGGGGCGGGCTGAGCGCCGGCTTGCCGGGCGCGTCCGCCCCCAGCACCACGATCACGTCCGCCTTCCGGGACGCGAAGCGCTGAGGCACCGGCAGGCTGTAGCCGGCGCCGAGCACCTTGTGCAGGTCGGCCGCCGCCTCCTTGAAGCCAGGCTGGTAGTAGATCCAGGTCCGCTTGTAGCGCGGGTTGGGGGCGTTGGCCGCGCGCACATTGTAGGTCCAGGCCTCGAACCCGGCCGCCGCCTTGGATGCCAGCTTCGGCCGGTCGGTCCCGTTCAGCGCCAGCACCTTCACCTTCGACGGCTTCATCTGCGGCTTGAACTTCTTGCTGTGCGCCTTCTGCTGCTTCGGCAGGTGGGCGGTCGGCTGCTTGACCGTCTGCGGGTGCTCGAACTGGTATACGGCGCGATGGATGTCGGCGCTCGTGTCGGTCAGCACCGAGGCGCCGCCGATGTCCGCGTTCTGGGTGTCCTCCAGACGGACGGTGACGATCCGGCCGCGCAACTGGGAGATGAGCGCCGCGTACTCCTCCATCGTGCGCGCCGACGGCGGCCCGTTGACGCCGGTCACCTGAGTGTTCTTGGTGACGTCGTCGATGATCGCCAGGATCGAGGGCAGATCGGTGATCGAGAGCCCGTGGAACTTGTTCGAGGCGGCGGTCTGGAACTGGCGCAGGAAGGTCTGCTGGCGCGCGTTCCGGTAGAGGTCGGAGTCGGTGTGCCGGAAGCGGGCGAAGTTGAGCGCCTCGGCGCCGCCCAGCGACTGGTAGCCGGGGTCGATGTGGATCGCCTTGTAGCAGCAGTCATAGGCGGTGTTCGTGTGCTGGTAGTTCTGGTCGATCGGCAGGAAGATGCCGCCCAGGTGGTTGACCAGGCTCTCGAAGCCGGCGAAGTCGACCTCGACCAGGTAGTTCGGCTTGACGCCGGTGAGCGCGGTCACCGTCCTCACGGCCAGCTTCTCGCCGCCGTCGCTGAAGGCGGAGTTGATCCGGTTGTCCCCGTAGCCGGGGATCGGCACCCACAGGTCGCGGGGCAGCGAGAGCACCGAGATCAGGTGCGACTTGGGATGGATGCTGACCAGGATCAGCGTGTCGGAGCGTGACGGCGAGCTGCCGTCGGTCTTGCGGTGGTCGGAGCCGATGACCAGGGCGGTGGCCGGCTGATCGGCGATCGGCACGTTCTGCTCCTGCTTGCCGAGCGCACCCTGGGCCGCCGCGACGCCCTTCGAGATGTCGGAGACCTGGGCGACCTCCTTGTGCAGCCACCAGGCGGCCACGCCGGCCGTGAGCAGGACTGCTGCCAGCAGGACGCCGGCCGACCAGAACATCGCCCGCACCCAGCCGCGGCGCTTCTTGCGCGGCTTCTTGGGGCCGCCGCCGCCGCCGTCGCCGGTACCTGGGTAGACGTTCATCGGGGGCTTGTCGGGCGGCGTGCCGTCCGATGGCCCTCTGGGCGGTGACTGGATAGCCAAGGTCGTGATGGGTCGGCCCGCGCGGCGAGCCCGATGAGTATAGAAGCCTATTCGACCCGGCCCAGGCGATTCCTCAGGTGTCTCCAATACCCCTGAGAGCGCGCGTGAAATCCACCAGCACCCGCCGGTAGGTGCGCAGCGACTCGACCTCCACGTGCTCTTCCGGGCCGTGGTGGTCGCCGCCCACCGGGCCGAACTCGACCGACGGCACGCCGCGGGCGAGGAACACCGCCGCGTCCGAGGCGCCGTTTCGGCCGACGCCCGGGGCGGGCCCTCCGCGGTGCGCCCGGACGGCGTCCCGAAGCGCCTGCACGTGGGGCTGTTGCGGGTGCACGGTCGCGGCCGGGATGTGGTAGCGGATCTGCGCCGATCCGCCCAGCGTGCGCACCTGCCGCAGCACCTCACCGGGATCCTGGCCGGGCAGGTAGCGGACATCGACGTCGATCGTGCAGCGGTCGGGAACGCGGTTGACGGCGTCGCCGCCGCGGATCCGGCCGAGGTTGACGGAGGGCCCGGCGAAGAGCTCGCTGCGCTCGCGGGCGAACGGCAGCTCGCCGATCTGACGGTAGAGGTCGATCGCGTTCAGCACCGCGTTCTCGCCCAGCCAGGGCGTCGAGCCGTGGGCGGAGCGGCCCTCAACCTCGATCGTCAGCACGAGCGCGCCCTTGGCCTGGACGCCGACCTGAAGGTCGGTCGGCTCGCCGCAGATCGCGAACTCGCCAACATGCCCCTGGTCGGCCAGGCGGGCCGTCGCCTTGGCCTCCAGCGCCGCCGCCTCCGACTCCTCGTCGGCGACGATCAGGAGCTTCACCTGCAACTCGTCGACGGGATCGGCCGCCAGCTCCCCGAGCGCGCCCAGCATGGCGGCCAGTGCGCCCTTCATGTCGTAGGCGCCGCGGCCGTACAGCCTCCCCTGCTCCAGCCGCGGCTGGAACTGCCGCGGATCGCCGGGGACGACGTCCAGGTGCGACGACCAGATCACCGACCGCGCCCCGCCGCCGGCCGTCGCGACCAGCGACGGGAGGCCGTTCAGCTCGACCACCGAGTGCTCGACGCCGTTGGCGGCCAGCCACCCGCCGACGAACTCGGCGGCGGCCAGCTTGCCCTCGGGCTGCGAGCTGTCGAACGCGATCAGCCGCTCGGCCAGCGCGACCTCGTCAGCTTCCACCATGCACCGATTCTGGCAGAGGGACGGGCTCGAGCGCGGCGTCCGCCGCCTCCGGCTGGAACCAGGGGTAGGCGTCGGTCAGGCAGAGCACGTAGGCGAGCAGCCGCACCCGGTAGCGCTGCTCGAGCTCCATGACGTCGGCCATGCCGTCGGGCAGCCGGCCGCGAATGAGGATCGCGATCCAGGCAACGAACGCAAGACAGGCGCCCGGCAGCAGCCAGAGCGTCTCGATCACCAGCGCCGGCAGTGCCGCCAGCGGCCGGGCGACCAGGCCCAGGCCGCGCCCCGCGTCCGGCTCGAGCGCCGCCGCCGGCGGGCTCGCCCAGTCGACGAGTAGCCCGAACCACGACCACAATCGCGCCCACAGGCGCAGCCAGCCGAACGACCCCGACTGGACGAGGCGCGGCAGCCGGCCGACCGCGATCCGCACCAGCCAGCCGGCCACGGCGAGCAGCCAGGTGATGCCGAGGACCGCCGCCCAGAAGACGACGAACACGATCAGACCGGGCTTGCCGCCGAAGTGCAGGAGCAACACCTGGCCGATCAGGACAACCGACGGAACGACGAGCGTGCGGCGCGGGCGGCGCGCCGTCCGGGGCACGTCGAAGCGCAACGGGTGCGGGCGTCCGGGGCTCGCCCAGGGCGGCTCCAGGGCGTCGGCGGGAGGCGCCGGCCCGATCGACGGCAGCGCCGACCCAGGCGCGACGGACGGCGGCGGCGCGGCGTCGTCGAAGCCGGCGCCGCAGCGGATGCAGAACCGGGCCCCCGGGGGGCGCGCGGTCCCGCAGCGGATGCAGAACCGGGCCGGGCCCGATGGACGGTTCACTCGACGGTCTTGACCAGCGCCTCGGCGAAGCCCGCCTCGCGGCGGGCGGCGTGCACGTCGCCGTCGCCGGCCCTGGCCCGCTCCAGCGCCTCCTCTGCGGCCTCCAGCCGGCTGCGCGCGTCGGCCGCCTCGATCTCGTCGGCGGGGACGGCCTGGCCGACCAGGACGAGCGCCCGGTTCTGGCGCACCTGCAGGAAGCCGTCGGCGGCGGCGAAGCGGCGCACGTCGCCCCCCTCGTCGGTCACCCGCACGACTCCGGGGTCGAGCAGCGACACCAGTGGAGCGTGGTTGGCCAGGATGCCCAGCTCGCCGGCGGCGCCGGGCACCACCAGTATCTGGGCGTCGCCCGAGAAGGCGACCCCCTCGGGGGTGATCAGCTCAACCGGAAACGGCGTGTAGTCGGGCACGGCTCAGGCCGCCGCCTTCAGCTGCTCGGCCGCCTCCAGCGCCTCCTCGATCGAGCCCACCAGGTAGAACGCCTGCTCCGGCAGCTCGTCGTGCTTGCCGTCCAGCAGCTCGCGGAAGGAGCGGATCGTGTCCTCCAGCTTGACGTACTTGCCGGGGCGCCCGGTGAACGGCTCGGCGACGTTGAACGGCTGGGACAGGAAGCGCTCGATCTTGCGCGCCCGCTGGACCGTCACCTTGTCCTCGTCCGAGAGCTCGTCCATGCCCAGGATGGCGATGATGTCCTGCAGGTCCTTGTAGCGCTGGAGCACCTGCTGCACCTGGGTCGCGACCTGGTAGTGCTCGTCGCCGATCGCGCCCGGCTGGAGGATCCGCGAGCTCGAGTCAAGCGGGTCGACAGCCGGATAGATCCCCTTCTCGGAGATCGACCGGGAGAGCACCGTGGTGGCGTCGAGGTGGGCGAAGGACGCCGCCGGGGCCGGGTCGGTCAGATCGTCGGCCGGCACGTAGATCGCCTGGACTGAGGTGATCGATCCCTTGTTGGTGGACGTGATGCGCTCCTGCAGCTGACCCATCTCGGTGGCCAGGGTGGGCTGGTAGCCGACGGCGCTCGGCATCCGGCCGAGCAGCGCCGACACCTCGGAGCCCGCCTGCACGAAGCGGAAGATGTTGTCGATGAACAGGAGCACGTCCTGGCCCTGCCGGTCGCGGAAGTACTCGGCCATGGTCAGCGCGCTCAGCCCGACCCGCAGGCGCGCGCCGGGCGGCTCGTTCATCTGCCCGTAGACGAGCGCCGTCTTCGAGAGGACGCCGGACTCGGTCATCTCCAGGTAGAGGTCGTTGCCCTCGCGCGTGCGCTCGCCGACGCCGGCGAACACGGACAGGCCGCCATGCTCCTGGGCGATGTTGTGGATCAGCTCCTGGATCAGCACCGTCTTGCCGACGCCGGCACCGCCGAAGAGGCCGATCTTGCCGCCCCTGACGTACGGGGCGAGCAGATCGATGACCTTGATCCCGGTCTCGAAGATCTCCATCGTCGGCGACAGGTTCTCGAACTTCGGCGGGTCGCGGTGGATCTGCCAGCGCTCCTCGGCCTCGACCGGCTCGCCCTTGTCGACCGTCTCGCCGAGGACGTTGAAGATGCGGCCCAGGGTGACCTCTCCGACCGGCACGGTGATCGGGCCGCCGGTGTCGAATACCGGCAGGTGGCGGGCCAGGCCGTCGGTGGCGTCCATGGCGATCGCCCGGACACGGCCGTCGCCGACGTGCTGCTGCACCTCGGCCACCAGCCTGCGGCCGGAGTCGCTGCCGTCGGCGGCGGGAATCGGGATCTCGAGCGCGTTGTAGATGGCGGGCAGCTCGCCCGTGAACACCGCGTCGATCACGACGCCCTTGATCTCGACAATCGTGCCGACGTTGCCGTCGCCGTCGTTGCTGGCCATGTAACTCCTTTGTGCAGCCGGTGGAAAGGCGGTTTAGCGGCTTGGGAAGCCGGATTGTATCAGCCGAAGGAGCGTCCGCGGTCCGGACTTCGTTACACGCCTCGCGGGCCCCTTTTCGGGCCCCGAGCCGGACTCGGCGAGGGCCGATGCGACCCGGTCACGCTCGACGGCCGCCGCCACACGGGCGACGCGGTCGAGCTCTCAAACGCGCGACGAGACTGCGGAGATGAAGGCCATCGATCTCATCGTAGCTACCGGCCGGGGGTCAGGCACGGAGCTGGGGCACGCCCAGCCGGCCGGCGAACCGCGGCGAATGCGGCTGATCGCGCACCCGCCAGCGCCTGGACGGTCCCGGCTGCGGCGCCGGCGCGGTGGTCTGCAGCAGCCGCACCGATTGCGGCGGCCCGAGTGCGCCCTGATGCGGCCGGGCGGCCACCGACGCGAGCACAGCGGCGATGCCAGCCGCTGCTGCGGCAGCCCCCAGCCCCCGAGCGAGGACGACCACCCGCCGCCGTCGCCGTCGCGGCGCCCGCACACCCGGCGCCGGCGCCAGCAGCCGCGGCACCTCGACCTCGGGTGCGCTGCGCACGCGGTGGGTGACGTCGGTCATCGCCGCGACCACGGCCTGGCAGTCGGGGCAGCCGCGCAGGTGCCGCCGCAGCTCCGCCGACTCGGTGTCGGTGAGCACACCGTCAAGCCCCGCCGATGCCAGCGAGCGGGCCCGGTCGCAACCGTGGGCTCGGTGGTGGAGAAACCTCATCGTGGCCATTCAGACGTCCTTCCCCAAGCCAAGGTTAGCCGCGACCGCCGGGCGACCGCACATGGATGGGTCAAAAGAACCGATGCAGGGGGTCGAGCAGCGCGCCGAAAACGAGCAGGATCGCCCCCAGCGAGACCAGCAGCATGGACGACCCGAGCGCCTCATCTCGCTCCTGCTCAGTCGCCGTGCGCACCTTGCCGCGAGTCAGGAGCACGCCGAAGAGGCCGGGCGATCCCTCCTCGTTGTCGATGCGAAGCGGCGGCCGTATTCCGTGGAAGACGCCCAGCACCACGAACAGGGCGCCCAGGCTGTAGCCGGTGACCGAAAGCGCCCGCCGGATCGAGACGCCGCCGAGCAGGTCGTAGGCCAGCCCGAGCACGATGGTGATCACCAGCATGGCGACGGCGAGCACTGCGAACCGCCGCAATCCTGCGACCCACATCGAGACGGAGCCGCCCGCCATCGCCGTGGGCTAGGACGACGAGGCGGCCGCGCTGCCCGCCGCCGGCAGGCTGAGATCGGCCATCGGCCACGTCTCGAGCGGGAAGTGGCAGGCGACCTGGTGCTCGCCGCCGTGCAACTCCAGCTGCGGCTCGTCGACGTCGCAGCGGCCCGGCTGGAAGCGTGGACAGCGGGGATGGAAGCGGCAGGCGCTGGGCGGGTTGATCGGGCTCGGCACGTCCCCCTCGAGCACGATCGGCTTGCGGGCGCGGGCAACGTTCGGGTTGGGGATCGGCACCGCCGAGAGGAGCGCGCCGGCGTACGGATGCAGCGGCCGCTGGTAGAGGTCCTCGCCGGTCCCGAGCTCGACGATCTTGCCCAGATACATGACCGCCACCCGGTCTGAGATGTGGCGGACGACGTCCAGGTCGTGGGCGATGAAGACGTAGGTCAGGTCGAACTCGCGCTGCAGCCTCTTCAGCAGGTTCAGGATCTGCGCCTGCACCGACACGTCGAGCGCCGACACGGGCTCGTCGCAGACGATCAGCTTGGGCTGGATCGCCAGTGCCCGGGCAACCCCGATCCGCTGCCGCTGGCCGCCCGAGAACTCGTGCGGGAAACGGTTGTAGTGCTCCGGGTTCAGACCGACGACCTCGAGCAGTTCCTGCACCCGCCGCCGATTCTCGGTGGCGTTGCCGATCTTGTGCACCTGCAGCGCCTCCCCGATGATCGCGCCCACCCGCTTGTGCGGGTTGAGCGATGCGTAGGGATCCTGGAACACCATCATCAGGTCGCGGCGGACGCGCAGCAGATCCTTGCCCGACAGGTTGGTGATGTCCTTACCGTCGAAGACGATCTTGCCGCCGGTCGAATCGAGCAGGCGCATGATGCAGCGGGCCATGGTCGACTTGCCGCACCCCGACTCGCCGACCACTCCCAGCGTCTCGCCCTTGTTGACGGTGAAGGAGACGCCGTCGACCGCCTGAACGCGGCCGATCTCCTTCTGGAAGATGACGCCGCGGGTGATCGGGAAGTGCTTCTCGAGGTCCTCGACCTCGAGCAGGGGCTGCGAGTTGCGGGCGCCGTTCGACTCGACCATCAGACCTCCGCCATCATGTCACCGATCAACCGCTTCGACTCGGTCAGCCGGAAGTCGTGCTCGAGATGACAGGCAACCTGGTGCTCGGAGCCGCTCTCGACGCCGACATATTCCGGCACCTCCGACACGCAGCGGTCGAAGGAGTAGCCGCAGCGCAGGTGGAAACGACAACCGCTGGGCGGGTTCAGCAGCGACGGCGGCGTGCCCGGAATCGGCTTCAGATCGGAGCCCTGCGCGGCCAGCCGCGGCAACGAGCTGAGCAAACCCCAGGTGTACGGGTGCTCGGGCTGGTAGAAGATCTCCGAGTAGGAGCCCTCCTCGGCCGGCTTGGCGGCGTACATCACGAGCACGTCGTCGGCCGTCTCGGCGACGACGCCGAGGTCGTGGGTGACCAGGATGATGGCGCTTCCGAAGTCGCGCTGGAGCTCGTTCATCAGCTTCAGGATCTGCGCCTGGGTGGTCACGTCGAGCGCCGTCGTCGGCTCGTCGGCGATCAGCAGGTCGGGGTTGTTGATGAGCGCCATGGCGATCATCACCCGCTGCCGCATGCCGCCCGAAAACTGATGCGGGTAGTCTTCCAGGCGCGTCTCGGCGCGGGGAATGCTGACCGCCTTGAGCATCTCCAGTGCGCGCCGGCTGGCCGCCTGCTTGCCCACCTTCTCGTGCAGGCGCACGGCCTCGATGAGCTGGTTGCCGATCGTATAGACCGGGTTCAGCGAGGTCATCGGGTCCTGGAAGATCATCGAGATCTCCTTGCCGCGGACCTTGCGCAGCTCCTCGGACGGCAGCTTCAGCAGGTCGCGGTCCTTGAAGATCGCCTCGCCTGTGATGACCGAGTTGCGAGGCGAGTTGAGCCCCATGATCGTCATGCAGGTGACGCTCTTGCCGCAGCCGGACTCGCCGACGATGGCCAGCGTCTTCCCCTTCTCGACCTGGAAGGACACTCCGTCCACCGCCCTCACCACGCCGTCGTCCGTCCGGAAGTGGGTCTTCAGGTCACGGACGTCGAGAAGCAGCATGCAGGAATCTTAGATGGTGGAAGGGTGGAAGGGGTGTCCGCGCTCAGCTCAGACGCACGCGTGGATCTATCCACGCGTAGAGAAGGTCGACCAGCAGGTTGAAGACGATCACCATGATCGAGGCGAAAACGACCGTGCCCATGATCGTTGGCAGGTCGAACTGGAAGACCGACTGGATCGCCCACCAGCCAAGTCCCTGCAAGCCGAACACGTACTCGATGAAGACGGCCCCTCCCAGCGCCACCGCGATGTCCATGCCGAGCATCGTGACCACCGGCAGCATCGCGTTTCGCAGCGCGTGGCGGCGAATCACGACATGCTCCGGGGCGCCCTTGGCGCGCGCGGTCCGCACGTAGTCCTCGTTCAGCGTCTCCATGACGCTGGAGCGGATCATGCGGACGTAGAACGCCGAGTAGAGGATGGCGAAGGTGACCCAGGGCAGGATCATGTGCGTGAACCAATCCCATGGGCCGCCGCAGACCTGGCCGGGCGAGGCGCCGCGGAAGTTGCAGTAGCCCTGGATGGGAAGCCAGCCGAGCTTGTAGCCGACGATCAGCGAGAGCATGTAGCCGATCCACACCGGGTGGGCTGAGATGCCGGCCAGGACGCCCACCATGGCGACCCGGTCGCCCTTGGAGCGGGGCCGAAGCGCCGAGTAGATGCCGACCGGGATGGCCACCGCCATCCACAGGATGGCGCCGCCGATGACGACAGCGGCGGTGATCGGGGCCGCGCCTGCCACGATCGAGTCGACGCTCTGGCGGTTGCCGTACGAGGTGCCGAGGCTGCCGTGGAAGACGAGCTGGCTGAGGAAGTG
>Ga0070712_100000560_pt1 | contig 21617 bp, 17 predicted proteins | sample LARL81metaG_FD_71396 | JGI IMG/M metagenome (GOLD analysis project Ga0070712, IMG submission 71396) | Corn, switchgrass and miscanthus rhizosphere microbial communities from Kellogg Biological Station, Michigan, USA - LAR L8-1 metaG | ecosystem: Host-associated > Plants > Roots > Rhizosphere ...
GGGTGGTCAGGTCGATGGCGGTGGGGGAGTAGGTGATCGTCTTGATGAACGTCAGCCCGGCTGCCTTGGTGGCGGCCTCGGCGTCGGCCGCCAGTTCCACGCTGAACGAGGTGCCGTCGGACAGGATGCCGATGTCGTTGTCGCCGTGGGACTTGGCCCAGTTCACCATCAGCTGGGCGTACTGCTCGTTCGACGGGCCGGTGCTGAACGCGGTCGGATTCTGCTGGGCGTTGAACAGGGCCTTCGCGCCGTCCCCGTTGACCACCAGCATGTGCTGCTGCATCAGGTACGGCTGGATCTGGTCCTGAGCCGAGGAGAACGAGTCATTGACGATGATCACGTTCCCCTGGGAAGCGAGCTGCCTGGCGATGCCCAGCGATGTGGCCGGGTCGCCCTTGTCGTTGTAGTTCGACAGTGCGAACTTGTGCCCGCACACGCTGTCGTGCGCGTTGAAGTAGTTGACCTCGATTTCGGATTCGATCTGCGTCAGTGTTCCCGACGTCGCGGTCGGGCCGCTCAGCGGCTCGATGTTCGCGACCTTGATCGGGCCGGCCGGAATGCTCGAGCACAAGCCCGAGCCTCCGCCTCCGGCGGCCGCTGCCCCGCCTGATGAACTGCCTGACGAACTGCACGCCGCTAGCCCAAAGGCGAGCACAGCCCCCACCGCGACGGGCAGGAACCTGTGACGGAAATCAGTCACGGACGATACGCTCATCTACCTCTCCCCTCCCTGCCGTTTCACGGCGTTAGGCCTCTCACCCTAACTCTTTTCATGCGATGCGTCGATGACTATCGAACTTATAGTTCATAACAATTTAGCAGGAATGTCACCATAAGTGGCCAGGCGGGTACTACTTGGACGCCACTCCCACCCGCCGCCCAGGCCCTTGGCGGTCAGGTTGACCGTCCTCATGACCATCAGTTACTTTGATCGTTGTCAAGATATTTCTAGGCGTCCGCGTGTCTGGAAGGTGACTGGTAGCCCATGCTCGTCGCCCTCGAAGGCATGATCACCGAGTTGCGCCAGATCGGCGTCCCGATCTCGCTCACCGAGAAGATCGATGCCGTCCGGAGCCTGCGGCACCTTCCGCTTGCCGGACGCGACGGCGTGAAGTCCGCGCTTCGCGCGGCATTGGTCAAGAGTCATGATCACGAGCTTGCCTTCGACGCCCTCTTCGACCTGTACTTCTCCGCGTCGGCCGGCGGGACGCAAGGCACCGGGCCTGCCGGCCAGCCTGCCGTCGTCAATGGCCAGAGCGGCAGCGGTGCGGGGGCGCTCGCAACGATTGACGATGCCGGACTTACTGAGCTCCTGCTGGCTGCTCTCCGTGACGGGAACGACGTCATGACCCGGACCATCGCGGGCATCTTCGTGGACCGGCACGCCGCGATCGAATCGGGTCGGCCCGTCGCCGGCACCTTCTACGTGTTCCGCACGCTGCGCGCGGTGGATCCGGACAAGCTGATGACCCGCCTGGTCGCGGCGGATAAACCTAGCGGCGAGCAGCCGGCCGTGCTGCGGCGCCTGCAGCTTGACGGCCATGAGGCCCGGGTGCAGCGCTTTCGCCAAGCCGTCGAGGCGGAGGTCCGCCGGTACCTGGTGGCCGACCGCGGTGCCGATGCGGTAGCCCGCACCCTGCGCCAGCCGTTGCCGGAGGACGTCGACTTCCTGACCTCATCCCGCGAGCAGATAGTGGCCATGCGCGGCGTGGTCGATCCGCTCACCCGCAGGCTGGGCGGCCGCCTGGCGGAGAAGCGCCGGCATCGGCGGCGTGGCGCGCTGGACTTCCGGCGGACGATGCGCGAGTCGCTCGGCACCGGGGGAGTGCCGGTAGAGCCCGTCTTCCGCAAGCCGCGCCCGTCGAAGCCCGAGTTGTTCGTGCTGGCCGACATCTCCGGCTCCGTCTCCACCTTCGCCGCGTTCACGCTGCAGCTCATGTTCGCGTTGCGTTCGCAGTTCTCCCAGGTCCGCAGCTTCGTGTTCGTCGACGGGATCGACGAGGTAACCGATGTCCTGCGGCAGGCACCGGACGTCATCGACGCGACCAGGCACATAAACGCCATGGGCAGCGGCGTATGGCTGGATGGCCGCTCGGATTACGGCCACGCGTTTGAGTCGTTCTGGGAGCAGTGGGGCGAGCAGGTGCGCAAGCGCACCACCGTCATCGTCCTCGGCGATGCCCGCACCAACTACCACGACCCCGCCGCGGGCGTCCTGAAGGCCGTCAGGCAGCGAGCCGGTCACCTGTTCTGGCTGAATCCCGAACCCAGGGCCGCCTGGAACAGCGGAGACTCGGTGATGGCAAGCTACCAGCCGGTCTGTGACGCCGTGCATGAGTGCCGAAACATCCGGCAGCTCAAGCATTTCGTCGAGGAACTCGACTAGGGCCGGTCTTTACCGGGCGGTAGGCACCGTGTCGGTAGTGAAGAAGTACGGTGCGCCGAAGCAGTCATCGGGATTCGCGGCCAGCAGGCCGTCCCTGGGCCGCGTGGTCCTGATGTTCTTCTTGTCCAGCCACGCCTCGGCGGAGTCCAGATCGCGGACGCTGAAGGTAATGCCGTAGATCATGTTGCCCCAGCGCGCGACGTGCTCGCCAAGCGGTGAGTCCGTCACAAGCGGCTGCGCGAGCTGCAGGAGGCAGTCGCCCAGCTGGACCAGTTGGTAGCGGTACCCGCCGTCGTCGACGCCGCTGGCCACCGGGATGGCCTGGATCCGCTCCACGTACGCCTGGCTGGCCGCATCCAGATCCATGACTCCGAGCGTGACATAGGCCAGGCCTCTGATCCCGAGCGGATGGCCGATTTCCCACATCTTGACCTGCGACGACCACGTGTCCAGCAGCCTGGGGTCGTCCCGCATGTCCACCTTGCAGAGCTCGGCCATCAGCCCGTACATGTCTCTCGGGCTCGGATAGAAGTACGTCATCGACGGTTCTATGTGGTCGAGCTTGCCGCCGCCGGGCGCGCCGATGTAGACGCCCTGCTCGATCAGGTGGTTGCCGAGGCCGACCAGGTCATCGACCTTGTAACCCACTGAGTGCAGGTGCCGCCCGAACTTCGTGTAGAACTTGCCTACCGGCTTGGTCGGATCGGCCGGCATCTTGGGTGCCATCGTCTCGATGCACAGGTCGCTGACGAGCAGAAGACCCGCCCACCGGTCCTCGACCGGCAGGAAGTTGGGCTCATCCACGCCCATGTACATCAGGCCGCCGAATACCTCTTCGTAGAACCGGTTCAGGGCCGGCACGTCGTCGGTCATGTGCACCGAGTGGATCATGATGCCGATGCCGTAATCGCCGGTCGTCCGCACCGTCTTCTTCATATCATCTCCAACCTGCCGGCTTGGCGGTCTAACGCCCCTGACGTACCTGGCTGAACGGCACGTCCCGGTCCGCCGCGAATTCGCGCGGCATGCCGAGGACGCGCTCGCTGATGATGTTGCGGGCCATCTCGGTGCTCCCACCGCCGAGCGACCCGGCCTGCCGCATCAGGAAGGACAGGCCGTAGTCCAGCGCCTGGCCATCAGCCGAGGCCGCGGCGTGCGAGCCCAGGATCTCAACGCCGATCTCGGCGATCCTGGTGCTGCTCTGGCCAGCGAACAGTCGCATGATGGCCGCGGAGGGCGGCGGCATCTGCTGGGTGCGCATCCCCTCCGTGACGCGTGAGATCAGCTGCTGCTGGACGCGCGACATCGCGTGCGCCTCGGCCACGAGCTCGCGCACCGACGGGTCTTCCGACTGGCCGGTCGCCCGGACCATGTCGATGAGGGCATGCGTCCCAGGTCCGCGGCGGGGCGGGCCGAGCCCGCCGCTGACGTAGGGTGAACCGCCGCCCACCGCGTTGCGTTCGTGGAACAGCTGGCGGCTGGCCACGGCCCAGCCGCCATTCACCTCACCAACGACGGCCGACGCGGGCACCACCACGTCGTCGAAGAACTCCTGGCAGAACTCGTTGTTGCCGTTTATCTGCCTTATCCGCTTGATCTCGATGCCGGGCTGATGCACCTTCAGCAAGAACATGGTCATGCCGCGGTGCTTGGGCGCCTCCCAGTCGGTACGGGTAAGGCACAGCGCATAGTCGGCGGCGTACGCGCCGGAACTCCAGATCTTCGAGCCGTTGAGGATGAACACGTCACCGTCGCGCGTCGCCCTCGTGGTGACGCCGGCCAGGTCGGACCCGCCGCGTGGCTCGGAAAGGAACTGGACCATGATCTCGTCGCCGCGGATGATGGCCGACAGGCGCTCGCGTTTCTGCTCCTCGCTGCCCATGTCGAGCACGGTCGGCCCGCAGATGGAGAACGTCGGGGTGTTGAGCACGAGCGGCATCTCGTAACCAGTGCATTCCTGGTTGAACGCCCGCTGATGCGCCGGCGTGAGTCCCAGGCCGCCGCACTCCCGCGGATAGCAGACGCCGGCGAAGCCGCCGTCGAAGAGCAGGCGCTGCAGCTCACGGGCCCGCGGCCATACCTCGTCACCCCAGCGCGTCATGGCCTCGAGAGCGCCACCCTCGCCGGGGCCTAGCCGCGGCATGTTCTCCGCCAGCCAGGCCCTGGCCCGCAGCCGGAAGGATTCGACGTCTTCCAGGTCAGCGCGGCCGGTCGCGTGTTCTGTCATGGCTAATCCCTTGCTCAGACGCCGAGGATGTCGGCCAGGCGGCGGCGGTGCTCACCCGGTGTCCCGAACATCGTCCGGTTCACCGTCGCCCGCCGCAGATAGAGGTGGATATCGTGTTCCCAGGTCACGCCGATGCCGCCGTGCATCTGCACGCAGTCCTGGATGATGTCGGTCGCGCGCTGCCCGACATAGGACTTGGCCACGCTGGCCAGTTCGTCCGCATCCTCGGCCTGCCGCGCCGTGGCATGTGCAGCGGCGCCCGCCGTGGCCTGGCAAGCCTCGAGCCAGAGTTTCATGTCGGCGAAACGATGCTTGAGCGCCTGATACGAGGCGAGGGGTCGGCCGAACGAGTACCTGTCGAACGCCCACTGCACGGTGAACTCGAAGACCCGCTGGACCGCTCCGGCGGTTTCCGCGCACTGAATCGCCACCGCGATCTGGACCTGGCGGTTGACCGCGGCCTCGGCCGGCCTGGCCGGGCTTACCACGCAGGTGGCGGGCAGCCGCACGCCATCCATCTCCACGCGGGCGTACCGCCGCACGAGGTCGAGGCTCTGCTCGGCGGTAACGGTCACTCCGGGCGCCGCGGCGGGCACGATGAACTGCGCCAGCCCGTCTGGGCCTGCCGCGGTGACGAGGAAGTAGTCCGCCTGATCGCCGCAGTCGACCCGGTCCTTGACCCCGGACAGGACATAGTCCGAGCCATCGGACGTGGCCTGGACCGTCGGCGTCAGGGGCGCCCAGCCGCGCTGCGGTTCGTACACGGCCCAGCTGGCGACCGCCTCGCCTGCCATCAGGGCGGCGATCACCTCGGCATGGTCGCCGGCGTTGGCAGCCTCGCTCAGTGCCGCTGCTACCAGGTTCGTGCCGAGTAGCGGCCCTGGCGACACCAGGCGGCCCATCTCTTCGGCAACGATGCAGGCATCTACCAGCCCTTCGCCGGAGATGCTGTCGCCGCCCGCCGCCGGATCGACAAGCATGGCGTTCCAGCCCAGCTCACTGCCGCGCTGCCACCAGTCCGGCGCAAAGCCGATGCCGCTGTCAGCCAGTTCGCGGACCCGGGTCAGCGGCATTTCCTTCTCGAGGAACTCCCTGGTCGTGGCGCGGAACAGCTTCTGGTCCGCGGTCAGGTCGAAGTCCATCCGGCGATCTCCTCCGGCGCGCCAGGGTCAGCCGCAGACGTCAGGCGGGCTACCGGCACGCAACGCTTCAGTTCGTTACTTTTACAAGCGTTGCACTATCTGCCCGGTCAGGTCAACCATCTCGACCCGGACATTGCCGTCACATCGGCGTGCTTTTCCCGGGTCCCCGACCGCAATCGCCTCGCACGCAAAAGGGCCCGGCACGCGACGCGCGCCGGGCCCGGCCATATTCCTCACCAGGTGAGTACGGCGACTTCCTCGATATCGTCGCTCGCGTCCCGCTGCCGGGAAATGGCCGCGGCAATACTGGCCGACTCCTGCCGCTTCTTGCGGCGACCCGTCTGCACCGCCCCGTTCTCCGTGCCGACCACCGGCCGCGGCGTGGGGGCCAGTTGCCACAGGCCTTCCAGCACGTCCTTGAGCACGTCGCGACGCAGCGAATAGTAATAGTTACGCCCCGCTTTGCGCGTGCTGATCAGGCCCGCGTTCTGGAGAATCTTGGTGTGGTAGGAGATCGTCGGCTTGGACACAGGGAGCGTGTCTTCCAGCGTGATACAGGCCAACTCGTCCACTTGCGCCATTTGAACGATGATGCTCCACCTGATCGGATCGCTCAACGCCCTGAAAACTTCGGTCGGCGGGTCACCGGCCGTCAGCTTGCGCGCCATTAGATAACTCGGTTCCCCCTTGAGGTGCCAAGATCGTCACGATATCGGCACACTTTGCGGATAACTTTGAAAACTATCATACAGCCCGCTAGGCCAAGCCGGCGCACGGGCGCCGGCAAGTCATCCAGAGTTAACAGACGCACGTACGTGGTTAACAGACGCACGTACCCAGGCCTGGTGTCATCGTCCGGCCGGGCGAGCCGGCCGCCGCGGGCCGCCTCGCCGCGAAGGCCACCTCAGCTAGTCCTGGCCGGGCTGGAAACCTCCTCGGTGCCGCGCACGATCGCGGAGACATGCTCATCTTGGGCTAGGACCGGCGAGTCGCCGCTGATCACGATCTGTCCGCGTTCCATGACATAGCAGCGGCTGGAGTTGGCCAGCGCGCGCGGCACGCTCTGCTCGACGATCAGGATGGCCAGGCCCTGCTCGCGAAGCCGGCTGACTGCCTCGTAGATGGTGCGGATGACGACGGGAGCCAGGCCGGACGTGGGCTCGTCCAGCATCAGCACCCGCGGTTCGGCCATCAGCGCCTGGCCGATGGCGACCATCTGCTGCTCGCCGCCCGATAGGAAACCCGCGTTGCGGGTCGCGTAAGTGCGCAGGATGGGAAACAGGTCAAAGACCCGTTCCATCGTGACAGCCGCTGCCTTGCGCCCGGACCGTCGGCGGGGGTACGCGCCGAGGAGCAGGTTCTCCTCGACGGTCAGGCTGGAGAATATCCGGTGTCCTTCCGGCACGTGAGCCAGCCCTGCGTCGACGATCTGGCGTGAGCTGGCCCGGGAGACCTCAACCCCGGCCAGCGTCACGCTACCGGGGAAGCGGCCGTAACGGAGGCCGGCGATGGCCAGCAGGCTGGTGGTCTTGCCTGCTCCGTTGCGGCCGATGAGGGCCACTGTTTCAGCCTCGTTGACCTTGAAGGAGATCCCGGCCACGGCCTGCAGCGACCCATAGCCGGCGTGCAGGTCAGAAACAACAAGCAAAGGTTCACCGGTCTTCATGACGATGCCTCCAGTGGCTCATCGATTCCCAGGAACACGCTCGCGACGGTGGTGTCTGCGCGCAGTTCCGCCGGTGTGCCCTGGAACAGCCGCTTGCCTTGATGCAGGCAGGTGACGGTGTCGGCGATGGATAGGACCATCGGGACGTTGTGCTCGATCAGCAGCACCCCCACCCCCGAGCGAGCCAGGTTCTGGCAGACCTCGGTCACGGTCTCCAGCTCGACAGGGCTCAGCCCCGCGGCCGGCTCGTCGAGCAGGATGAAACTGGGTCGCAGGGCGATGGCCCTGGCCATCTCCACCAGCCGCCGGGTGCCGTGCGGGAGGGCGGCGGCCTGCTGGTGGATGACGTGCTGCAGGCCGAGCGCCTCGAGTATCTCCTGCGCCTCGGTGCGCGCCTGGCGGTTGACGCGGATCCCGCGCGGCAGCCGCAGGACGGATTCCGCGCCGGTGCACCGGACGCGCAGCTCGACGGCCGGTATGACGTTCTCCAGGGCTGTCGCGCGGAGCATCAGCTTGGGGCTCTGGAAGGTCCTGGCTATTCCAGCCCGCGCCACCGCGTGCGGTGGCTGGGTGTCCAGCCGGGCGGAGCCGACCATGATCTTCCCGGCGTCGAGGGAGTAAAACCGGGAGATCAGGTTCAGCAGGGTGGTCTTGCCTGAGCCGTTCGATCCGATCAGGCCGTGGACCTGCCCCCTCGTGATGGTCAGGTGTATGTCGTCGACCGCGGTCACCCCGCCGAAGCTCCGCCTGGCCCCATCGACAACCAGCGGGCTCGAGTCGCTCGCTCCCAGCACCGGCGTCCAGTCGGGCAGTTGCGCGGCGGGCTTGGCGGTGGCGGCCGTGGCAGGGGGTACGCTCTCCGCTGAGGCGGGCGCCGGGCCAGACGTCAGGCTGGGCGTCCGTGGCGTGATGCCCAGCCGCTCGTTCAGCACGGTGATCCGGGCCATCAGTCCGTCTGGCAGGAAGACGGCGAACACCAGCAGCAGGATGCCGAAGATGATGCCGTTGTACTGCTGGAACCCGGTGAAGAACTGGTTGATCCCCAAGATGATCACCGACCCGATCAGCGGACCGGCGATGGTGCCCATCCCGCCGATCGTCATGCCGGCCAGCAGCAGGACCGCGAACTGGACCGACGAGCTGCCCGGGGCGAAGAACTCCTGGGAGTAGACGTAGATGCCGCCCGCGATGCCCGCCATGGCGGAGGAGATGAGGATGGCCAGCAGCTGGGTCCGGTACGCCCTGATCCCGATAGACGAGGCCAGCTGCCGGCTGGTGTGCAGGGCCACGAACCGGTGCCCGACCCGGCTGTGCACCAGGGCCCAGCTGAACAGGACCGCCAGCAGGACCAGCGAGACCACGATGGCGTACAGCTCCACGCCGCTGATTTCTTGCACCCACCCGGCAACGGCGTACAGCGGGATGCCGGTGTCGGCCCCCACCAGGCCCCACTGCTGGGCCACAGTAGGAATGGCCAGGGCGGCGAACAACGACACGAGGGCCAGGTAGAACCCGCCTACGCGCAACCCGGGCAGGCCGATGATCATGCCCGCCACGGCGCCGACCACGCCGCCGATGATGCACATGGCCAACAGGCCCACGCCGTGCGGGTGGTACTTCGCGGCCAGGATCGCGCCGTAGGCGCCGGCCGCGAACACCGCGGTGATGCCGAGAATGTACTGGCCGGCGTAGCCCATCGCGATGTTCAGGGCGACGGCGATGATCAGGAACGACAGGATTTCCTCGTACTCGCCCAGGCGGAACGTGCCGCTGCCGCCGATCTGCGGCACGAAGTACAGAACGATGATCAGTACCGCGGGTACCGCCCACCTCAGCCAGGCCCGGCTATCCAGCCCCAGCCGATTCGTGAGGTCATTCATACTTCACGCACCGCCCTCGTCCCGAACAGCCCGGTTGGCCGTACCGCCAGCACGATCAGCACCACGATCAGGCCAGCGAGAATCTCGTAGTTGGAGCTGACGTACAGGTCGAACATCTGCTCGGCCACGCCCAGTATGAGACCGCCGATCACACAGCCACGCAGGCTGCCGAACCCGCCCGCGGCCAGCGCGATGAAGCCCTTCAGGCCGTACGTCAGGCCCACAGACACGTCGGCCGAGACGATCGGCGCCACCACGAAGGCCGCCAGCGCCGTGACTACGCCCGCGATCACGAACGCCAGCCGGCTGATCCGCAGCGCGTCGATCCCGCGCAGCGCCGCGACCTCGCGGTCCTCGGCGACGCCGCGCATGGCCGTGCCCAGCCAGGTGCGCTTGTAGAACACCTCCAGCGCCACCATGACCACGATCATGGTGACGAAGGCCAGGATGAACTTCGTCGCCACGTGGACGCCCGCTATGGTGATCGTCCCGCTGCCCAGCGCCCCGGGGATCGGGACGACCGGGTTCTGCCCGTAGATGATCGACGCCACGGTCTCGAGCACCAGAGAGAACGCGAGCGTCGCGATAAACCAGCCCAGCCCGGTGACCGGCTTGCGGACGAACGGCCGGACCGCCACCCGCTCCTCCAGCAGGCTGAGCGCCACCACCGCCCCGAGGATCACCAGCAACGTCAGGATCTGCGGCAGGTGCCACCGGTCGAGGCAGAAGTACGACACCAGGACACCGGCCATCATCAGGTCGCCCTGGGCGATGTTGAAGATGGACGTCGAATTGAACACCACGGTGTAACTCAGCGCGATCAGCCCGTAGACCGACCCCACCGCCAGACCGGCGATCAGCGCGGTCAGGAATAGCGTCATCGAAAGTAACCTCCTGCCCGGCCGTCAGCGGCCGTAGGCGACGCCGCGGGCTCAGTCCATGACCTCGACCCGCACCCTTTCAGACTTTTAGAGCCACACGCACCGCGCCACTGGGCAGGCCGGCCTGCTGGCCGTCGGGCCACCGGAAACGATTCAGCGTGTCTGAAACTATCTATAAATATGCCGGTAACGTCAAGGGCGAGTGGCCGGTCGCGGGCCTCGCCCATACCGGCTCGCCCCGCCCAGGCGGACCGGGCGAAGGACCCGGTCACGACGGCTTCGGCCAGGTGTACGGCGCTGCCTCGTCCGGGGTCATGTCCAGCCACTCGCCCAGCACCTCCGCCGTGTGGGCGCCCAGTCGCGGGGTCGGTCGCCGCACGGTTGGCGGCGTCTTGGCCAGCCGGTGCGGCGGGGCCGCGTACTCGGCCACACCCAGGTCTGGATGATCCATCTCGAGCAGGAAATGCCGTTCCCTGTGCTGCGGGTCGCGCACCACGTCCTCGGCGTCCTGCACAGCGCCGGCCGCCAGGCCCGCCCGCTGCAGCATCCGCATGGCCTGCTGTGCGGTCAGGTTCGCGGCCCAGGCCTCCAGGGCCGCACCCAGCGCATCGCGTGCAGGCTCAGGCGGCTGCGCTGCCTTGGCGAGATCGGCGAGGTCATCGCGGCCGAGGAAGGCGGCCAGCGCCCGCCAGTCGGCGGCGTCCTCGGCCTCGACGGCCAGCCAGCAGTCATCCCCGCGGCAGCGGACGACCTCAGAGAGCAGGGCCCCGGGCACCCGGTTCCCCGGCACCACGGAACCTCGCCTGTTGACGATGTAGTCGAGCATCATCGGCCCCATCACCGCGGCCGCGGTCTCCACCTCCGCCAGGTCCACGTGCGTGCCCCGGCCGGTACGGTCTCTGGCCGCTAGCGCGGCGAGCACCCCGAACACGCCGTGGGCCTGGGAGATGTAGTCGAAATGGACGCCGCTCGGATATTGCCAGGCGTCGGTCAGGCCGGCGAACGAGCAGACCGTCGCGCCGTAGGCCAGGTAATGAGACCGCGGACCGCTATGCCCGAACCCGGTCAGCGAGAGCATGACGATGCGCGGATTGACCGCGGCGATCTGCTCGTAGCCGAGGCCCCACCGCTGCATCACGCCCGGTGCGTAATTCTCGACGATCACGTCCGCCGCGGCGGCCAGCCGCACGAACAGGTCCACGCTGGACGGGTTCTTCATGTCCAGCGCGACGCTGCGGGTGGTGCGGTTGAAGTTGGCGAACATCGGTGAGGTGTCGGCGCCCGACGGCTCGTGCACCACCGGATCCTCGGGCGCCCACAGCCGGCGCAGGTTGTCGGGCCGGGCCGGTGACTCGATCTTGACCACATCGGCGCCTAGCTCGGCCAGTGCGGTGCCGCTGAGCGCCCCGGCGATCGCCGTGCCGAACGAGATCACCCGGATGCCGCTCAGCAGCCCGGGCACCGGGGCCGGCGGCGCGGGCTCTCGCCACTCGCGGACGACCTCGCCCGCGTCGGTCGAACCCAGCCGCGGGGCTGGCCGGCGGTACTGATCCAGCACGCGCTCGGTGCAGCGGAACGGCTCACCCGGCAGGTCGAAGTCACCAAGGCCGGCTAGTTCCCGGCGGACGAAGAACCCCCGGCTGCGCGGCTGCTGGTCGTCCACGAAGTCGCCCACCGTGTTGATCACGGTGCAGGGCAGGCCCAGTTGCTGGCCCCGCACGAAGAAGTCCTCGCGGCTCATGGCCGCGATCAGCGGGCGCATGACGTCGATGATCTTGTCCTCATACGGGTGCCGCACGACCGGATGGGCCCACGAGGGATCGGACAGCTCGGCGGGGTGGCCAAGCAATTCCATGAGCGCGAACCAGTGCTTGTCGGTGGACGCGGTGAACTCGATCACGCCGTCCCGGCACTCCCAGGACCCGCCGCCGGAATACTGCCCGGTCCGCGGCCGGCGTCGGCCGATCCGGGATCCGTTGGTGTAGGTGTAGATGTCGAATGAGGACTGGGTCAGCACCTCGTGCGCCGACAAGTCGATCAGCTGGCCGCCCGCCTGCGGCCTGGCGCGCAGGGCGGCGAGCACCGCGACCGCGGCGTGGGTCCCGACGAAGTCGTAAAGCTGCTGGCCCGGCACCACCACAGGCGGGCCCTCTGGCGGGCCCTGGACGTACATCAGGCCGCTCATCGCGTGCGAGACCAGGTGGGTGCCGCGCCAGGTGCGGTACGGCCCGGTCAGCCCGAACGGCGTGATCGAGCAGACCACCGCAGCGCCCCCGGCCCAGGCCAGTTCGCCCGTGGCTGCGTCGAAGCCGGCCACCGGATCGCGCCCAGTCGGCGTCAGCACGACCACGTCGGCGTTCGCGCCCAGGTCAGCCAGCGCCTCGATTGCCTCGGGGCGCCGGTAGTCGAGCACGAGCCCGCGCTTGTTGGCGTGGTAATAGGCGAAGTTCAGGCTGCCCTCGGGGTCAGGCCGGTCACCGGCGAACGGCGGACGGCGCCGCAGCGCGTCGCCCTCGGGCGGTTCGGCCTTGACCACGTCCGCGCCCGCGTCGGCCAGCAGCCGGGCGCAGTAACTGCCCAGCGGACCAGCCAGGTCGAGCACGCGGATCCCGTCCAGCGGCAGCTCAGATTTCTGTCCAGCCATTGCCCGCCTTATCTGCCGACCTCGAGTCATCGCCCTGTCGGGCACGCAAATCTTGAGTCAATATATAACTATCGAACTATTTTGGCGGCGGCGGCGGCTGGCGTCAAGGACCTGAGGCGAACCCTGGCCCGCCTTGCCACCGGCCAGGAGACGGCTGGACCGGCGGACCTGGCTTGTGGTGAAATATTTTTAAGTTTCTATGTTTGACGAACTGACAGAGCTACCTGGTCGGCCGCGCGAGGACGCGACGCTCTGGCAGTGGCAGGGAGCCAGCCGGCAACGCAACGGAGGCTGAGAAATGGATTTGTCGCTCGGTGAAGACCAGCTGAGCCTGCGCACGGCGTTCGCTGAGTTCTTTGACAAGGAATCCACACTCGAGCGGGTCAGGGCCGCCGAACCGCTCGGGTTCGACCCGGATCTGTGGACCAAGCTGGCCGGGACCGGAGCCATCGCCATGGGGCTGCCCGAGGACAGCGGGGGCGGCGGAGCCAGCAACCTGGACCTGGCCCTGGTCGCCGAGCAGTTCGGCCGGCGGATCGCGCCGGTGCCATTCACCGAGGCTGCCGCGGCGGGCCACGTGCTTGCGCAGGCCGGTGCCGCGGACCTGATCGGCGGCGTGGCCGACGGCAGCGCCTTGGCGACGATCGCGCTATCCCCCGCTCGCGACGGACGGCTGCGGCTGGTGCCCGCCGGCGCGGTGGCCGAGATCGTCGTCGCGCTCGACGGTGACCGCCTGATCGCCGTCCGGCGGCAGCCCGGTCCGCGCCCGCACGTGGAGCCCAGCCCGAACTTCGGCTCCAGTCCGCTGGCCGACTGGGGCCTGGGCGACGGCGAACGGATCGAGCTGGCCGCCGGGCCGGAGGCTCTCCGGCTGTACCAGGACGGGGTGAGCCTGTGGAAGCTGCTGATGGCCGCGGCGCTCGGCGGCCTCCGCGCGAGCGCACTGGAAGTCGGCGTCTCCTATGTCAAGGCGCGCAAGGCGTTCGGCGTGATCATAGGCTCGTTCCAGGCCATCCAGCATCGCCTGGCCGACCTGGCGGTGGCGGGTGACGGGGCCCAGCTGCTGATGTACGAGGCGGCTTGGGCGCGAGACAACGGCCAGGCCGAGGCTGCCGCGCTGGCCTCCATGGCCTTCCTGTTCGCCGCCGACTGCGCGTTCCGTACCACCAGGGAGTGCCTGCAGTTCCACGGCGGCTACGGCTTCACGCTCGAGTACGACATCCAGCTGTACTTCCGGCGGGCCAAGGCCTGGCCGCTGGCCCTGGGCGACCCGCGGCGGGAGTACCAGCGGCTCGCCGACGTGGCCTACCCGCAGACGCAGAAAGACGAGGAGTAGAGGTGGACTTCAAGGACGTCGACAAGCTCGCCGAGTACCGTCAGGGCGCGCGCGACTGGGTGGAGAAGCACGTGGACCCCGCCTGGGCCGAGCAGCAGCGGACCTCGGGCAGCTATCACACACCCGAACTGCACGCGATTCTCGCCGAGCAGGGCTGGCTGGGCGCGGGCTGGCCGGCTGAGTACGGCGGCACGTCCAACAACCCGGACATGGCGGCCGCGCTGTTCCAGGAGATCGCCACCGTCGGCCTGCACATGGACGGCTGGGCCACTACCAGCATGATCGCCAACACGCTGCTGCACACCGCCACCGAGGAGCAGAAGCGCACTTACGTCGGCGGGGCGCTGCGCGGCGAGATCATCATCGTGCTCGGCTACACCGAGCCCGACTCGGGTTCGGACGCCGCCGCGGCCAAGACACGGTCCCAGCAGGACGGCGACGAGTGGCTGGTCAGCGGCCAGAAGATGTTCACCAGCACCGCGCACCGGGGCACCCACGTCTTCATGCTCACCCGCAGCAACGTCGACGTGCCCAAGCACAAGGGCCTGACTATGTTCCTGGTCCCGCTGGACAACCCCGGGGTGGAGATCAGGGCCGTCTACACGCTCGGCGGCCAGCGCACCAACGCCACCTTCTACACCGACGTGCGGGTTCCGGACTCGGCCCGCATCGGCCCGGTCGACGGCGGCTGGGGGGTCATGCACGTGGCCCTGGTTTTCGAGCGCGGCGGGGGCGGTGGCGGCCGCCGGTCCGGGCCCAGCCTGGCCGAGCGGGTCGCGTGCTGGGCGCAGGAGACGCGCCGTGACGACGGCACCCTGGTGTACGACGATGCCACGGTCAAGGAACGGCTGGCCAGGATCGCCATCGACGCCGAGGTCTCCCGGCTGCTGGGCCTGCGGACCGCCTGGGTCTCCGCCACCGGGGGGCTACCAGGCACCGAAGGGTCGGCGCACAAGCTGTTCAGCGCGGAAAGCGCACAGCGCCAGCACTGGGACCTGCTGGACATCCTCGGCGCCGAGGCGGTGCTCCACCGCGAGGCGGGCGACGCGCCGCTCACCGCCGCGGTCGAGGAGGCGTGGCGGCGCGGGGTCGTCGGCACCATCTACGGCGGTTCCACAGAGATCATGCGCGAGATCGTCGCCGAGCGCGTGCTCGGCCTGCCCCGGGTGCGCTCGAGGAGCTGACCCGCGAGGGTGCTCCTCCGGCGGCCGATCTAAGTGAATGATATACAATGATCAAACACTCCGCCGTCGTGACGTGACTGGCGGATCCGCGTCAACCGGGGAACATCATGACCATGGACGACATGCCGCAGCCGCCTAGCGAGATCTTCAAGGCCCTCAGCGATCCGGTTCGCTGGAGCATCATCGTGCAGATGGCCTCCGTGGACGAATTGGCGTGCAGCACGCTCGAGGACACGCTGCCAGTCGCCAAGCCCACCATCTCTTACCACACGAAGATCCTCCACCACGCTGGCCTGATCAGCGTGCGCAAGTCGGGCCGCAACTACTACTACTCGCTGCGCCGCGACGTGCTGCACAAGCTGCTGGACGATCTGTGGGAGCTCGCGCCTACGCCGCGCCCTGTGGTGAGCAAGGAAAACGGCCAGGTGGCCATGGGCCGCAGGCAAAAGCGCGCTCCGGCCCGTAACCGCCACGCGAACCGCGAGGCCGTCGAAGAGGCCGTGGTCCTGACCTGGTGATCCGCGAGGCACCTCGCGATCCCCTGCACGCCGTGACCTGTACTCCCCGGGCATCTCGCGGCCTGCTGATCCCGCGCGACCCCGCACGATCTCGCGCGCCCGCTCCCGTCCGCCGGCTCCTGCTCCGCTCAATTAATTTGATAGTTCTGCAACCTTGACGCACCGGCTCACACGTCTTTAGCATCAGCGCATGACCTTCCCCAGCCGGGCGGCCGCGATCACCGGGGTCTACACGACCGTCCAGGGCAAGAAGCTCGGCCGTACCGAGGAGTCCCTGAAGCTCGAGGCGATCAAGGGCGCGCTGGCCGACAGCGGGCTGTCCTTCAGCGACGTCGACGGCATCATCCCCATGGAATCGTCGATGCACGGCCCGGGCCTGGTCTACCACATGCAGTGGGCTGAGCAGCTGGGCGGCCGCCCGCTCGGCTTCATGGGCATCGGCCAGGCCTCGGGCGGCGTGGCCAAGGCAGCGGCCGCCATCGACGCCGGGATGGCCGAAGTCGTGGTGATCTTCTGGGCCAACGGCGGCTTCCAGATCGGGCCGCGCGGCACGCCCGTCCCCACCAGCGCACCCCGTACCTGGGAATGGGGCTTCGACGTCCACGGCGCGTACATGACCACCTGGTACGCCATGTGGGCAGAACGCTACATGCACGAGTTCGGCGCCACGCCAGAGAACCTGGCCAGGGTCGCCGTCACCCACCGGTATCACGCCACCCTCAAGCCGGACTCGATCATGGGCCGCCGGGGCGAGATCACGGTCGACGACGTGCTGAACTCCCGGATGGTCTGCTCGCCACTGCACCTGTTCGACTGCGCGCTGGACAACGAGGGCGGCTATGCCATCGTCGTCACCTCCGAGGCAGTGGCGAGGAACTGCCAGAGGACGCCGGTGTGGGTCCTGGGCGGCGCCGAGGGCGCGTACACCGACTTCTACACCACGATCCAGGATCCCTGGTTCCCCCGCAGCGGGTACGCGGTGCGCCGGGTCGGGGACATGGTCTTCGACATGGCGGGCGTCAGCCGGGACGACATCGACGTGGCCGGGCTGTACGACTGCTTCACCATCACGATGCTCAGGGACCTGGAGGAACTCGGGTTCTGCAAGCTCGGCGAAGGGGCCGCGTACTTCGCCGAGGGCCACACCAAGCTCGGCGGCTCGATGCCCTGTAACACCGACGGCGGCCTGCTGTCCAACAGCCACTGCGGCAGCCCGTCAGGGCTGCACACGATCGAGGTCGTCCACCAGTTGCGCGGCGAGTGCGACGCGCGGCAGGTGCCCGACGCGCGGATCGGGCTCAGCCTGGCCCAGGGCATGTCCCCGCACGGGCTGACCTCGGCCCTGATCATGGCGACCGACTAGGAGGAAATGACAGATGACGGTCCTGGCAGAACCAGCTGCGCCTTACCTCAAGCCGCTACCGCAGGTCACCGAGGCCAACAGGGAGTTCTTCGAGGGCCTGAAGCGCCGGGAGTTCCTGGTGCCCAAGTGCGACCAGTGCGGCGATTACAACTGGGTCCCCTACCCGGCTTGCCGTTCCTGCCTGTCGGAGGACCAGACCTGGACGCGCGTGTCGGGCGAGGCCACCGTGTACACCTACTCGGTCATCTACCGCGGGCCTGGCGCCTTTGACGCCGACGTACCGTACGTGGTCGTTCTCGGTGAACTGGCCGAGCGGCCGCGGCCGTGCCTGGTGCTCGGCAACCTCGTGGGCACCGACCCGGACCAGATCCGGGTGGGAATGCCGATCCAGATCGCCTACCAGGACATCCCCGGCGAGGACATCACGCTCTGGCGCTGGGTCGCGCGCTAGGCCGCAAGGAGCAGCCATGCCATTCCCCTCCGGCAAGACCGCGATCGTCGGCGTCTACACCACCGAGCAGGCCAAGTCGCTGCTGCCGCGCACCTCCGTATCGCTGCAGCTTGAGGCGATCAAGGGCGCGCTCGAGGATGCCGGCTTGCGTCCCAGCGACGTCGACGGCGTTATCCCGCTGGATCCGGCCCCGTACGGCACGCCCGCCTCGGTGCACATGTTCTGGGCCGAGCAGTTCGGCGAGCGGCCGCTGACCTATCTGGAGGTCGGCATCGCTTCCGGCGGCTTGGCCAAGGCGGCGACCGCGATCGGCGCAGGCCTAGCCAACGTCGTCGTTCTGTTCTGGGGCAAGGCCGGTTACCAGATCGGCCCGCGCGGGACAGCCCGGCCCGATAGCGCGCCAAGGATCGGCGCGTGGGGCTACGACATCCACGGCGCGTACATGACGCCCTGGTACGCCATGTGGGCGCAGCGCTACATGCACGACTTCGGCGTAACCAACGCAGACCTGGCTCAGGTCGCCGTCACCCACCGGTACCACGCCACCCTCAACCCGGACTCGGTCATGGGCCGCAGGGGCGAGATCACCGTCGACGACGTGCTCAGCTCCCGCGTCGTCGCCTCCCCGCTGCACCTGCTGGACTGCGCCATCGACAACGACGGCGGGTACGCCGTCGTCATCGCGTCCGAGGCGGTCGCCAGGTCCTGCCGCAAGACTCCGGTCTGGGTCCTGGGTGGTGCCGAGTCGGCCTACACCGACATCTACTCCTCCATCTCCGACCCGTGGTTCCCCGAGGAGGGCAAGGCCGTCCGGCGCACCGCCGACCTGGCCTTCGCCCACGCGGGCGTGACCCGCGACGACATCGACGTGGCGGGCCTGTACGACTGCTTCAGCGTGACCATGCTGCGGGACCTGGAGGAGATGGGCTTCTGCAAGCTCGGCGAGGGAGCGGACTACTTCGCCGAGGGTCACACCAGGCTCGGCGGCTCCATGCCTGCCAACACCGACGGCGGCCTGCTGTCCAACAGCCACAACACCAACCCCTCCGGCATGCACACTGTTGAGGTGGTCAGGCAACTGCGCGGCGAATGCGGTCCCCGCCAGGTTCCCGGTGCCAGGATCGGCGTCTCCCTGGCCCAGGGCTACGCCGTCCACGGCATGGCCGGCACCCTGATCATGGCCGTCTAGGCCAGCGCTTAGCCAGTTAGCCGGCGCTAACGCCAGGCGAACACTGGCTGCTCGTAGTGCGCCACCCGCGTGGTCTGGCCGTGCAGCGCCAGCTGGCAGAACTGGTGGATGATGGCGGCGGTCGGCGCGTACACGTGGCCGCCAAGCAGGGCCAGCCGCAGGACCGGCGCGGACGATTCAGGGATGCGCAGCAGCTCAGGCGGGTGGTCGAAGTCGGCCAGCGGGATCACGTGGATCCGTGCCACCTCCGTCGCCTGCTTGGTGAGCGTGCCCACCGGGCCACCCCACACGACCACGGGCGTAATCAGGAAGCCGGACCGGGTCGCGAAGTCGTCGAGGACGCCGAGAACCTCATCGGGCGAAACCACCACGCCCGTTTCCTCGCGCAGTTCCCGCAAGGCCGTTTCCTCGACGGACTCGCCGGGCTCGCGGCTCCCGCCGGGCAGCGCCCACTGCCCGGAATGCCTCCGCAGTCCCGCCGCCCGCCTGGTGATCAGCAGGCGGGGCACGTCGTCGCGCAGCAGCACGCAAACCGCCACAGACGCTGGCCGCAGCCCGGGCCGCGAGATCGGGACCCGCTCGTACCCGCTCAGGTGGGCCGCGATAACGGCCCGGTAATCCGCGGCGGAATCCGTCACCATACGCACCTCGGCATCGACGACGGGCGTCGACGGCACCCCCGCGGCTACCTGCCCGCCTTAGCCCGGATGGCGTCCTTGAACCCGTCGGTCATGTTCCACTTGAAGTTCCCCGCCACGATAGCGGCATGCTGAAGCCGCTCGGCCAGCACGCCGCGCCGGTACCTGACCGTTTCACGCAATGCCTCCTGCGGGTGGGCCATCACTTGCCGGGCCAGCGCTGTGGCCTCCTCGAGATGCCGGCCGCCCGCGGCGACCTTGGTGATCAGGCCCGCGCGGAAGGCCTCCTCTGCCGTGAAGAACCGCCCGGTCAGCACCACGTCGTTGGCAAACGACGCACCGGTAGCGCCGGCGATATGCGCCCAGAAGCTGGCGGTCGGCACGCCGTAGGCCGTCTCGGTCACCTGGAACCGGGTGTCCTCGGCGGCGACCACGAACTCACAGAGCAGGGCTGTACCAAGGGCGTGGCCGATGGCGTAGCCGTGTACCGCCGCGACCAGCGGCTTGTAGTTCTCGCAACGCAGGACCGCTTGCGTCTCGCTCGGCAGGGAGCGGCTGTCCACCCCCTCGTCGGCGATGGCGAGCAGGCGCTGGTTGATGTCCGACCCGCTGGAGAAGGCCCGTCCCGCCCCGGACACCACGCCGATCTGCGCTTCATCGTCCCGGTCGAGGCGATCCAGGGCCGCCACGTACTCGGCCAGGCCGCTGTTGGTGAAGGCGTTGAGCTTCTCGGGCCTGTTGATCCTGATGTAAGCGATGCCGTCGATCACTTCGTAGTCGATCATGTGCTGCTCCGGCATGAAACGATGGTGGCACATAGATAGATAAATGTACAATAATTGACACATGTCTGATGGGAGGGCCATGACGACACCGCTCACCGACGGCGCCGGCGGCACCAGCCCGGCCGCGGCCACAGCCGAGACTCCGGAAGAGATCAGGACGGTCGAGCGGCTCCAGGAACTCAGGGAGCAGGTCACCACCCAGATGGGCGGCGCGGAGGCGGTGAGGGCCATCCACGCGACCGGCCGCCGCACGGCCCGCGAGCACATCGCCGAGTTCGTCGACCCCGGTTCGTTCGATGAGGTAGGAGCGTTCGCGACCTTCGTCGACAAGGTGACGTCACCTGATCCTGGCCCCTACGGCGGCGGCATCATCGGCGGTCACGCGACCCTCGACGGCCGGCCGGTCACCGTGGCCGTGGACGACGACAGCGTGACTGTCCCGGCCCGGCGGAGCACCGGGAAGGCCGCCCGGCTGTATCAGATGGCGCTCCAGCAGCACCGTCCCTACATCGAGATCGCCACCGGCGACGCCGTCCCCGGCCTGGCTGCCCGTCCGGGGAAGACCGGTACCGCGGGCGCCAGGACGTTCGGAGCGGAGCCCGCGTTCCCGTACCTGCTCGAGCGCCAGCGGGCCATCCCCGTGGTCTCGATGGTGCTGGGCGACGCGTCCGGTGCCTCGTCGTTCTCCGCGGGCCTGTGCGATTTCCTGGTCCAGCTCGAGGGGACCCGTCTATCCCTGGGGCCGGCCGCGGCAAACGCGGCGAACTCGAGGAACGGCGCAGGCCAGCCCACCGGCGAGGTCGACGCGGTGGTGACCTCACCTGACGAGGCGTACGCGGTCACCCGGCGGTTCCTGTCCTATCTCCCGTCCTACGCGGGCGGACCGCTTCCCGTGACCGATGCCGACGTCCCGCTCGGCTACGACGACCAGATCGCCCGGCTCGTCCCGGCCCGCCGCAGCCGGGCCTACGACATGAAGGCCGTCGTCCGCCGGATCTGCGACGAGGGCACCTTCTTCGAGCTGAAGCCGAACTTTGCCCGCAACATCGTGACCGGGTTCGGCCGCCTCGGGGGCATCCCGGTCGGCGTGCTGGCCAACGCGCCCATGCGGATGGCCGGCGGCCTGACACCGGAATGTTGCCTCAAGGCGGTCAGCTTCGTCTGCCTGTGCGACGCGTTCGGTATCCCACTGCTCGTGCTGCAGGACACGCCGGGTTTCCTGGTCAGCGCCCAGGCCGAACGCGACAGGGCCATCGTCCGTGTCATGACCCTGCTGCAGGCTATGTCGCTGATCACCGTGCCCGCGGTCAGCGTCGTCATCCGCAAG
>Ga0070712_100000565_pt1 | contig 21531 bp, 19 predicted proteins | sample LARL81metaG_FD_71396 | JGI IMG/M metagenome (GOLD analysis project Ga0070712, IMG submission 71396) | Corn, switchgrass and miscanthus rhizosphere microbial communities from Kellogg Biological Station, Michigan, USA - LAR L8-1 metaG | ecosystem: Host-associated > Plants > Roots > Rhizosphere ...
TCCGCTGCGCTGCGCTCCACCGACGGCTCCGCGCCGCGGACCGCCGCCGCCACCGCCCAACCGGGCATCACCGAGGTCCAGACTCCAATTCAGATTGGATAAGAAAAGGGGGCAACGTCAATATGGCTCTGTCCGACCAAAATTGCTCTTGGATGCCCGCGAGTTGAGAAAGCTGGGTTAATGCCGGCATCGCTCGGTTACGGATTTTTCCGAGCGAGATTGCGGATATAAACGCGGGCTCGATCGGCGACCGGCGTTTCAAGATCTGTCAGACGTATTAGTTGTTCAATCACATTTGGGTTGAGCGGCCGCACCGAATGATAGGCTTCGATAAATAACCTATCCTTCTCGTCTAAGCGCGCGAGCTTTGATACGATAAGGTCCTCCGGAGACGGCGCAATTGCAGTCACAATTCGTCTATCAAGCTCAATTCGTCGGACGACGGCATTCTCGGGGAACGCGTCGATTTCGGGTGAAGTCCTCAGTACGGTCGGTGCATCGGGCCACGCCAAAAGAATACTTTGGCTCCCAATGATGAAGATGGTGTCGGTCCTGAACTCAGTCGCAATAGCGCGGACAGCTCACTCCAGGTCTTTCAGGGTGCGGGTAGGGCGCAATTTTGGGATCAAGCTGCTCTCGGCTGGATGGCCTGGTTATGCCCACCTACACGACGCGCAGCACGCGCCACAATCCTTTTTGCAGCTCGCCTTATCCGCCGTCGCAAATTCTGGTCTCTGAAATCTACAGCAGTCAGGAACGGAGAGGACAGGCGCAAACGCCTCATATGCTGATTGCGACTGGTCAGGAGCACGCGAAGCTGCCGCGGTGGGAGGCGAAGCAGCTCTTCCCACTCCACGACAAAGGATCGATCTGGAAAAAGGACCGACATTTGGTCCAGCGAGACTCTCGCGCGGTCAAGGAGCAATGGATCGCGAACGAGCAAACGCGCAATCAGCCGATGCATCATCAGCTTGGCGGTGTCATTCACCGTCTCTTGGTTGAGGGAGGAGGCTTGCATTGAGGCCGGCCTCTGGTAGCTCGATGGCGCTGAGCTTCAATGTAGGGCTTCCACTCAGAATCCTCAACATTTCGCAACATGCTATTCCAGGGCTAGTTGCCTTCGGCTCGATCTCGGAGCGCTGCACAGTCCTCCGCTGAGCGCGGTTTACAGCGCGATCGAGGAGTGCTTGACCGGATTGAGCCCGCGCCCCAACAGACCGAACCACTTGCGCATCTGCACGTGCTCTTTCGCCGTCCTCGCAACGAAGGCATGCCTGCACGCCTTGCGGCAGAAGCGCAGGCCCCAATGCCGGTAGCTGACAAGGCCAAACTTTCCCCCGCAGTTGGCACAACGATTCTCTGACCTGCGCATGCAAGTCCTCCTTCGGTCTGGAGCTGTCGGGCGAGGCTGTAAGTTGTGACTGGCTCGATAACCGATGTCGGCGGTCTCGTTTGCTTCAGCGCTCTCGCGAGCGGAGCTGAAGCGCAAGCCGGGACGGCGTTGCACGTATTAGATAAGCGAAGGTGCGTTGCCGCGAGATGTCGGCTGAATTAATGTTTGGCAATGGTCAGAGCTTCACGGGAGGGTGAGTATGATCGTCGATTCACAAGTGCATCTGTGGAAGGTGGAAACGCCGGACTGGCCCTGGGTTCCCGGGCGGGTGGCACAACTGCCGGAGCCGTTCACCATCGAGAAGTTGGTGCCTCTGATGGACGAGGCCGGCGTTGACCGCGCCGTGATCGTGCCGCCGTCCTGGCCGGGCGACCGAAACGATTATGGGTTGGAGGCGGTCAAGCGCTACCCCGGCCGTTTTGCGGTGATGGGCCGTATCCCGCTCGAGAAACCGGAATCGGCGGCGCTCCTGCCCAAATGGAGAGAGCAGCCCGGGATGCTCGGCGTGCGGCTCACGCTCCACCGCGCCCAGAGCGTGCTTCTGGAGAGCGGTGCGGCGGACTGGTTCTGGCCCGCCGCTGAGAAGGAGCGCCTGCCGGTCATGTTCCTGGCCCCGGGAAACGCGCCGAGGTTCAAGCCAATTGCGGAACGCCATCCGCAACTGCCGTTGATCATCGATCACATGAACCTGTCCCTCGAGATCGCGAAAGCCGGAGCGATCAAGAACGCCATCGACGATGTTGTAGCACTCGCGAAATACCCCAACGTATCCGTCAAGCTGTCCTCTGCGCCGACGTACTCGCTGGAGCCATATCCGTGGCGGGACATGACCGAGCACCTCAAACGGTGTTTCGATGCCTTCGGGCCGCAGCGCTGTTATTGGGGAACCGACCTCACCAATGCCTTTGCCAAGTCCACCTACCGGCAGCGGATCACGCATTTCACGCAGGAGCTCAAATTCCTCTCGGAGGAGGACAAGGAGTGGGTGATGGGCCGCGCGATCCTCACTCGGCTGGGATGGAAGTAGGTCGTGGCCTAGCACCGTGTCCCGGACGAGCGAGCCGGAGCTTGCTCCGGCGAGCGATGATCCGGGACCCAGGGGCCACACGAAGATTACAGAGAACGTCCGCTCGGTCGGGACTGCGATGCGCTTGTGCTTGTTGCCCCTGGGTCCCGGGTCTCGTTCCGCTCGGGCGAAAACGCCCTCGCTACTCTCGCCCGGGACACGCGGGCGTAGCTACGCTGAAAGCCGCTCTGGCGAGATCCCTATGCTCGTGCGCTGCACGAGCCAGTCCCAAAGGGCGGCAACCTCGGCCGCGGCCTTCCCCGCGGGCTCAACCTCCTGCGCGCACCTGCTTCTGGCGAGTGCGTGCCCGAACACGGCGCGCTGGTGAATGATGATCGGGCAGACCTCGACGCTGTACCTCGTGCCGGCGTCCTCGCCCGCCGCAAGCCCCTGCGCACCGCTCGCGGGCGCTGCGAGGGCGACCGGCTTGCCGGCAAGCTTGGCAATCTGGACATTGATTCCGATCGAGCGCAGGTCGAGGATGCCGGGCCGTGACACGATCAGGCAGAAGTCGGCCGCCCGTACTGCGGCCAGCGCCGGGCTCTCGACCGCCGGCGCAGTGTCGATGAAAGCGACATGAGCCCCACTTTGCCTTGCCGCATGCAGCGATACGGGGAGCCGGGACGCGGGACAGGTGACCACCGCAGGCTGCGGCGCCTGGCGCTCGTCCGCCCATTGCGCGGCGCTGGCTTGCGGGTCGGTGTCGATGATGACGACGCGACCGCCCTTGGCGGCCTCGACGGCAAGATGCAGTGCCATAGTCGTTTTACCAACGCCGCCCTTTTGGGCAATGACTGCGACGGTCAACATGTCGCGTCTCCGGGATGGCAAGGCGCTAGCATGTGTTGTTAGATGATTCGGACCTCCGAGGCTACTGCCGACGGTGTCCCGGACGAGCGCCGCCGGCCTTGGCCGGCGAGCGAAGATCCGGGATCCAGGGGCCACGTGCGAGGACCTCGAGGCACCACCGTGTTGATGGTTCCTGCTTGTTGCCCCTGGGTCCACGCAAGTCGGGCTTGCCCGACTTGCGCATCTTTGCGAGCCGATCTCGGGCAAGCCCGAGATCGGTGTCTTGTTCCGCTCGCGCAAGAGCGCTCACTGCACTCGCCCGGGACACGTATTCCAAAGTTTGCGACATAAAAATGCGATGGAATGGCGCGATGGGCGCGCGATGAACGTCCAGCTCGATCGAGCAGCACTCCGGCGGAAATCTGCGCCGCTCCTCCTCTGCGAGCGCGCCCGCAGCACCCCCGGCGCGGTTGCATTCCGATCAAAGCGGCTCGGCCTCTACCACGAGCGAAGCTGGAGCGAATACGCAGCACAGGTCGCGCGCGCCTCGCGCGCCTTTCTCGATCTCGGGGTCGGCGGCGGCGAGCGCGTCGCCATCATGGCGGACGCCTGCGAAGAGTGGCTCCTCTGCGATCTCGCAGCGCAGTCGATTGGGGCGATCGTATACGGCATCTACCCGACCGCTTCGGTATCCGAGCTCGAATATCAGCTGCGCGACGGTGCAGCCGTCATGTTCGTCGCCGAGAATCAGGAATACGTCGACAAGATCCTGATGCTGGCCGACCGGTTGCCCGCGCTCAAGTGGATCGTCGTGCTCGACGAATCCGCCATCTATCACTACGAGCATCCGAAGCTCCGGAGTTTCGCGCGATTGCTGGCCCAAGCGCAGCAGCCAGGCCGCGACTGGCTCGAGGCGCAAACGGTGGCGGTTTCTCCGGAAGCTCCTGCCTTTATCGTCTATACGTCCGGCACGACCGGGCACCCCAAGGGCGCAGTGATCGCGCACGGAAGGCACCTGGCGGCGACGGCAAACATCATCGACCACTATCCGACACTGGCGCAAAAGGAGCATCGCACCGTTGCTTATCTGCCTCTGTGCCATGTGCTCGGCCGTGACGTCGCCGTCACCTTGCCCCTGATCTCGCAACTCGTTCCGCATTTCGGCGATGATCCGGAAGATCTCGCAACGACACTGTTCGAGACGGCGCCCACGTTCCTGTTCACCGTCCCGCGCTACCTCCAGAAATTCGCCGCGCAAGTCCTCGTCGGGATCCGCAACTCAAGTCCGGCCAAGCGGGCTGTCGCGGAGCACGCCATTCGTTTCGCACGCGAGCACGCGCGTCGACGCTGGAGTGGGAAGCTCAACCTTGCGCACGAGGCCATGTATCGGATCTGCCGCGGGCTCGTCTTCCTTCCGATCCTGAACAAGCTCGGATTCGACCGGCTGGAGCTTGCAATCTGCGCCGGCGCGCCGCTGCCGGGTGAAACAATGGCCTTCTGGCAGATGCTCGGCATCAACCTCGTCGAGGCGTACGGCCAGACCGAAACCGCAGGCGGCATCATCAGCGGCCAATGCGGGCCGTTTCCACAGCCGGGCAATGTTGGCACGGTGCCCGCAGGCTGGGAGCTCAAGCTGGCCGAGACGGGCGAAATCCTGGTTCGCAGCTCCGATCTGTTCGAGCGCTATTGGAACAATGAGGATGCAACCCGCGGCGTCAAATCCGAGGACGGCTGGCTGCACACCGGCGATATCGGGGAATGGAGTGAGGGAGGGCTACGCCTGATCGACCGTGCGCGCGACTTCATTGTCACCTCGGGCGGCAAAACCATCTCTCCTTCTTTTATCGAGAACATCCTGCGCACCAGCCTTTACGTCGCGGAAGCGGCGGTGTTCGGGCATGGTCGACGATATCTTACCGCCCTCATCGAGATCGACCCTGATACAGTCTCCGACTGGGCCCGCACTCACAACGTTCCGTATACCGGCTTTACCTCTCTCGTGCGCAGTCCCGACGTGACCGGACTGATCAAGGAGGCGATCGAGCGCGCCAACGACGAGCTCTCGCGGGTGGAGCAGATAAAGGACTTCCGTATTCTGCCCAAGATGCTCGACCCGGCCGAGGAGGGCGAGCCGGTGACCCCGACGCGAAAGGTCAAGCGCGATCTCATGTATGAACGCTTCAAGACCCTTGTCGAGGAGATGTATGATGACCGCGAGCAGCGGCTCATTGCGGAAGGCGCGGGCAGGATGCAGCCGGCATGATCATGAGCGGAGGAAAAGAATGATGGGACGACTACTCCTAGGGGCGGGGGCCGCGGCATTGGCGATCACCGCACAAATTGCTGCCGTGCATGCGCAGGATGCTTACGTGATCGGAGTCACGGGCGCACTGACCGGGCCGTCGTCGGGCACCAACGGTCCGCCTATTGAGGGCCTGCGCCTCTATGTCGACAGATTGAACGCGGCGGGCGGTATCAACGGCAAGAAGATCCAGCTGAACATTCTCGATGATCAGGCCGAGCCGTCGAAGGCGGCGGCCAACGCGAAGCGGCTTCTGAGCCAGGACAATGTCAGCCTGCTCATTCTCTCGAGCCTCTCCTCGACCTACGCTCCGGTTGTAGCGGAAAGCAAGCGAGCCAATGTGCCGTTGATGTTCATGGGAGCGGTGTGCCCGAAGGAGGTGTACCCGCCGGCGGAAGCGCTTCAGTTCTGCACCACTGCCTATGCCGGGGGCTATGACAGTCGCGCAACGCTCGATTTCATCAAGACGGCAGCGGCGGGGCCGGTAAAACTCGGGCTGGTCGCCATGGCCATCCCGCTCTCCCGGGGCGAGATCGATTACGCCGAGGAGCGCGCCAAGACCATGGCCATGACCACGGTAGACAAAGAGGTCATTCCGCCGCCGACGGCCGACTACACCCCGTTCGCCACGAAGCTGAAAGACGCAAATGCAAATTGGGTGTTCTCCTGGGCGCCTTGGGTGACGGAGGTGAAGACGTTTGAAGCGTTGCGGCGGCTTGATTGGCAAGACAATTACATCGCGTGGTCGCATATCGAAGCCGAGGGTGAATTGGCACGGCTGAAGGACGGCAAGCTTTACGTCATCGGGGCCAACTCCTTCTTCCAGGACCGTCTGCCCGTGCATATGGAGATCGCGGATGCAGTCAAGAAGGCAAGCATCCGCTATCCGGCGGAGCAGATGACCGAGGGCTGGATCGGCGGGCTGGTCCTCGAATCGGCGCTCCAGAAAGCGGGTTGGCCTGCTGACGCAGGAAAGGTGCGTGCTGCACTCGAAAGCGTGAGCGTCGACACCAAGGGCTTGCGCGGGGGGCCGCTCGAATGGAGCAAAGACAACCATTTCCGCGCGCGTCAGTATTACCGAGTCTACCGGTGGGACGAGGCCAAATCGGCCATCGTTCAGGCGAAGGATTGGACGGCATACGACGTCCAGTGATCAGGTATCAGGAAATCAGCAGGAGAACGGTGATAAATCGGGCTCCTCTGATTGCCGATGCCTGATACCTTATAGCTGATACCTGGAACGTGCAGCTCGCCGTCAACATCATCGTGCTCGCGGCGATATACGCGCTGCTCGCGTGCGGGTATGTGCTGATTTATCGCGTGAGCCGCGTCATGAACATGGCGCATGGCGAGTTGAGCATGCTGGGGGCCTATCTCCTGTTCGCGGCTGCAACGGTCTTCGCGCACCATCCCATACCTGCGCTCATCATCGCGATTTTGATGAGCATCTCGACAGGCGTCATGGTCTATGTCGTTCTGATGCGGCGAATGACCGGTGAAATGGTGCTCGCCGCAATCCTGACCACGATTGCGCTTGGTATTCTTCTGCGGGGCCTTGTCGTGCTCATCTGGTCGGCGTCGGAGCAGCACCCGCTGCAATCTCTGGGCTTCACCAATCCGTCGCTTGCGGTTTTTGGCGGAGCGCGCATCTCGACTTGTGCGGCATTGATCGTTCTTATGGCCGCCCTGGTCTACGGATCCCTCTTTGGATTCCTGCGGTTCGGCCGCTGGGGCGTGCGCATGCGGGCGGCCGGTCAGAATCCGCTCCTCGCTGCACAGCGCGGAATAAACCTGCATGCCATCTACGCGCTGGCCTGGAGCCTTTCCACCTTGACCGGATCGATTGCGGGCATGCTGATCGCGCTCGATTCCGGGCTCGACCAGAGCATGGTTGTGATCGGTCTCAAGGCCTTTGCACCGGCCCTGGTCGGCGGCCTCGACAGCCTTCTCGGCGCCCTCTTCGGCGCGCTCATTGTGGCCAGCTCCGAGGTGCTTGCGATCCACTATGTCGATCCGCTCTTGTCCGACGTGGTCCCGTTCCTGGTGCTCATTGCCATGCTGATCGTGCGCCCCTGGGGGCTGTTCGGCACGCGCGAGGAGCTTGACCGTGTCTAGCCGGCCGCGCGCCAGCGGTTATTTCCGCACGGACTACGCCGCAGACTATGCTTTGCTGGGAACGCGCAGCGCGCGCATCTGGGTCGCGCTGTTCTCGCTCGCACTGCTTCTATTTCCGCTGGTCGCTTCGCCTTTTCAGCTCGACCTCGCCTGCCAGGTCTTTCTCGCCAGCGTGGGCGCGCTCTCGCTCATGCTGCTGATGGGCTATGCCGGGCAAATCTCGCTCGGACACGCGGGACTGATCGCGGCAGGCGCATTCACGGTCGGAATTCTCTTCCGTGAAACAAATGCGCCGTTCTGGCTCACCTTGCCCGCGTCAGCCCTGGTGGGCGCCTTGCTTGGAGTCATCTTCGGGCTCCCTTCGCTGCGGCTGCGCGGCCTTTACCTTGCCGTGAGCACGCTCGCGCTGCATTTCGTCGTGATCTATATCGGCGGCGAATACGAGACGCGGCGCGGCTTCTCCACCGGCATCATGATTGATCCGCCTCAGTTGGGCAGCCTGTCCGTGACCGACGGACGCGCCTGGTATTTCATCCTGCTGGTCGCGGCTGCGTCGACCCTCCTCGTCTGCCTCAATCTCCTGCGCACGCGTAGCGGCCGGGCCTGGCGTGCAATCCGCACGCACGAGACCGTTGCCGAGACGCTCGGCATCGGGATTGCCGCCTACAAGCTGCTCGCTTTCGTCATCAGCTCGAGCATCACCGCCGTCGCTGGCGCGCTCTTCGCTTATTACCGCGGATTTGTCTCCGTCGAGGCATTCTCGCTGTTTCTCACCATACAATATGTCGCCATGGTGATCGTCGGCGGCATGGGCTCGCTGCTCGGCGCGCTGCTGGGAGCCGCTTTCGTTACAATTTTTCCTTATGTGATCGAGAGCGCATTGCTGGCGCTGCCGGGCGCACAGGGTTTTGCCAGCATGCTGTTCGCGGTCAACTACGCCGCATTCGGGTTGGTGATGATTCTCTTTCTGTTGCTCGAGCCTCTCGGGCTCGTGGGCATCTGGCGGCGCATTCAGAGTTATTTCCTGCTCTGGCCCTACAGGCATCGGCCCGCGGCGGGAGCGCACCAGTGACGCTCCTCGATGTGCAAAAGCTCGAAGTAGTCTATCACCGCAGCATCACGGCGGTGCAAGGCATCTCCTTTGCGATCCGGGCTGCCCAGATTGTTGCCCTGCTCGGTACCAATGGCGCGGGGAAGACCACGACGCTGCGGGCGATCTCGGGCTTTCTTGGACTTGACGACGCGCGCGTCAGCGAAGGCGCGATTGTATTCAAGGGCGAGCACACAGAAAACGAGCTGCCGCACCGCAACACGGCCCGCGGCATCGTGCTCGTACCCGAGCGCGACAAGGTATTCCCCAATCTCACCGTGTCAGAAAACCTGATCGCCCCCATTCCGCACGGGGTTACCGCCGCCGAACAGCGCCGGCGCGAGACACTGGTCTACCAGTTCTTTCCCCAGCTACGAGATCTCAGGCAACGCATCGGTGGGCTCCTCTCCGGCGGCGAGCGCCAGATGCTGGCCGTGGCCAGCGCCATCATGTGCGCGCCGGAATTGTTGCTGGTCGATGAGCTTTCGCTCGGATTGGCCCCGGTGGTGGTAAGCGAATTGTTGCAGCGGCTGAGCGAAATCCGCCGCGAGCTCGGCCTCACGATCCTGATCGTAGAGCAGAGCGCCCCCGTCGCGCTGGAGATTGCCGACTACGGTTATGTCATGGAGAACGGACATATCGTCCTCGACGGCACGGCAGAGCGGCTGCGCGCGCACCCCGACATTCAGGAATTCTATCTCGGCCGCGAGAGCGGGGAACGTCGCAGTTATCGGGAGATCAAGCAATATCGCCGGCGGCGGAGATGGTATGGCTGAGGTCGAGGTTGAGCGCCTGTCGCTGCGCTTCGGCGGCCTCACCGTGCTCGACCGGGTCTCGTTCAGCATTCACAGAGGTGAATTGTTCGCGCTGATCGGACCAAATGGCGCCGGCAAGACCAGCGTCCTCAACTGCATGAATGGAATCTATCGGGGTGAGGGTAATATCCGTTTCCGCGGCACAAATGTCGTCGGACGCGAGCCACACGAGATCGCGCGGATCGGCTTTGCCCGGACCTTTCAGCATGGCGAGCTCTTCCCGCAAATGTCAGTGCTCGACAATCTTATGACGGGTCGGCACACCCGGGTACGCACCAACCCGCTGTCCGAAATGCTGTTCTTGCCTTCCGTGCAGCGCGAAGAGGTGCGCAATCGCGAAGCCGTCGAGCACATCATCGAGCTGGTCGAGCTCGAGCGCTTTCGCCACGCGCCGGTTGCGGGACTTCCTTTCGGCATTCAGAAGCTGGTCGGGTTCGCTCGCGCGCTCGCGCTGGAGCCCGCGCTGCTGATGCTGGACGAGCCATCGGCCGGGCTCAATCGGGACGAGCGTGAGGATCTGGCGCGATTCATCCTGCGTATCAAGCATCACCTCGGGGTGACGATGATCTGGATAGAGCACGATTTGCAGATGGTGGCCGATCTGGCCGACCGCATTCATGTGCTTGACTATGGCCGCACCTTGGCCGAAGGCCCGCCTACTCGGGTTCTGCGCGATCCGCGTGTGGTCGCGGCCTATGTGGGTACCGTGGAGCGGTAAGGGCAACGGCCCAACCGAATGTTAACGGTTCCTTGCTACGGCTCTGCTCGCTTCGCGGCCGGAAATACGGCCGCGGACTTCGCCCGGCGGCAATAAGCAGATAGAACACCGGCTTCGTGTGATTTTCTGCTGGAGCACCTACTGATGGAATCGCTGCCGAGAGGTGCGAACTTTGTTCGCGCCAAGACCCTTTGGGAAATTGGACTGCACATCGCCGGGAATCCTGCAACGCCCTATGGCGGCAATCGCGACATGGTCATCACCGTCGGCAGGGGCTCCGGCAATCGGTTTCGGCCATGGTTGAGACTGGCCACCGGTTCGGCCATCCTCGCCGAGGAAGTCGCCAGCGGAGGTATTGAAGCCGCATTCGTCAATCCCTCGGCGCTGCTCACCCAGGCCTATCGCGGCGTCGGACTCTTCAGGACGGCTCTGCCGGTGCGCATCCTGGCCATGTATCCGAGCTGGGATCGGTTCGTGTTCATGATCCACCCGAAAACCGGGATCCGTTCGCTCGCAGACATCAAGGCGAAAAAATATCCTCTGCGCGTCTCGGTTCGCGAGGATCCCACCCATTCAACCCTGGTCTTGATCGACCAGGCTCTCTCGCTCCACGGCTTCGTCCTCAAAGATATTGAAAGCTGGGGCGGGCGGCTCGTCGTCTGTGGCTCACCCTTCGACGTTCGCCGCATGGAGCCCCTGCGGCGTGGCGAGATCGATGCCGTCTTCGATGAGGGCATCAAAACCTGGCTGGACGCAGCTCTGTCCTGCGGCCTTGTGCCGATTGAGCTCGATACGGCGGAGTTCGAGCACTTGCAGCGGCTTGGATGGCGCCGGGTCTCGCTGCCAAAATCGCGCTTTTCAGGTTTGAGCCACGACATGGATGCCCTCGATTTCAGCGGCTGGCCCATTTACGCCTCGGCCTCGCTTCCAGAGCGGGTTGCCTATGACATCTGCGGCGCGTTGGCCGCGCGCACGACTGAGGTGCCTTGGGAGCCGGGCACTCGGGAAACGGAGCAGATGGGGCGGGAAACCGATGCCACACCGATGGACGTTCCGCTGCACCCAGGCGCCGAGCAGTGGTATCGAAACCATCCGGCAAGCGAGAGATAGGGGCTCTTAAGCCTGCTTGCGCAACAACCGCCGGATGACCTTCCCCGTGGTTGTCATGGGCATCTGCTCAATGAATACAACTTCGCGCGGGTATTCGTGCGCGGAGAGCCGCGTCTTGACGAATGCCTGAATCTCGGCGGCAAGCGCGGCCGAGGGTGCATGTCCTGCCTTGGGCACAATGAAAGCCTTGACGATCTCGGTACGCAACGCATCGGGCTTGCCCACCACGGCGGCGAGCGCCACGGCGGGGTGCTTGATGAGACAATCCTCGATTTCGGTCGGCCCGATGCGGTACCCCGACGAAGTGATGACATCGTCATTGCGGCCAATGAACTGGATGTAGCCATCCGAGTCGGCAACGCCCTGGTCGCCGGTCGTCATCCAATCACCAACGAACTTATCACGGGTCGCGTCCGGCTTTCCCCAGTATTCCAGAAACATCACCGGATCGGGGCGTCTGATGGCGATTTCACCTGATTCACCCGGCGCGCAGCGCAAACCATCCGAACGGATGATCGCGACGGAATGACCAGGCACCGGCTTACCGATAGTCCCCGGTCGCGACACTCCGATTTGCGCACACGAGGCGAGCACCAGGTTGCATTCGGTCTGTCCATAAAACTCATTGATGGTCAGGCCCAGTGCGGACTTGCCCCATTCGTACGTCTCGGCGCCCAATGCCTCGCCGCCGGATCCGACCGAGCGCAGCCGCACCTCTGGGGGCGGCTGGCCAGCGGAGCGCATCATGCGCAGCGCGGTCGGCGGGATAAAGGCATTACGCACGCCTGCGCGCGCCATCAGAGCAAACGCTTCCTGCGGGTCGAACTTTTCAACCTTATGGGCAATGACCGGAACGCCGTAATGCAGTCCCGGCAGCAGCACGTTGAGGAGGCCGCCCGCCCAGGCCCAGTCGGCGGGCGTCCAGAACCGATCGCCGGGCTGCGGAAGAAACTCGTGCGGAAATTCAATGCCGGGCAGGTGGCCCAGCAGCACGCGATGCGGGTGCAGGGCTCCCTTGGGCGGACCGGTCGTGCCCGAAGTGTAGACCATCAACGCTGGATCTTCGCCCGTCGTAACGGCGGGAGTGAACTCGGGGGAGGCGCGCGCCAGCAGGGCCTCGAAATCCTGCGCGCCCTCGGCGGTGCCGTCCATCAACAACACCAGCGCAAGCTCGTGCAGGCGCTCGCGCAGCGGGGCGAGTTTCGCCAGGCCTTGCGTATTGGTGATCAGAGCGCGCGCACCGGAATCTGCAAGCCGGAATGAGATGGCTTCGAGCCCGAACAGCATTGCAAGCGGCAGGGCAATGGCGCCGAGCTTGTAAATGGCGATGTGGCTGGTGGCGACCGCGGGCATCTGCGGCAGCAGAATTGCTACCCGGTCGCCGCGACCCAGACCGTGGGCCGCGAGCACATTGGCGAGACGGTTCGAGGTCTCGCGCAACGCTCCATAGCTGATCTCGTCAATGGAGCCATCCGAGCGCACGTTGAGCAGCGCGGTCCGGCGCGGCTCGCGCGCTGCCCAACTGTCGCACACGTCAACGCCGATGTTGTAGAGTGCGGGTATGCTCCATTGGAAGGAACGGTAGAGCGCGTCGTACTCGCGCGCGTCAGGCAGCACATGAGGAGCGAACATCCCGCTCAAAATATTAGCCTTGCGTCGGGGAAGCCAGCCGGTAAACAAAGCACCGCAAGCGGCTTGGATGGGAGTCGGGACGGGAAACAGGCGGTCCATGATAAAGGAGCCGAGCACGCTCGCCGCCGCACAGGAGAACATCGATTACAGGCTGCTCGTCCCTTTTCTTCTGCATGTGATCATTGCGCAGACGCTGGTTCTGGTCGTGCGGATCGCTACGTCATACCGCACCATCGAGCTTGGGCTTCCCGTTCTCTCGCTCGGCATGATCGCGACCGGATTTGCCATTGTGCCGGCGTTCACCGCGCTTTACGTGGGGCGATGGATCGATCGCGGCAATGACGCGCGGGCATGCTGGATCGGGTCAGCGCTGATCTGCATCGCGTGCCTCGGTTTCTGGGCATGGCCGGATTCGGCGTTGCAGCTCCTGTCTTTCAGCGTGCTCCTGGGTTTCGGCCACATGTTCTGCATGGCCGGTCACCAGATGCTTGCGGTCCGCGCAGGAGGCCCGCTCACGCGAGAGAGCTTGCTTGGCTATTACATGGTCGCTGCATCCCTCGGGCAGGGATTTGGGCCGTTCATGGTCGGCTGGATGGGAGGATCAGCGGCGCTCCCGCCCACACACGAGTTGTTTGCGGTGAGCCTGCTTACCGCCGGCGCGAGCGTCATGCTCGCGCTCTTGATCAGGCCCCAACGCAAGCGGGCGGAGCATCAGGATCGCGCAGAGCTCGTTTCCATCAGCGAGCTCTTGAAGATGCGCGGCTTTCCCGCAGTCATGGTTTCGAGCGTGGTGACCATCACCGCGCTCGATCTCCTGGTGATCTATCTGCCTCTCTTGGGCGCCGAACGTCAGATCGACGCAAACCACATCGGGCTTCTGCTGACCGTGCGCTCCATGGCCGCGCTCATCTCGCGGGTTTTTTATGCCCGGCTGATTTTCGGCATGGGTCGCGCGCCGCTTACGCTTGCGAGCATGCTCGCAAGTGCCGGCGCCTTTCTGCTGTTGGCGCTATCGCTGTCACTGCCCGCGATGTATGCCATTCTGATCGCGTTGGGCTTTGGCATGGGCATTGCCTCGACCCTCACCATCTCGGGTGTCGTGCATCTCGCGCCACCGCAGGCCTACGGCACGGCGCTCACGCTGCGGATGACCGGTAATCGCGTCGGACAGATCGTCTTTCCGGCGGTGGCGGGCTTGCTCGCCGCCGCAACCGGGGTGGCCGGCATTCTGATCGAGATCGGCCTCGGCCTTGCGGTCTCGGGCATTGCAGTTGCGGTGCGACAGCCTCCGGCCAGTGCGGTCTAGGATTTTCGGCTACTTACGTGCTTGCGGGAGCCGAGCCGAGCCGAGCTCATCCGCGGGTTCAGCCGCGCGGCTCATCGGGTGCTGCGAGAATAAGCGTCCAAAAAACCTTGTATTTCGAGTTGGGCGCATACACGGCTGCAATGCCCATGCGGGTTGCGCCCGCAAGCAGCATGTTTGCTCGATGTGGCGGAGAGTCCCGCCAGCCTGAGAAGGCTTCCGCGAGGGTGTAGTAACCGGCGCTGATATTTTCCGCGGCGGCCTTGGCGCGGTATCCCTGACCCCTGAGCCTCTCATTGAAGCTGCGGACGACGTTATGATCGAGCTTGTCCCGGCTCGCCATGGCCTGCGCCTGCGCTTGCGCCAATTTCATCAAGTCGGGGTCGACGGTCACTGAGGTGAGACCGTTGTTTGCGCGATACCCGGAAATCATGGAGGCGGCAGTGGCACTGTCCAGTTGTGCGTCCGTTTCGGTCAGCTTGCGGTAAAAGCTCGGCTCTGCCGTAGAAGCGTCGCGGTCCCCGGCGCACGCAAGCAACAGGCCAGGCAGCGCCAGCGGCATGAAGCGCACCCAGCGCCGCAGGAGCCGGAGAGGAGAGATCATCGTAACGCTTTGTGGAGCTGAGCAAGGAGCGGAAGAGGGGCCCGGGAGTACCGCTCGCGAGACCCGGCCGATTCAGCATCTCTTGGAGAATGCTTGGCGGAACGCCGGTGAGAACCCTCAGATTTCATCTGCCGTTCGCGCAGCGGGCAGCCCATATCGATGCAGATCCGGACCATGGATATCCAGCCACACCTTGGCGCGCTCGTACTGCGGATAAATACGCGTTACCAGCCGCCAAAAACGAGGGGAGTGATTGAGCTCGAGGAGGTGACAGACCTCGTGAGCGGCGAGATAGTCAAGCACGAACGATGGAGCGAGAATGAGGCGCCAAGAAAAGGACAGCACGCCCGTGCTCGAACAGGAGCCCCAACGGCTTGATTGGTCACGTACCGATATGCGTCTGATGGTAACGCCGAGCTCGCCTGCGTAGAGCCGGCTCGCTGCTTGCAAGTCGCGCACGGCCTCGCGCTTGAGAAAGTCGTTGACCCGGCGATTGAGATGGACCGACTCCCCTGCAACGCAAAGCAGGCGCTCGCCATTGGTTGATCTCTCAGTCCAAACCGTGCCGCGTTCCCCGCGACGGTGCACGATCAGATGTGATGCGCCGCGCAGCGGCACATCGGCTCCGTGTGCGAAAGGCGCTGCCTTTGGCAGCCGCTTCAATCGTGCCGCGATCCAAGCGCCATGCTTCTGCGCAAATTCTCTTGCCTCCATGAGGTTGCCGCGGGGAGGCATCGTGAGCACAACTTCCCGAGAAGCCGCATCGATACGCAAGGTGTACCGTCGCGCCTGCCGGTGCCGGCGCAGGCGCACCAGATAGATGGCCTTGTCAAAAACCACCTGGAGGACCGAAGGCTCGCTCGGTCGTCGGTAGAGCAATGCACGCAGCGACATAGGGCACCAGTTCATCGCCGGAGAGGGCGGCTGGAAATACTGCCACATTGTCAGCCCCCCTAAAGGAGCACCCCAAGAAAAAAGGTTTGGCCCCTAAATACAGGAGATCTCGTCCTCCAACCACCCCACATGTAGCTGCCACGCCCTTGGGACCGGTCGGTATCCGGCCAGTCCCGCCGACCAGGCGCTCGCCCATCCAAAAGCGACCTGGCGCACAGCATGAATATCTCAATAGTTTCAGGATCTTAGACCGGAGGCGAAGCAGAGCTGATCTGACGAATCAGCAAAACCTCGCGGAAATTGAGCTTTGGGCCCCCTGGAGCGTCTATCGAGTAACGGTAGCGGGGGGCTCGGTGCTCATGTGCGATGCAGGGCTCGCCCGGCTGAGTGGCTGCGAGCCATTGGTCATTCCCGGCTCCGCTGCTACGGCGGCAGCCGGGGACCTGCGGATGCTGCGCGACCCTCCAGTATTGTTGGAGAGCACGAAATCGGAGATGCGAGGTACGATCTCGGCCCGGAACCGGGACCCATTGAACACGCCATAGTGGCCCACGGCAGGTTGCAGCCAATGTGCCTTCCGGTCCGCAGGTATGTTCACGCATAAGCGGTGTGCCGCCTCGGTCTGGCCGACGCCGGAGATGTCGTCGTTCTCCCCCTCGACTGTGAGCATGGCCACGCGACGTATCGCTCCGGGATCAACTCGCGCACCGCGATGGGTCATCTCGCCCTTGGGCAGCGCGTGACGCACGAATACCGTGTCCACGGTTTGCAGGTAGAACTCGGCGGCGAGATCCATCACCGCAAGATATTCGTCATAGAACTCGCGATGCTTCTGCGCGGAGTCACCATCGCCTCGAACGAGGTGGAGAAACAGCTTGCGGTGAGCCTCGATGTGCCGTTCCAGATTCATGCTCATGAACCCATGCAGCTGCAAGAATCCGGGATAAACATCCCGCATGAAGCCGGGATTCGGAAATGGCACCTTGGTGATGACATGACGACGAAACCAATCGGTGCCGCGCCTCTCTGCAAGCGTATTCACCGCGGTGGGTTTCACGCGCGTATCGATCGGACCTCCCATGAGGACCATGGAATGCGGCACATAAGGATCGTCGGTCGCTTCCATGCGCGCCACTGCCGCAAGCACAGGCACCGAAGGTTGGCAGACAGCAAGCACGTGGATATCGCCGCCGAGGAAATGCAGCATGGAGATGAGATAGTCGATGTAATCGTCGAGATCGAACCGGCCCTCAGTCACCGGGACCATGCGCGCGTCGATCCATTCGGTGATGTAGACGTCGTGATTCGGCAGAAAACCCTCGACCGTGCCCCGCAACAAGGTGGGATAATGGCCCGACATTGGTGCGACAATGAGCAGACGCGGCTGCGGGCGCCGCGGCGCGCGCTCGAAGATCCGCTCGAAATGCAATAGTCGGCAAAACGGCCGTGCCCAAACCGCGGAGGTGCGAACCGAAACATGTTCGCCCCCGATTACCGTAGAGCTGATGTCCCAGTCCGGCTTGCCGTAGCGCCGCGTGGAGCGTTCGAACAGCTCCATCCCCGCCGATAACGTCCGGCCGTAAACGGTATAGGAAAGCGGATTGGCCGGATTTTTGAAGAAGAGCCGCGCTGCATCGGCCCAGGCGCGCGCAGGATTTAGAGCTGCCTGGCTCATCTCGTAGAGCCAATACGCTGGTGCCGCGTACATGGGGCCGGTTGCGACCGCCACCGCAGGGACGCCGCCAAACTCGCCGATCGCCATTGAGCCCCCTGCCTCGCCAGCCCTGCTGCGCTGCAGCACCGTGTCCGCTTCCCGACCTTGAGTCAACATAGCTGTCATCACTTTGTCATTCGTTACATCCCATAGATAGGGTGTTTTCCGGGGCATGGTAGCTGTGCTGCGCTGCACCATCCGGTTCCCAACGGTCCGGAGCAGGGCCTGGTCTATTCGCCGGTTTGCAGGAGTGAGCCGACGCGCCGCGCGCTGTTGAGGAGCGCAAGGAACACAAGCGCAGAGACGCCGATATAAACCGCATTGAGCGCGAAAGCCTCGGCCATCAGGTCGGCTCGAAAGGCATGTTCCATCATGAGCGCGCGCATCCCCTCAAAAACATAAGTGGGAGGCAGCGCCCAGGCGATGAGCTGCAGCCAATGCGGCAGCACGCTGACGGGGTAGTACACGCAGGTGAGCGGCATCAGCACAAACATCAACGTCCAGGCCAGGCTCTCTGCGCCCATGCCGTTACGCAACAGCACACCCGCGACGACGATCCCGACCGCCCAGCTTGTCAAGATGAGATTGATGAAGAATGCAACAAGCGCGAGCCCAAGGGCGTAAAGGTTGAATCCAAAAAAGGCGATTGCGAGCAAGGTGACCGGTATCACTCCGATCGCGAGCCGAATGAGGCTCATGATCATCAGCGCGACGACGAACTCCATAGGGCGCAACGGAGTGATCATCACGTTGCTCAGATTGCGCGACCACATTTCCTCCAGGAAAGAAACTGAGAAGCCGAGCTGGCCGCGAAACAGGATATCCCACATGAGCACGGCGGCGATGAAGACTCCGCTCGCCCGCGCGAAGAATCCGGAATTCTGAGAAAGGTAGAACTGCAGGAATCCCCACACGAACAGCTGAACGGCCGGCCAGTAGATCAATTCCAAGAGGCGCGTCCAGGACGAGCGCAGGAGATAGAGATAGCGCAGGACCATCGCCGCGACACGATGCGGCGCCAGTGCTATTGCGTCTCCGGAAGGAAGGATCATTCCAGTAACGGTCTATTGTGCTGCCTCGCGCGCTGGAGCGCGCCCACGTGCAACGTCGAGAAAGACTTGCTCGAGCGTATCCCGGCCGTAACGGATCAGCAGCCGTGCGGGTGCGTCGTCGTCCTCGATCTGGCCCCGTTTCATGATGATGACCCGCTCACAGAGACGTTCGACCTCGGCCATGTTGTGAGAGGCGAGCAGCACCGTTGCATCGCGCTCTTTGCGAAACTGTTCAAGCCGGCCGCGCACCCAATCGGCCGTATCTGGGTCCAGCGAGGCGGTCGGCTCATCCAGCAGCAGCACCTGCGGGGAGTTTATCAGCGCCTTTGCGAGGGCAACCCGGGTCTTCTGTCCAGCCGAAAGCTTTCCGACCGGCCGGTCCAGCAGCTCCGTCAGGTCCAGCTGCTCGGCGAGCGAGACAATGCGGTTCGCAAGGTCCGGGACGGCATAGAGCCGTCCGAACACTTTCAGATTCTCCCGCACGCTCAGACGATGGGGCAAGTCGACATACGGGCTCTCAAAATTCATTTTATGAAGCACACGATAGCGTTCGCGCGGCATCGCGGCTCCAAGCACTTTTATCGAACCCGATGTAGGCGTCACCAGTCCAAGAAGCATGGCGAGAGTGGTGGTCTTACCTGCACCATTGCCGCCGAGAAGCCCGGTGATCGAGCCTGGCTCAAGCGCAAACGAAATACCGTCGACCGCACGTGTCGCATTGTAGATCTTCACGAGTTGATCAACGGCGATGGCGGGCTCGGAACGCATGCGGATCCGGGGTTGCGAAATTTCACATTTGGCAAGCCTCCCGCACAGAGACAAGGGGTAGCTGGCAGCGCGCGCTCTAGCCTGGATATCTCACACTATCTTTCCACAATTGAGCAGTTCTGCCCGAGAATTTATCAGCGTCGGCCTGGGTATGCGAGATCGTGGCGTCGGGAGACGCGGTGCAGGGGGCCTTTTGCGGAGCTGCGGGGAGCAGCGTAGAGATAGTCTCGGTGGGCCTTGGGATGGTGCCGCAATTTCACGCGTTGCGGCAACGCGTGTCACGCTGGCGAGCCGCGGGCGGAGGCTGCGGCATTGAGACGAGTAGCAGCCCGGCCCCAGATGGCGGCGACGGGACAGCCCGAGGCCATGGCGAACTTGATGCGCCGAACGCTGCTTCGAACGAATGCGCCGATCTTGAGCAGTTGTATGCGAATGGTGCCGCACGTTGCCATGGCGAATTTAGTGTGATGCAACGCGATCCGACGCAAGCCACAAAGCAGCACGTAGGCGAACGAACTCAACCAGAGACGTAGCTGGTTTGCTCGCATCGTGGCTGTCGAGGTGCGATCCGCATACAAATCAAGCTGGCACTCCTTGATGCGGTTCTCCATCTCGCCGCGCGCGCAATAGAGCTTCTCATACAGATATCTGGTCTTGCACTGCTTCCGCTTGAGCGAGGTGACGACGAAGCGGGGATTGGGTCCCGCCTTGGTGAACTCGGCCTTGCCGACAACCCGGCGCCGCCGGCTCCAGGTCTCGCGGACCGTCATCCACATAAAGCCCTTGAAGAAACGCGCGGCCTGGCCGGTGCGCTTGCTTTTCGCTTCCGCCCGCTCGAGCTCGCGCGCGATCTCAGCATTAAGCCGCGAATTCTGCTGCAATCCGAACAGGAAATGCACGCGGTTCGCTTCGCACCAGGCCATCAACTCCTCCCGCGCAAAGCCGCTGTCGCCACGCAGCAGGATGCGCACCTTCGGCCAGCGGCAGCGGATTTGCGCAACTATGCGTGCAATCTCCTCTACCGCGCCGGAGGCTGCATCCGCGCTCCCGGGCCGCAGCTTGGCCGCCAACAAGTGGCGGCCGCAAAAGACATAGAGCGGCAGATAGCAGTAGTGATCATAATATCCGCGGAAGAAGCGCCCCTCTTGCTCGCCATGCACCGGATCATCGGTCGCGTCGAGATCGAGCATGATCTCCCGGGGTGGCCTCTTAGGTGCTTGCAAGAACAAGGTGACGAACAGACTCTCGATCGCCGCCGGGTCATGCGAAATCTTGTGATAACGCGTCGGTTCCGGTCGGCTCAGCTCCAGCCGATTGAGCGTCGATTTGCCTGCTACCGGTTCACAATCCTGCCGCCGCGCCGCAAGCTTGCCCGCCAATACCGCCATGACCGGATCTTTGCGCAATTTGTCATGGTCGTTGAGGTCCTCATAACCGAGCGCGATCGCGAATACCCGCTGCGCGATCAGCGTCACTACCTCATGCTCGATGAGGTGCTGCTTACGCACATCGCTGAAACATGCCGTAAGCCGACGCATCAAGTCGAGCGCACGATCGGTGGCCCCCAGGAGCAGCCCGCCAGCATCCGAAGTGATCGCACCGCCATCGAAGGCCGCCACAACTTCGCGTCCCTCAACAGGTGCAAATCCAAACAGATCTGCGCTACAGTCTGTGGGCATCGGCGCGCTCCTCAAATCAGTGCGAAGTCGTTGTCGCAAAACAACTTTCGCTGATTCGGCGCTCCGATGCACCTACTAGGGTGAGATATTCAGGCTAGGCCCCGGCAGCGTAATCGTAGATGTCTTCTTCCTGCGCATTGTGTATGCGCACGAGCGCCTCGATCGCTTCGATGATGCGCTGTCCATCTCTGATCAAATATCTATCGACGTCTGCGGGTGAGAGCCCATCGGCGAGCCGTCGGAGCAGCCGGGCCAGGTGAATGATTTCCCGGTGCGCCCTGCTCATGGCACCCAATCCGTGTCTGTCGGCCAGAAATTTGGCGACCCCCGGATAAACGGCCGTTTCATCATTGCGTTCGTGTGCAACGATCTCCTGCTCGACGATTCGATCGGCCTCCAAGATTAGTTTCGAGGCGTGCCCAGTGTCGGAATGGTCGAGCGCGTCCGCGATCTCTCGCAGATGTTCAAGGGCGGCTTCTACGCGCCC
>Ga0070712_100000572_pt1 | contig 21422 bp, 22 predicted proteins | sample LARL81metaG_FD_71396 | JGI IMG/M metagenome (GOLD analysis project Ga0070712, IMG submission 71396) | Corn, switchgrass and miscanthus rhizosphere microbial communities from Kellogg Biological Station, Michigan, USA - LAR L8-1 metaG | ecosystem: Host-associated > Plants > Roots > Rhizosphere ...
CGAAAAGTCGATGAAAGCGTCAAGCGGCAGCTGCGCCGTCAGGCGGCCGAACATGGCCGCTCGCTCGAGGCTGAGGCCAGGGAAATTCTGAGCGCCGGCGTTTCGCAACGCGACACGAAACATGAGAGCGGCGCCGATTTGTTTCGGCGAATCCATGCCAGATTTGAACCGCTGGGCGGCGTTGACTTGAAGCTGCCCGAGCGCGGGGTACATCGCAAAAGCCGCATTCCCGACTTCACGCGCGACGATCTTGGTTGGCCAGAAGACGAATGATCATCGTCGACACCAACGTTCTCTCCGAACAAATCAAGCTGAAACCGTCGCAGTCCGTGTTGGCTTGGGCGGCGTCGGTGTCGTCCGGCGAATTGTACACGACGACCATCAGCGAAGCCGAAATGCTTATCGGGCTCGAACTCATGCCGGCCGGACGCAAGCGAAATTTGTTGGCCGCGCAAATCGCGAATATTTTTCATCGCGATTTTGAGGACAGGATTTTGTCTTTTGACAGTCGGGCTGCTCGCGCCATCTCGTCCATGCCGCTGCAGCTTGGCCGCCAAGGAAGACCGATTATAGACACCGACTCGATGATCGCCGCCATTGCCAATGCGCACGGCGCGACCGTGTCCACGCGCAACGTCAGGGACTTTCAGCGGCTCGGAGTGGCCGTCGTCAATCCGTGGGCGGCGCTGTAGAGTTCGCTGCCGCACGGGACCCACAACCATGACCAAGACCCGCACCGAAACCGACTCGTTCGGGGCCATCAAGGTCCCCGCCGACCGCTATTGGGGCGCGCAGGCTGAGCGCAGTCTCGGCAATTTCAAGATCGGCTGGGAGAAGCAACCCGTGCCGATCATCCGCGCGCTCGGCATCGTCAAGCGCGCGGCGGCCGAGACCAACATGGAGCTCGGCCATCTCGACAAGAAGATCGGCGAAAAGATCGTCGCCGCGGCGCAGGAAGTAATCGACGGCAAGCTCAACGAGCACTTCCCGCTTGTCGTGTGGCAGACGGGTTCGGGCACGCAGTCCAACATGAACGCCAACGAAGTGATCGCCAACCGGGCCATCGAGATGCTGGGCGGCAAGATGGGCTCGAAGAAGCCGGTCCATCCCAATGACGACGTCAATATGAGTCAGTCGTCGAACGACAGCTATCCGACCGCGATGCATATCGCCTGCGCGGAGCAGATCGTCCACGACCTGCTGCCGGCGCTGAAGAAACTTCACGCAGCGCTGGTGAAGAAGCAGACCAAATTCAAGGACATCATCAAGATCGGCCGCACCCACACGCAAGACGCGACGCCGCTGACGCTCGGCCAGGAATTTTCCGGTTATGCCACCCAGGTCAAGAACGGCATCGAGCGGATCGAGCTGACGCTGCCAAAACTCATGCAGCTGGCGCAGGGCGGCACCGCCGTCGGTACCGGCCTCAATGCGCCGAAGGGCTTTGCGGAAAAAGTTGCGGCGCGCATCGCCAAGATCACGGGCCTGCCCTTCACCTCCGCTCCCAACAAGTTCGAGGCGCTGGCCGCACACGATGCGATGGTGTTTTCGCATGGCGCGATCAACACGCTCGCCGCCTCGCTCTTCAAGATCGCCAACGACATCCGCCTCCTGGGCTCAGGACCGCGAAGCGGCTTGGGCGAACTCTCGCTGCCGGAGAACGAACCCGGCTCCTCGATCATGCCGGGCAAGGTCAACCCGACACAGTGCGAGGCTCTAACGCAGGTCTGCGTGCAGATCTTCGGCAACCACACGACGCTGACCTTCGCCGGCAGCCAGGGCCATTTCGAACTCAACGTCTATAATCCCGTCATGGCCTACAACTTCCTGCAATCGGTCCGGTTGATGGCCGATGCGGCGGTGAGCTTTACCGATCATTGCGTCAGCGGCATCGAGGCACGGCGCGACAACATCAAGGCCGGCCTCGAGCGTTCCTTGATGCTCGTCACCGCGCTCACGCCCAAGATCGGTTATGACGCGGCGGCCAAGATCGCCAAGACCGCGCACAAGAACGGCACCACGCTGAAACAGGAAGCGGTCAAGTCGGGCCTCGTCACCGCGGCCGAGTTCGATCGGATCGTCCGGCCGCAGGACATGATCGGCCCGAAATAACCGGACTGTCATCCCCGGCGAGCTTCGTGCATCTTTGCACGAAGCGAGGGAAGGGGAGCCAGTCGGCTTCATAGCGCTTGACCGTTTCAACTGGGTTCCCTTCCCCTCGCACTGCTTCGCAGCGCTCGGCCGGGAATGACAAGCTGTGCTCCAAAAAAAATCCTTCACCCTCTTGGGCCATCGCACCAGCGTCGCGCTGGAGGCCGAGTTCTGGGCCGTGCTCGAGCGCGAGGCCGCGCGCGTGGGTGCAAGTCTCTCGGCCTTTGTCGCGGAGATCGACGCCGGGCGTGGCGAACGACCGCTCGCGAGCGCGCTTCGCCTGCGCGCACTCGCGGCGGCGCGCGAACCATCCTGACAGCATAGTGGCAACAGCGAGCGTTGCGGCAGCAAAAGCGCATTCACGCGCGTGTCGCAAATTCGTAATATCGCAGGCCCACAGCCCGGAGCTCTCGACCATGATCACGCTTTATCACGCACCGCGTTCGCGTTCCTCGCGCATCATCTGGCTGCTCGAAGAACTCGAGGCCGACTACAGAATCGAACTCGTGCCGATCATGCGCGGTGACGGAACCGGCGCGCCCGCGCCCGACAGCTATCTCGCCATCCATCCGCTGCGCAAGGTTCCGGCGATCAAGATCTTCGATGAGGTCGTCTATGAATCCGGCGGAATCTGCCTCTATCTCACCGACTCTCACCCCAAGAAGGAGATCGGCCCGCTGCCCGGTCACAATGATCGCGCGGAATATGTCCGCTGGCTCTTCTTCTACACCGGCATTCTCGAGCCGGCGGCAACCGCGCGTTTTTCGGGTTGGGACAAGGACAAGCCGACCGGCTTCGGCAAGTTCGAAGACGTCGAAGGCGCAATCTCGCGCCAACTCGAGAAGACGCCCTATATTTGCGGCGACACGTTCACTGCCGCCGACATTCTCATTGGCTCCGGCGTGCAGTTCTTCAAAGGCACGCTCTTTCCTCCGCGCAAACACTATGACGACTACATCGCACGTCTGACGTCGCGGCCGGCCTATGCGCGCGGCCAGGCGAAGGACAACGGCTAGAGCGATGCCGGGCGAGATCGTCAATCTGCGGCGCGCGCGCAAAGCGAAATCGCGCAAGGACAAAGCCGCGCAGGCTGACGCTAACCGCGTCAAGCATGGCGTTGCGAAGCCCGTGCGTGCTCTTGCCAAGGCGCGGCGCGAAAAAGACGAGCACGTCGCCGACGCGCACAAGCTGGACGATGTATAATCCGCCGCGTTGGCGGGGACGGGCGAAAGATCGCGATACTGTGTGTACGAAGTGACCTCGCTTTCCGGTTACTTATCGCACGCACGGAGGCAGCTTGTTCGACTTTCTTCGCTCCAAACCCAGCAAAGAACACAAGGGCGAGATAACCGCACTTGCGATTGCTCCGGATGGTTCCCATGCGGTGACGGGCGCGCACGCCCATCAATTGCTCGATCGCGATGCGATCATGTGGCGGTTGCCCGCAGCGGAGTTCGAGCGGCGACTCAAAGGCCACCGCGTGGCAATCTATAGTGCGGCGTACTCTCCCAATGCGAAGGTGATAGCGACAGGCGGCGGCGGTGCCGTAATGGGCAAACGCTGGGTCTACGACCACGCGATCCGCGTCTGGCACGAACGAGGCGCGCCCGGAAAAGTGTTCGGCAACGACCTGTTTTTTGTCCGGGCTCTTTCGTTTTCTCCCGATGGTCGAACGCTGTTGAGCGGGAGCGCCAATGATGCGCCCGTGGCGCCGGAACGAAACGGGGCATCGCTTCGTCTGTGGGATTGGTCAAAAGGCAAGGAAGTCGCGCGATTTGGCAATCATCGCTCCAGCGTGGACAGCGTCGCGTTCACCCCCGATGGCAAACGGGTTGTTGCGGGTAGCAGCGGGATGATTTCTGGCGGAACAGCAGCGGGCGATGTGGAGGCAAAAAAGCGGCTTGGGCTGGAAGGGCGTACCCTGCGCTTATGGGACGTCTCTTCGCAAAAGGAGATTGATGCTTTCGCAAGCTGGGCTTGGATCAATTCTGTAGTCTTCCATCCCAGCGGAAATTATTTGTTTTCCTGCGGTCGCGGTGTCACCTGTTGGGATTGCAACACTGGAAACAGCATCGCTCAGTTCTTGCCGGACAGCTTTATCCACGATGCTTCGATCTCTCCGGACGGAACGCTTCTTGCGCTCGGCACAGGCGGTCGAATCGAGGCGGCCGCTCCTTATGACGATTGCTTCGTTCGAATCCACAATTCGATGACGGGTGCGCTCATTGCGGAATTCCGGCACAAATATCCTGTCAAAGCGTTGGCATTTGCGCCGGATGGAAAGCATGTATTAGCCGGTGGGGTGTTCGGCGAGCTCCATTATTGGGAACTGCCCGAAACGGGGGCATAAGAAGAGTGTCTTTCCCGGCCGGGCGATGCGATAGCATCGCGGGGGATGACAATCGAGACTCGCATGACCAACAAACGCACCGGTCCGCTCGCCGGAATTCTCGTCGTGGACCTCACGCGCGTGCTGGCCGGACCATTTGCCACGCTCATGCTGAACGAACTTGGCGCGCGCATCATCAAGGTCGAGCAGCCCACCGGCGACGACAGCCGCCACGTCGGACCCTTCGTGAAGACGCCCAAGGGCAGAACCAAGTCCGGCTACTTCATGAGCGTCAATCGTGGCAAGGAATCCATCGCGCTCGATTTGAAAGCCGAAGCCGACCGCGCGATCTTCGAGGCCCTGCTCGCACGTGCCGACGTGCTGGTCGAGAATTATCGCGGCGGGACGATGGAGAAACTCGGCTATGGTTATGAGAGCCTGAAGGAAAAATACCCAAGCCTCGTCTATTGCGGCGTCTCGGGCTTCGGGCATACCGGTCCTTACGCCAAGCGCCCCGCCTACGACATGGTGGTGCAGGCGATGGGCGGCGTCATGAGCCTCACCGGACATCCCGATTCGCCGCCGACGCGCGTCGGCACTTCGATGGGCGATCTCGGCGCGGGACTTTTCGCGACCATTGGCGTGATCGCCGCGCTCTATGAGCGCAAGTCGACGGGCCATGGCCAGAAGGTCGACATCTCGATGCTCGATTCACAGGTGGCGCTGCTGGAGAACGCGATCTCGCGCTATGTCGCGACCGGCGAAGTGCCGGGCCGTCTGGGCTCGCGTCACCCCTCCATCGCGCCGTTCGCGGCCTTCGCCACGAAGGACGGCCATATCGCCATCGCCGCCGGCAACGACGATCTCTTCGGCCGCGTCGCGCGCGTGCTCGGCCGCGAAGACCTCATCACCGACGAACGCTTCAGGACCAATCCAAAGCGCGTCGTCAATCACGAACCGCTGCATGAGGAGATGGAAAGCGCGCTTTCGGCCAAGTCATCGAAAGAGTGGCTCGCGCTGCTCGACGCCGCCGGCATACCCTCGGGTCCGCTCAACAATGTGGCGCAAGTGATGGCCGATCCGCAGGTCCTGCATCGCAACATGATCATCGAAACGCTCGATCCCGACCTCGGCGCGATCCGGATGCAAGGTAACCCCGTGAAGCTTTCGGCGCACGAAGATCCCAAGACGCGCCCGGCCGCACCGGAGCTCGACCAGCATCGCGCGGCGATTCTGAAGGAGCTTGGACTCTAGAAGTGTCACCTGTGTAAAATTTCTGGCGTCGCGAACCGGCATCGTGGTTCGCCGAGTGGGGAGGATGAAATGTCACGTCATGCAAAGCTCGTGATCTTCGCCGTGGTGGCGGCGCTATTGCCACTGGCAACGCAGGCGGCGGAGCCTTCGGCAGCAAACAACGAAGTCCAAATCAGGATGCTGTTGGACGGCTGGGCCAAGGCGTTCCACGACCGAGACATCAAGGCGATTATGGCGATGTACAAGCCGGGAACCGAAATGGTCGCTTATGATGTCGTACCGCCGCTGCAATATGTCGGATACGATGCCTACAAGAAGGACTATGAGAATTTTCTCTCCCAGTACAAAGGCCCGATCAACATCGAATATCGCGACATGCACATCGTGGCATCGGACACGGTGGCCTATGCCTTTGGTTTGGAGAAAATGAGCGGGACGCTCGTGAACGGACAGAAATCCGAAATGTGGGTGCGCTTCACTTCGGGCTTTCGCAAGAGCCACGGTCGCTGGCTGGACGTTCACGATCACATATCCGTCCCTGCCGATTTGGATCACGGCAAGGCGATGATGTCCCTGACGCCCTGAGCAGCCGCAAAAACTGCGCGAAAAAGCACAGGCGGACGTAACGGCCGGCCGGTAACCAATTCGATGTCGAAAATTCCTTGGCAGCGGACCGCTGCGCTAGACTAAAAGGGTCGTCGGGGGTGGTGTTCGTGGCGGAGATACGATCAGGAAACGCGGGAGGAATCGTCGCGCCGGAAAGGCGGACGGACAAATCCTTCCCCGATTGCAAGGCGTGTCCGGTATCCGGCTACGGCATCTACGCAGCAACGATGAAGGCGGCACCCGAACGCATTCCAAACCTTCGCGCCAGAGTGAGCCTTTACGAACCCCATCAGGCGATGCTCGTTCAAGATCACCCTTCCGAGCACATCGGTTCACTGCGGTCCGGCTGGGCCTATGCGCACAAGACACTGCAAGGCGGCCGTCGCCACATACTGGCTTTCTTGCTGCCGGGCGATCTCGTCGGCATCGATCTCATGGCCATGGGGCGCAATCCGCTGCCCTATGGCATCACTGCGCTGAGCGATGCGTCCGTCTGCTGGTTCGCCACCGAAGCATTCCACGAACTCGTGCGAGCCGAAGGCGCCCAACGCAGTGCGACACAATTCTGGATGTCGCTCTACGTTTCGAGGTTCAGCCTGCGCACCGCCATGATCGGCCACGCCACCGCGACGGCGAGGTTGGCGGAATTCGTGCTGGAGCTTTTTATCCGGCTTCGCCACCGCAACCTCGCGCGAGGCGACGGCTACGAATTCCTGCCCACGCAGTCACAGGTCGCCGACTGTCTTGGACTGACGCCGGCCTATGTCAGCATGACTCTGACGCGGTTGCGCAAACGCGGCATTCTGGAGATCAGAGACCGCACGTTGCGCGTCCTCGACGAGCGCGAACTGCATCGCATCGCCAACGCCAAAGATTCAGAGGCGGCAACGCTGAACACGAAATAGCGGATTTGAAGCCGGGGCCATCTTCGCGGCGAGCAAAAAAGAACCGTGCGGATAAAGTCGGCGCCAGCGGGGTAAGGCGCGATGGCGCGGATGTCCGCACGGTTTTAGTGATTGCAGTCTTGCGTAGATTTCGAGCATGGCACACGCGCGCGTCAAACGGTACCGCACACTGGCATAGACCTCGATAAACCAGTTGAAGTTATACGACAGCAAAAGCCAAGCCGAATGTAGACAAGGAGGAATTAAGAACGTTATTTGCGCCAATATTTTAACGCGCGTTAACGCGCCGCTCCTATCGTCCCGAAGTCACTGGAGCCGTCAGGCCAGAAAGTTCGGGAGAAATCCATGCAGTCGTTCTTGAAGTTCCTCCATGAGGAATCCGGCGCTACCGCGATCGAGTACGGCTTGATTGCAGCGTTGATCGCCGTGGTGATCATCGGCGCCGTTACGGTTGTCGGAACGTCGCTTTCGACGACGTTCACGTCGGTATCGACCGGCTTGAAATAGCACCAAGCAAATGAGCACGGGCACTGAAGCGCGGCCGAACGAGTTGCCGCGACTGGCGGCGAGCGAACCTGTCGATTCACCGCCACGCTTGAAACGATTGGCGCGCGATTTGCGCGAGTGCGCCAAGAAGGCGAGTTGGCCGGACGTCGCAGTCAAACTCATCGCCGCCGCCGAGTCGCTCGAAGTCCAGGCGGTCGAATTCGAGGCGGGCTACTCGCGGCGCGCGTAGGTCCCCCGATTGGGGGAATAGCGCCAGGCGCATGGCTTGTATCTCTTTGTCCCATGGCGGGACTGGCGAAGGACGAGCCCCAGCGACTAAGGCAACTCGCGCACGACTTGCGCGAAAGCGCACGCGGCGCGGCCTGGCCCGGCTACGCGGAAAAGCTGATCGAAGCTGCCGAGCAACTCGAACAGCGCGCCGTGGAGGTCGAGGGGTCGGTATTTCTGAAGAAGCGGCCCCCGCGCTGATCCGAGCTGAACGCGTGCCGCCCGACCGTCATATCATGTCTTCAAATAGACCCACGCTTCGGTCCCGGAACGCAAACGAACATTGATCCGCTTGTATTCACGCGTTTGTGCCCTCCAGCGTTCTTCCGAACACTGCGCGCTGAACGGCTGCATCACGAAGCGTGCCGTAGGAAAAAAGCTTCTCCACCTCGCTCCCTCAAGCCAGTTGCGGCAACGCTAATCACAAGTGTGACGGGCCGTCCCGTTGGGTCGAAAGCGTTGGCCAATACCTCTTTCCAAACAAAGTTCTGGTAAGCGGCTCGAGGTGCCGCGGGCCGTTTTGGGCGAACATCTCGTTCTCATTCGGCGAAGATGTTAGCATTGGGCTCGGTCCGGTGGGGCCGTCAACGAGGGGGAAAGCACAATGACAACGTTTCAAATGGCCGGCATCTGCTCAATCGCAGCGCTGGCGTTGACGATCAGTGTATCGCCGAGCTTGGCACAGTCGGACACGGCGAAGATTGCCTCGGCCATCAAGGCCAATGAAGCCGCGTTGATCGCGTCGTTCAACAGTTGCGACCCGATGAAAGCGGTGGGCTACAACGCGCCTGATGTCGTCTCGATGTTCCATGGCGCGCCAAACATGGTGGGCGCAGCCGCGCATCTGGCGGATGCAAAGAAGGGTTGTCAGGACAAGACACAACACGTCGTCCTCGCAAACGAGACGGTGGACGTGGCCGCATCCGGCGACATGGCCGTGTATCGCTCGACCTATGTCTTCACCGGCACCGACATGAAGACAAAGAAGCCCATGACCGAAAATGGCAACTATCTCGTCGGCTGGAAAAAACAGCCGGACGGCTCGTGGAAGATGGAATGGGACGTGGTTTCGAACACGCCGTAACCGTCCTGGCGGCGTTACCTTTGCGGTGAAACGGGCAGCAATCATGCAGCGATTGCTGCTCGTGCCCGCCGTCGGCGTCATTTTGCTCCTCTGCTCGTCGTTGCAGGCGAGCCAGGCAGCGCCGGCAAAAGCGCTTGCCACGCTTTCCTATCGCCCCGACGGAAAACTCATCTCGTTGCCCGTGACGGTGAATGGAACGTCGCAAGCCTGGTTCACGCTCGACTCCGGTGCACGTCACACTGTAGTTGACCCCAGGCTGGCGCGCGCTCTTGGGCTCAAAACCAAAGCGATGACCAGGATGCGCGGCACCGGCGCCGGCGACGTCCCAGTGACGACCTTGAGCGCCATCACATTATCGTTCGGCCAAGTGACGTTCGCGGTGGACGAGCCTTGGATGATCGACCTGAAGGACGTTCCCATCAAGAAAGACATCAGGGGCCTGGTCGGAGAGGACCTCCTCGCCCGTTACGTCGTGGCCATCGATCCGCAGCGTCACACACTCGCTCTGTATGACCCGGATGCGGAAATTCCGTCTCGACAAAATTGCGTTCCGCTGATCGCAAAAGATGGCCGTCTCTTCGTCGATGCGACGTTGCGCGTGCGTCCCGATCTTACCGTCGCCCATCGCCTGCGGGTCGACACGGGCTCGGAGGACTCGGTCAACGACCCGATCGTGGGCGAAGCTCGACTCACGCATAAGACGGTTGTCGGAAACGGACTGGGAAAAAACTTCACCGCACCTTCAGGGGTGTATGAATCCGTGACGCTCGGTCCCTATTCGTGGCGCAGGGTCTGGGGCCCGGGTGCGCCGGGGCCGGCAATCGGGATGGAATTGCTGCGGCGATTTTTTCTCCTCTTCGATGTCCCTCACGGCCGTCTTTGCCTCACGCCCAACACCCAGCTGAACGCTGCTGTGCCGCCGCCCGATTGAGGCGAGGACGTCGCGTGATTTCGCAGGAGTGGGAACCGTCGGAGTTTTCTGGCAACGTCGTTCCATGTCGTTGATCGGAAACATCGTCATCGCGCTCGTCCTTGCGGGATTTTTCCTGGGGGGCGGCGCGCTCTTCTTCATCGCGCGGCAGGACGACAGCCAAGCCGGACGCTTCATCGGACTTCTCTCAGCCGTGGCCGGCGCTGTGGCGGCCCTCTATCTGACGGCGGGCCATCACTGGCTCTGAATATCGCCGAGCCGATAAGCGCTGGAGTCGTGTTCATGAGCACGCTCATTACCAAGCCCTCCGCGTCTTCCACGCAGAGGGAGTGATTTTAGCTGCCACAAGTTCTACATTGGTTCCATGCTTCCGGAATCGGTCGACAACAGATGAGCGGCTATCGCGATCCGCTCGATGAGGCGTTCGGCGAGGAGAATTCCTCGCCCGAAAATGCGCCGATTCCGCGCGAGCCCTCTTATCTCGCCGGACTGAATACCGCGCAGCGCGAGGCTGTGCTGGCGACCGACGGTCCCGTCCTGGTGCTCGCCGGCGCGGGAACCGGCAAGACGCGCGTTCTGACCACCCGCCTCGCCCACATCCTGGCCACGCGCAGGGCCTGGCCCGGGCAGATCCTCTGTGTCACCTTCACCAACAAGGCGGCGCGCGAGATGAAGGAGCGCATCGGTGCCTTGATCGGGGGCGTGGTCGAGGGCATGCAATGGCTCGGCACCTTCCACTCGATCGGCGCCAGGATGCTGCGCCGCCACGCCGAGCTCGTCGGGCTCAAGAGCAATTTCACCATCCTTGATGCCGACGATCAGCTTCGCCTGATGAAGCAGCTCGTGGATGCCGCAGGCGTCGACGAAAAGCGCTGGCCGGCGCGCAATCTCGCCGCGATGATCGACGGTTGGAAGAACCGCGGCCTCGCGCCCGCCGACGTGCCGCAGGGCGAAGGCCATGGCTATGCCTTCGGCAAGGGCCGCGAACTCTATGCGCAATACCAGCAGCGGCTGAAGGACTTGAACGCCGCCGACTTCGGCGACCTGCTGCTGCACGTGCTGACGATCCTGAAGACGCATCCCGACATCCTTGCCGATTATCGCGAGCGTTTCCGCTACAGCCTGGTCGACGAGTACCAGGACACCAACGTCGTGCAGTATCTCTGGTTGAAGTTGCTCGCGACATCGTCGGGCAATGTCTGCGTGGTGGGCGACGACGATCAGTCGATCTATGGCTGGCGCGGCGCGGAAGTGGAAAACATCCTGCGCTTCGAGCGCGACTTTCCCGGCGCCAAGGTCATCCGCCTGGAACGCAACTACCGCTCGACGCCCGCGATCCTGGGCGCCGCCTCCGGTCTGATCGCGGCGAACAAGGGTCGGCTCGGCAAGACGTTGTGGACCGAAGGTGACGCCGGCGAGAAGATCAGGGTCCAGGGCGTGTGGGACGCGGAAGAGGAAGCGCGCAACATCGCGAGCGACGCCGAAGATATGCATCGCCAGGGCGAGGCGTTCTCGCAAATGGCGATCCTGGTGCGGGCTTCGTTCCAGATGCGCGAATTCGAAGATCGCTTCATCGCGCTGGGCCTGCCCTATCGCGTCATCGGCGGCCCGCGCTTCTACGAGCGTGCCGAGGTGCGCGATGCCATGGCCTATCTGCGGCTGATCGCGCAGGGCGACGACGATCTCGCCTTCGAGCGCATCGTCAACAAGCCCAAGCGTGGCATCGGCGATGCGAGCGTGCAGGCACTGCACAAATTCGCCCGCGCGCAGCAGATTCCGCTGCTGGCCGCAGCGCGCGAAATCGCGCAGACGGATGAAGTGCCGCCCAAGGCGCGCAAGGCGCTTTCGGAGCTCGCCGCCAACTTCGCGCGCTGGAGCGATACGGCGCGCCACATCCCCCACGCCGAGCTCGCCGAAATGGTGCTCGACGAAAGCGGCTATACCGACATGCTGAAGGCCGACAAATCCGCCGAAGCGCCGGGCCGGCTCGAGAACCTGAAGGAATTCGTCCGCTCGATGGAGACTTTCGAGTCTCTCGCAGCCTTCCTCGAGCATGTCAGCCTCGTGATGGAGATCGCGCAGGATGAATCGGGCGACCGCATCAACCTGATGACGCTGCATGCCGCCAAGGGGCTCGAATTCAACACCGTGTTCCTGCCGGGTTGGGAGGAAGGTCTTTTTCCGTCACAGCGCACGATGGACGAGAACGGCCTCGCCGGTCTCGAGGAAGAACGCCGCCTCGCCTATGTCGGCCTGACGCGCGCGCGCCAGCGCATCCGCGTCAGCTTCGCCGCCAATCGCCGCGTGCGCGGTAGCTGGCAGAGCGCGCTGCCCTCGCGCTTCATCACCGAGCTACCCGAACAGCATGTCGATGCCGTGGTCGATGAAGGTTTCTATGGCGGCTCGGTCGGCTTTCGCGACAACGCCAATGCCGGCGGTTTCGCCAGCACCTATGAGTCGCCAGGCTGGAAGCGCGCCCAGGCCAACCGCGCGGCGAGCGGCGGCGCCCGCGCCCGCCCGCCTCTGATCGAAGGCCAGGCCCACACCATCCAGACGAGCGATCCGCAAAGCTCACTCTATGCGCGCGGCGACCGCGTCTTTCACCAGAAGTTCGGCTACGGCCAGGTCTCGGCCGTCGAAGGCAACAAGCTCAGCGTCGATTTCGACAAGGCCGGCGAGAAGAAGGTGATCGACACCTTCGTCGAGCGGGCGTGAACTGATCACATGCACTCTTGTGTCCTCCCCCGTGGTTACGGGGGAGGTGTCGAGCGAAGCGAGGCGGAGGGGGCCGAGCAACTAGGCATGGATCGCGAAGTCCGCCCCCTCCACCGCTTCGCGGTCCCCCTCCCCCGTAGTCACGGGGGAGGAAACTCTTTGCTCACCCACCAAGATCGATGACGGCGCGTCGGTTCTGCGGTTCGCGCACGCCCGGGCCCGTCGGCACCAGCGGATCGTGGAAGCTCTTGCCTTCGATCGCGATGCTGTTGCCGTCGAGACCCTCGCGGACCATCTCGTCCTTGACGGAATTGGCTCGGCGGATCGACAGCGCTTGGTTGTACGTGTCCGAACCGACCGTGTCGGTGTGTCCGGTCACGAGCACCTTCACGAAGCCATTTGTCTTGGCGGTTCTGACCGCTTCGCCGACGACTTCTTGCGCCTTGTCGGTCAAATCCGACTTATCGAAGTCGAAAAAGACGATGAACGTCTTCACGGCCGGCGGTGGCGGCGGTGGCGGTGGCGGCGGCGGCGGGGGTGGCGGCGGCGGTGGCGGCGGCGCTTCGGCTTCACCGAACTTGTAGCTGATCCTCAGGCGCACCGTGTCATTGGTCGGATTGAGCGAAACCGGTCCGTTGAAGACGAACGATTTGCGCGCGAACCCGTCATGCAGATATTCGACACCGGCGATCCAGTTCGGGTCGAGCGCCCATTCGACACCGCCGCCGACGGTCCAGCCGCTCAGATTGGTGGAGCGAACGCCAGCGGCAAGCGGCACGAAATTGGCACGGTCGAGGTCCATGCCGGCCCATCCGCCGGTGACGTAAAAGAGCGCAGTGTCATCGACGATGCCGATGCGCCCGCGCGCGCTGTAGCGAAGGTCGTAGCGCGCGGTGAAGCGTTCACCTGGCGGGCCGCCGCTCAGATGACTGCCCGCTAGATTCATTGCCGATATGTCACCTTCGATGCCCAACAGCAGCCAGTCGGAAGTCTGCCAGTTGGCGCCGATCTGACCGCCGCCGCTGAACGACGAAGAAGAAATATTGAAGTTCGCCGGATAGGCCGGGATCTGGACGTTGGTCCTGCCCCACGTACCGCCGATGTTGCCACCGACATAGATGCCGGACCAATCCATGTTCAGCGGCGGATTCTGCGCTGAGGCGCTTGAAATGGATGCGGCCGAGAAAATCACCGCAACGGATGCCAGCAAGATCGCTCGCATGGAACCCCTCCTATAAGTTATTGAATTGACGGTTGTTCGCAGCAAAAACGCCCGACCGGCGCGATGGTTCCGGCGCTCGGTCGAATGCGTTTCAGCGTGACCGGAAGGACACGTGCGTCTAGCGCGCCGCCATCTCGGCTGCGACATCGGCGCGCCACTGCGCCGCGGCCTCAGGTGCGTTTACGCGTGGCTGCTCAGCCAGGAGCTTGTCCACGAAGTCGGCGAACTCCCGTCCAAACGCAGCCCGCTGGCGTTTGTAATATGCGCGCATGCCCGGTTGTCTCAGCGAATGCTGCAGACCCACGACGAGACTGTCGAACGTGCGCTGGTCGAGCAGGCCTTCCTGGAATTGGTTGAAGGAGTCCTCGGCGTTATAGAAGCGAGCGGCACAGTAAAATATGAACTGTCTGACCTCAGTGTCGGTGACGTCGCTTGCACCGGCGCCGCCTTTCGCCACCGCGTCGGACAAGGATGGCTCGGCCAGCCCCATATGAATGTCGACGATGCGCGTCACGCGCGTCGAGCGGATCGAAGCCTGCTGGTTCCGCTCCGCCTGCTTCACCTGCAGGCTCAGGTAGATCAGCGATATCAGGACCGCGATGGCGCTGACGAAGCTGCCAAGCGAGGCTAAATCGGTAAGTGACATGATGGCGCTCCCCCAGAAAGCGAAGCGCCCATTTTAGCCTGCTTGTGCGAACTTCCTCTACGCCGGATGCCGCCGGCCCAAACAGACGTTCAAAATGAGGCATATCCCAATATCTGTGCCAGCATGTAGCCCGACACGACGAGAATCGGCGACAGCGCCGCAAGCATCACCAAGATGCCAAGCCCCGTCGACACGCGCCGTGCGCCGATCCCGCCGCCACCCACCACTTCCATTGCATACTGCGTACGCATTTGGTCCCCCAGCTTCCCCGCAGTGGCCGAACGCGACGCACCGCTTTCTCGTAAAATTTGATTCAACTCGACGCGCGCTAACGTGGACACAATTTCCGCGTACGCATTTTCAGAAAAGTCGATTCAAGGTTTCTCGACTTCGTTTGAATTGACGCAGTTTTTTTCTGACTCGCTATCCAACATCTATCCAACGCCGATAAAGACGATTTGGCAGACGCATCAACGCGCTCCGATTTCGCTATCCCGGATCTATCCAAGCAGCGCGAAAATCGTGACCCTTGAATCGGGCGTGCGCCCTGCTACCTGACGTCGATGACATGCGCCGCAACCGATTGTGTGAATTCCGCCGTGCTCGCGGCGGCACGCGCGCGCCCGCCGCGTCGCCGGTCGCGACAGACAAAGATCGAAAAAGCTGCGAACAATTATGTTGCCGAAGCGCGCCGCCCCGGTGCGCCGCACGGCAATCAAAATGCCATGAAATACGGCCGGCGCTGCCGCCGCTTTGTGGCGCTGCGCCGCATGAGCCGCATCCTCATCGCGGCGGCGAGAGCCAATTGCGCGCTGGTGCAGGCGTTGCGCCGCGATCCCGGAAACGCGCGGATCGACGAAGCAATCCAGTGCAACCTCGCGCTATCGCGTAAAGCCATGCTCGGCTATATCGCTGACTGGGATTTGCATGACACAACCGCCGCTCTGGAAAGCATCCGTCATTCTCACGAAGGAGCAGGCCGCCGACGTGGCGGCGGTGCTGGAGCTTGCGCCACCGACGCCGCAGGCGGTGCTGATCGTCGACAATCTCTTCGAGCAGACGGCTGCGGTAGAGGCGCTCTACGACACGCAGCCGGATCAGGCGCTGCTGTCGAGCCTCACCGGGCTCACGGTGACGATCGAGCCGCTGCCGGATCAGGATTGGATCAAAGCGAGCCAGGAAGGATTGACGCCGGTTCGCGCCGGACGCTTCTTTGTCTATGGCGCGCACGATGCGGGCCAGGTGCCGCCGGCGGCGCTTGCGATACGCATCGAAGCCGGTCTCGCCTTCGGCACCGGCCATCACGAGACGACGGCGCTTTGCCTTTCGCTGCTGAGCGATCTCGCCAAACGTCGCAGAGTCTCGCGCGTGCTGGACCTTGGTTGCGGCACGGGTCTGCTTGCCATCGGCGCCGCGAAACTATGGCGCCAGCGCGTCATCGCATCGGACATCGATCCTGTCGCGGTCGACGTCACGCGTCAGAATGCGCGCAGCAACGGCTGCGCGCCGCTGGTTCGGACGGTGACGGCGGATGGGCTCGGCCACGCGGCGATCCGCACGCGCGCGCCGTTCGATCTCATCGTGTCCAACATCCTGGCGAGCCCCCTCACCCGGCTCGCGCCGGCCATCGCGCGCTCGTTGGCCAAGGGCGGCGTGCTGGTCCTTTCCGGACTGCTCCGGAACCAGGAGAATCTTGTTGTTAGTTTCTACACGCCGCATGGCCTGATCTTGCGCGAGCGGCGCCGCGACGGACCCTGGAGCGCGCTGGTTTTGATGCGGCCGGACGAATAAGCTCGAACGACTTGGCTCGACAGGCAGAACATCATGGATAAGACCGGTCCCTTCCAGACCTACGAGAACGAAACCGACGCCGCGACCTGCGCGCCGCGTCTTGCCGCATTGCGCACCGAATTGAAACGCCGCGGGCTCGACGGTTTCGTCGTGCCGCGCTCCGACGAGCATCAGGGCGAATATGTCCCCAAGCGTGCCGAGCGGCTGGCCTGGCTCACCGCCTTCACCGGTTCGGCAGGCGCCGCGGTAGTGCTGAGCGACAAGGCGGCGATCTTCGTCGATGGCCGGTACACGCTGCAGGTTCGCCAGCAAACCGACACCAGCTTGTTCGAGCCGCGCGATCTCGTCGAAGAAGGGCCGGCTGCGTGGATTGCCAAGGTGCTGCCGAAAGGCGCCAAGCTCGGTTACGACCCGTGGCTGCATACCCAGGCCGCAGTCGAAGGTCTGCGCGCGGCGGCGGAAAAGGCGGGCGGCTCGCTCGTCGCCTGCGACAGCAATCCGATCGATGCGGTGTGGCAGGATCAGCCCGACGCGCCGACCGCCAAGGCGATCATCCAGGACATGGCGCTCGCCGGCGAAAGCGCTGAATCCAAGCGCACGCGCATCGCCGAGGACGTGAAGGCGCAAGGCGCCGATGCCGCCGTCATCACCATGCCGGATTCGATCTGCTGGCTGTTGAACATCCGCGGCGGCGACGTGCCCCATACGCCGTTCGCGCTGTCGTTCGCGATCCTGAATTCTGACGGTTCCACCGATCTCTTCATGGACGCGCGCAAGACTTCGCCGGAATTGATCCAGCATCTCGGCAACGCGGTGCGCATCCGCGATCCGAAAGAGTTCTCGCCCGCGCTGGACTCGCTGAAGGGAAAGAACGTGGTCGCCGATCCAGGCACGGCAGCGTCGGCGATCTTCGATCGCCTCACAAAGGCCGGCGCCAAGATTCGTCGCGCCGCCGATCCGGTGCAGCTGCCCAAGGCCTGCAAGAATTCCATAGAGATCGAAGGAACGCGCAAGGCGCATGTCCGCGACGGCGCGGCGCTCTCGAAATTCCTGTGCTGGCTGGCGCGCGAGGCGCCCTCTGGCCATCTCACGGAGATCGATGCCGCCAAGACGCTCGAAGGCTTCCGCGCCCAGACCGGCGCGCTGCGCGATCTCTCCTTCGATTCGATTTCCGGCGCCGGCTCGAACGGCGCGGTGGTGCATTATCGCGTCACCCAATCGACCAACCGGCCGATCAACAACAACGAAGTGTTCCTGATCGACTCAGGCGCGCAATATCCCGACGGCACCACCGACGTAACGCGCACCGTCATCATTGGCACGCCGAGCGCCGAGATGAAGGACCGCTTCACCCGCGTGCTCAAGGGTCACATCGCGCTCGCCACCGTGCGCTTCCCCGAAGGCACGACCGGAATGGCGCTCGACGCCTTCGCGCGCCGGCCCTTGTGGGAGGCTGGCCTCGATTACGATCACGGCACCGGTCATGGTGTCGGCAGCTATCTCTCGGTGCATGAAGGCCCGCAGAACATCTCCAAGCGCAACGTCACCCAGCCGTTGAAGCCCGGCATGATCTGTTCCAACGAACCCGGCTTCTACAAGGCCGGCGAATTCGGCATCCGCATCGAAAATCTCATCGTGGTGAGCGAGGCGAAACCGATTGCGGGTGGCGAGCGCAAGATGATGGAGTTCGAGACCATCACGCTGGCGCCGATCGATCTCGGCCTCGTCGAGCCGAAGATACTGACCGACGAGGAGCGCGCCTGGCTCAACGCCTATCACGCGCGCGTGCGCGAAACGCTGTCGCCGCTGGTCGATGACGAGACGCGGCCATGGCTGGAGAATGCGACGCGGAGCATATGAATACCACTTCCTGTCATTCCCGGCCGAGCGACGCAGCAGCGTCGCGAGGGGAAGGGAACCCAGGCTGTGAAAAACCGAGATGCGTGGGACTCTGGGTCCCCTTCCCTCACTTTGCGGGCACGCCCGCAAAGTTCGCCGGGGATGACATGGAGTATTGAATGCGCAAAGACCAAGCAACGCCAGCCGGCACTATCCACCACCTCACCCTCGACAGCGCCGTGCTCGAGGGAAATCTACTGGGCGATCCCACGCTGCGCGCGATCGACGTCTACGTTCCGCACGGCCATGACGGGCGCGGCCTGCCGCTGCTCGTCGATCTCGTCGGCTTCACCGCCGGCGGTCCGGTCCACACCAACTGGAAGAATTTCGGCGAGAACCTGCCGGAGCGTCTCGACCGCCTGATCGCGTCCGGCGCGATGCCGCCAAGCGTCGTCGCCTTTCCCGATTGCTTCACCAGGCTCGGCGGCAACCAGTATGTGAACTCCTCGGCGATGGGGCGCTGGGATGATTTCCTGCTCGCGGAAGCTGTGCCGTTCGTCGAGAAAAAGTTCGCTTGCGGCGGCGCCGGCAAGCGCGGCGTCTTCGGCAAGTCGAGCGGCGGTTACGGCGCGATGGTGCACGCCCTGCTGCATTCCGACTTCTGGAGCGCGGCCGCGGTGCATTCCGGTGACATGGGCATGGAGCTCATGTACCGCCACGAATTCGTGCCCGTGTTGCGCGCGCTGGCCAAGAATGGCGGCGACCTCAAGCTCTGGGTCGACAGCTTCTGGGAATCGAAGAAGTTCAAGGACAGCGACGTTCACATCATCATGATCCTGGCGCAGGCCGCGAGCTTCGATCCGGATCCCGCCGCGCCCTACGGCATCCGCCTGCCGGTGACGCTCGATACCTGCGAGATCATTCCCGAACGCTGGAAGAACTGGCTCGCCTGGGATCCGCTGAGTTTGGTCGAAAAGCACGGGCCGGGCATGAAGCAGCTAAAGGCGCTCTACATCGATTGCGGCGACGTCGATCAATACAATCTCGTCTACGGCGCGCGGCGGATGACGCGCGCGTTGAAGGCGATGGATGTGCCGCACACTTATGAGGAGTTTCCCGACAACCACTCGGCGGTCGATTACCGGATGGATGTGAGCCTGCCCATCCTGGCGAAGGCGTTGAGTGCTTAACTCGGCGTGTCATCCCCGGCCGAGCAATCCGACTGGATTGCGAGGGGAAGGGGACCCAGGGTTGGAAGAATAACCGTCAAAAAGCTGGGTCCCCTTCCCTTCGCGTTGCTGACGCAACGCTCAGCCGGGGATGACATTTGAGGCGGCTATAGCCCCTCAATCATCTTGAGCCAGGCTTCTTCGTCGATCACCTTGACGCCGTGCTTCTGCGCCTCGCTGAGTTTGGAGCCGGCGCCCGGACCGGCGACGACGAGATCGGTCTTGGCCGACACCGAGCCGGAAACCTTAGCTCCCAAAGATTCCGCCCGCGCCTTGGCCTCCTGGCGCGTCATCTTCTCGAGCGAGCCGGTGAAGACGACGGTTTTACCGGCCACCGGCGAGCCCGCGATCTTGCGCGCCGCGAGCGGGACGACCGTCACCTCCTTGAGCAGATTGGCGACGAGCTTCTTATTGTGCGGCTCGTCGAAGAAATCCTTGATCGCCTGCGCCAGCACTTCGCCGACGCCCTCGATCTCGTCGAGCTCGGCAACCGCGCCCTTCGACTCCATCGCCTTCAAGAAGTCCTCGACCGTCGCATAGTGCCGCGCGATCAACCGCGCATTGGTCTCACCGACATGGCGGATGCCAAGCGCATTGATGAAGCGATCAAACGCGATCCTACGCCGCGCCTCGATCGCGCCGACGAGGTTCTCGACGAGCTTGCTCTCCTCGTCCTTCTTCGACTTCTTCGTCTCGCCCTTGCCTTCCTTGGCACGCCGCTCGGCCGCGAGTTCGGCGCGCCGCGCGGCCAGCGCGCGGTCGAGCGCCTCGGGCTTCTTCGCCAGGCGGAAGATGTCGGCCGGCTCCTTGAGCAAGCCCTTCTCATGCAGGGTCTCGATATAGACGCCGCCGAAGCCTTCGATGTCGAAGGCAAGGCGCGACACGAAGTGCCTCAGCCGCTCCACCGCCTGCGCCGGACAGATGAGCCCGCCGGTGCAGCGCCGGTCGACTTCTTCCTTGCCGGTCTTCTCGTCCACCTCGCGCACCGCATGGCTGCCGCAAGCCGGACAGGTGTGGGGAAACTGGAACGGCTTGGCGCCGCGCGGCCGTCGCTCGGTCACCACGCGCACCACTTGCGGAATGACGTCACCGGCACGCTGAATGACGACCGTGTCGCCGATGCGCACGTCGAGACGCGCGATCTCGTCCTCATTGTGCAAGGTCGCGTTCTGCACCACGACACCGCCGACCGTAATGGCCTTCAGCTTCGCGACCGGTGCGAGCTTGCCGGTGCGTCCGACCTGGATGTCGATGTCTTCGAGAATCGTTTCCGCCTGTTCCGCTGGAAACTTGTGCGCCACCGCCCAGCGCGGACTGCGCGACACAAACCCGAGGCGATCTTGAAGGGCGAGCCGGTCGACCTTGTAGACGACACCGTCGATGTCGTAACCGAGCTTGGCGCGCTTCTCTTCGATATCGCGGTAGAATTTGAGCACGCCATCGACGGTCTCCACTCGCCGCGTCAGCGGATTGACCGCGAAGCCGAACGCCTTGAACGCCTCCAGCATGCCCCATTGCGTGTCGGCGGGAAGCTGGCTCGCTTCGCCCCAGGCATAGGCAAAGAAGTTGAGTGCCCGCGACGCGGTGATCGATGGATCGAGCTGACGCACCGAGCCGGCGGCCGAGTTGCGCGGATTGGCGTAGACGGGTTTTCCTTCCTTCTCCTGCCTCTTGTTCAGCGCGGCGAACTCGCGGTGGCTCATATAAACCTCACCGCGCACCTCGAGCACCTTCGGTGCCTTGCCGGAGAGGCGCAGCGGAATGTCTTTGATGGTCCTGAGATTGGCGGTGATGTCTTCGCCTTCCGCGCCATCGCCGCGTGTCGCGCCTTGCACAAAGACGCCGTTTTCGTAGCGCAGCGAAGCGGACAGTCCGTCGATCTTCGGTTCGGCGGTCAACGTGAGCTTGTCGCTTTCCTTGAGACCGAGGAAGCGGCGTACCCTGAC
>Ga0070712_100000576_pt1 | contig 21379 bp, 23 predicted proteins | sample LARL81metaG_FD_71396 | JGI IMG/M metagenome (GOLD analysis project Ga0070712, IMG submission 71396) | Corn, switchgrass and miscanthus rhizosphere microbial communities from Kellogg Biological Station, Michigan, USA - LAR L8-1 metaG | ecosystem: Host-associated > Plants > Roots > Rhizosphere ...
GCGTGTGCCTGGCGGCCATCGACGCGCCTCCTCCCGTCATCGCTGCCCGGCCAGAGAACCGTTTCCGCATGACCGAACCTGGGACCTTGGGCCAAGTAGCTTGTCGTGGCACGCTCCGGCCTCGAAGCCGTCGAGCGACCGCCCGCTGCATTCTGATCGCGGCGGTTTGCGGACTTTTTGCTGTGACCGCGGGGTGGTGCCAGTCGGAAGATGCCCCGGTTCCTCTGGGCGATGTCGCCCGGTCGATTCGCAAGAAGAAAGAACAACCTGCGACGCCTGCCCCAACTCCGGCGCCGGCGCCATCACATACCATCATCGACAATGACAATCTGACTCAGGTGGTGGAGGAAGCGGAAAGCCGTCACCTCGCGAATACCAGCATGACGTATTCGTTCGAGGGTGCGGCCAAGATGTTCCAGATTTCCTCTCCTGACGTCACTTGCAGCTTATCCTTCAACGGTCGCATGAGCTCTTTATTGATCCGTCCGGCGACACCCATCGACGTTCCGGAAGAAGAAGTGCGGAAACTGGAAGGCCCAGCAGCGATCAACGAAGAGGGATTGCAAGTTTCGGTTTTCAATGGAACCCGCTGGCGGATTGAGGAGATCACTGTGGGTGTCACTGTGGTGCGGCGTGCGAGCTCGATGACTGCGAGTCGCGGTATGGCGAGACTGGTGACTGCAGCTTCGGAAACGACGGTCGCATCGGAGAAGAACGCAGACGTGACCACGCTCTATCACTTAAAGGCAGAATCGTTGCCTGCGAGCACCACGGTATTCAAGGGACCGCTGACGGCAGCGCTCGGTCCTGACGAAGAATGGCACTGGGCGATCGTGCAAGCGCGCGGAATTCCACCGCGGCCGGAAGACTCGGCGCTCAATCAGCCGCTGGCGCCTTCGAGTAATGTCGTGATCCCGTAAGGCCCGCCGTCAGGTCCTGTCAGGGATTTCTTGAAGCTTCGCAAGCGCTTATCAAGCGCGTGGCACTTTTGGCACTTCCTCGAAGCGGCCGCTCTTCAGGCTGCGCAGGGCCGCGTCGAGAATTTCCTGATTCTGCCAGCCTTCTTCGCCGGGAACGGGAAACGCGGCTTCCCTGCGAACGGCTGCCGCGAACATGTCCACCTGCCTCGCGTACGCGTATTGGTTCGAAATCGCTTCACTTTCTACGACCACGCCATTGCGTTTGACGTTCACTTGAATCGGCCGATCGACGGTCAGACCATCGTCGGCCCTTAACACGCCGCTTTCTCCAACGAACTCCATAGGGGTTCGATATTCGGCGCGCGTAGAAACCAGTATGGTACCCAGGGTTCCACGCGAGAATTCCAGACTCAAGTTCGCTGCAGCTTCCACGTCTCTCGAATCTGCGTCCCACATGCCGCGGGCAAACACGCGAACGACTTCGTCCTGCAGGATGTAGCGCAGTGCGTCGATACAGTGCACGCCCACGTCGCCGATGGGACCGCTGCCGGCAACCTTGGCGTCGTTTAGCCAAGTGCGCGCGTGGTTCTTGCCCGGATAGGAGAATTCCGAGCGGGCAAAGATGGGGCGGCCGATCTGACCTGCTGCAATCCGTTCTCGCAAGCGGGCCGTGCTGTCTTCGAAACGGAAAACCTGCGCGACGCCGAGCGGGACTTTTGCGGCGCGAGCGGCTTCCACCATCTGCTTGCATTCACCGGCATTCATGCCCATTGGCTTTTCGCATAAGACCGGCTTGCCTGCTGCCAGCGCTGTGAGTACGTCGGAGAGATGAAGTGAATTCGGAGTCGTGACCAATACAGCGTCGACTTCGTGTGAGCGGCATAAATCCGCTGTAGAAGTGAAGACGTGAGGGATTTTGTACTCGTCCGAGGCCGCCTGGGCCTTAGCCATATCGCGGCGGGAGAGCGCAGTGACCTTACAATCGCGCGAGAGCTTGAAGCCCGGCATCAGGCGGCGCACAGCGTGCAATCCGAATCCAACAATTCCAAAGCGGATCATAGATGTGTGAGGCGAAGCGGAGCCCGGAACGACTGTGGCCTGGAGAACGTGCGAGGGCGAGGACGCCCTCGCGACTGCCGGCGAGACGCCGGCGCTACTAGTTTGCCGCCATCGCTCCTACCAATGACTGAAAAACCTTGTACCCATCCGTGCATCCGAGTTCAGGCTCGGCCGAGCGCTCGGGATGCGGCATCATGCCCAACACATTCCGGCCAGGACTACAGATTCCCGCAATGTTGTCGAGCGATCCGTTGGGATTGGCTTGCGATGTGATCTGGCCGTCAGGGGTCGAATACCGGAACACGATGCGCTTGTCGCGCTGGAGCTCTGCGAGGGTCGCCTCATCGCAGAAGTAGTTACCTTCCATGTGGCCGATGGGGATGGTCAGGACCTCGCCCTCGCGGCACGCTTGCGTGAATATTGTGTCGGTGCTCTCGACGCGTACCTGGACAGGCTTGCAGATGTATTTCAGGCCGACGTTGCGCATGAGCGCTCCGGGCAATAACCCGGATTCGCATAGGATCTGGAAGCCGTTGCAGATGCCCAGCACGATCCCACCGCTGTTAGCGAACTTCTTCACCGACTCCATCACGGGAGAGAACTTGGCAATCGCGCCGGTGCGGAGGTAGTCGCCAAAGGCGAACCCTCCCGGGACAATGATGGCGTCGCAATTTTCCAGGTCATGCGACTCGTGCCACAGGAATGTTACAGGCTGCTTGGCAACTTGCTGAATCGTCCAGTAGGCATCGTGGTCGCAATTGGAACCGGGGAAAATGAGGACGCCGAATTTCATGCCGAAGCCCCTGCGGGTGGAATACGTTGAGTCTACCACGGCAAAAATCAAAGCCGCCCGGCTCTTGGGGATGTGCCGGGCGGCCTGTACAACGCTGGTTACGGACCGATCAGTCGAGGCCCGGGGGCGGAGGCGGTGGCAGAGGCGGCATTTCATCCGGCATACCCGGCCCTCCTGGCGGCATAACCTTCTGCTTGAAGAAGAACATGTGGTCGCCCGGCATAGCGTCGCCGCCGCGGATGGTTTTCAGCTGTCGCCATTGTTCGAGCGATAGCTGCTTGCGGAGATCGAGATTCATGGCGGTGAATTCGCGCTCGAGTTTGCCGCGCGCGGAGAGCACCTGATCGACTTGCGAGTTGACTTGCGGTTCGTCTGGCTGGTCGGCGTCGAGCATGGTTTGCAACTTGAGATCCTGCTTTTCCATGTCGGCTCCGTAGTCGATCAGCTTCAGCTTGTGGTTGTAGAAAACCTGGTTCAGTTGAGTGACCTGCGCATCGCTCAAAGCCAGCTTGGATACGACATCAGGGTTCTGCCACCACTTGCCCATCTCGCGTTTGAACATTATGTTGTGCTGCCCTTTGCCAGGATGGCGCGGCCCGCTGACTACGCCGCCAGTCGCTGTTCCTGTTTCTTGTGCCCAGCATGCGCCCGCGACGGCAAGAGTTCCTAACGCGATTACGAATCTAGTTCTCATGAGAACGGGTCTCCTTGTTTTGTAACGCGGGATCGAGCGGCGGATTGCCGTCGCTTTCATCCACCAAAGTTGCGGGTTCGAGCGCTCGAGGAGTATCGGAGTGAATGGCACGCTCCACCTCGAGCAGTAATTCGTGATCGGAATCGACTTGGGCAACAGGTGCTGCAGGCTGGACCGGGTGGATGCGGGGGGCGCGCCCCAGGATCGCGAAGGCCGCAAGCAGCAAGACGACCAAACTTGGGATCAGCGTGGTTGTCAGCCGTGATTTCGACTCAGATTCGTGGCGCGCTGCGCGAATGCGGGCGGCTTGCAACTCCCAGAAATCCTCGGGACGCTGGGCATATTCGCGATTGGCCGCCGCGAATTGGCGCAGTGCGTTTTCAACTTGGTCTCGTTCCGCCTGGCATGGCTGGCATTCCGCAATGTGATGCTCGGCGGCCAGGTCAAAGCCTGCCAGCGCGCGTTCTACCAGCGGATCATGCGTGTTGTTGTTGGAATTCATCGTAAGTTCCTCAGCTTGCCGCGCACCGTCTGCAGCGCGCGGAACAAATGCGTCTTCACACTGCCGACCTGCAGATCCAGCGCGGATGCGATCTCGCTCAACTCCATCTCCTCTACAAAACGTAGAAGAAACACTGCGCGCTGTTGTTGAGACAACTGGTTTGCGGCGTTCCAGACCGCGCGCACGTTTTCCCGCGCCAGCAGCGCCTGCTCCGGGGATGCGTCATCCGATGGCACCTGCGCAGCTACGCCATCATCGGCGTCATCACCCAGCCCGAGCAATCTCTTCCAGAATCCTGCCTTGCGGCTGCGGGCGTGGTCGCGAGCCAGGTTGGCCGCAATCCGCAGCAGCCAGGTTTCCGGGCTCGATTCTCCGCGAAAGCTGGTCCGGTTCAGATATGCGCGCAGGAAGCACTCCTGTGTAAGGTTGTCAGCTTCCTCGGGGTCGCGGAGTAGCATCAGCAGGAAGCGGTGCACGCGGCGTTGATGGCGCAGCACAATCGCATCGAACTCTTCCGCCGTGATATTTTGTGTCGCGGCGCCTAGCGCGGTGCGCAGTGCTGTCTCCATGAATTAAGTTCTCGATGCTACTAGTATGGACGAAATTGGCGTGCTGAAGGTTGACACGCCGAACGGAGATTTTCAGAAATAGTTGGGGAGCATCTAACTTCTGTGACTTTTGCCGAGCACGCCCGCATCACGGGCCACGCGCTGAAGAATTGGGCGATTGCTCAATTGCAGGATTCGATCGCAGTCGCGCTGCTGTGGTGGATAGGGCTGACGATTCTGAAAGTGCCATGGGCGCCGTTTTGGGCAGTGCTGGCGGCATTTCTGCAAATCGTGCCGCATATCGGTCCGGTATTGAGCCTGCTCGGTCCTGTGCTCGCGGCTTGGATTCATTGGGGTAGCGCGGTGCATTCGCTGTATGTGCTCATCCTGTACGCCGGAATCGTGATCGTCGATGGTTTTATGCTGCAGCCCTACATCATGAAGCGAGCCGCACGCGTGCCCATCTGGGCCTCGATCCTCACCCCGATTGTTCTGGGCGTGCTGATTCCGTTCTGGGGCGTGTTGATTTCTGCGCCGTTGCTAGCGGTGGTGTACGCCTACAAGGAGCGGCAGGCGAAAGCGAGTGTGGGCGAACGGACCAACCTGTCGTCACCTCTGTAGGTGAAATGTTTTACAGCCACGGGGCGCTTCCGCGGAATGGCGCACTGGGCAAGGCTTCCGGCCGAATCGCCGTAATCCACTGAAAACAAGCATGGAAGGAAGATTCTCGGGTGGTAGGCAAGAACGCTGCCGCGTGCATCTCTGACAAGCATAGGGATTTGTCGCGTTTTGACGTGCTTTTCGTTGACGCGCTGTGTTCCGGCTCCTATACTCGCGCCGCCTTGTTTAGGGGGAGCGTATGAAGATTTCCAGCTGGCTTGTTCTTGCTGCGGTAGCGCTTAGCCTTTCAGTAGCGGATGCTCAGACGTCTTCGAATGTCTCAGTCTTCGCGACCGGATTTTCCAACCCGCGAGGTCTGAAGTGGGGCCCTGACGGAAATCTCTACGTAGCTGAAGGGGGGACAGGAGGGAAGACACCTCCGAGCAGCACTTGCGATCAGGTGCCTCCTCCAGTCGGCCCATACACGGGGGGATTCAACGCAAGGATTTCGAAGGTCACTCCTGATGGTACGCGGACGACGCTAGTGGATGGCTTACCTTCGACGAGTGCAGCAATCGGCGATGTGGATGGTGTGGCCGATGTCGCGTTCCTCGGCGATCAGATGTATGCCTTACTCGCTGGAGCAGGTTGCTCGCACGGCCATCCCAATTTCCCGAACTCAATTCTGAAGGTGAATAGCGACGGCAGCTGGTCGCGCATCGCAAACCTCAGTGCTTATCAGAAGCTGCATCCGACCAAGGTTATAGAGCCGGATGACTTCGAACCGGATGGGACCTGGTATTCCTTGATCGCCGCCGACGGAGTGCTTTATGCGGTCGAGCCGAATCATGGCGAGGTCGATTCCATAACGCCGAGCGGAGTCGTGACGCGATTGGTGGACGTTTCCGAAACGCAGGGACACGTGGTCCCTACAAGCATCGCTCGAACGGCGAGCGGGTTCCTGATCGGCAACCTGGGTAATTTTCCGATCACGCCAGGTAGCGCATCTCGATACACCATCAATACTCTGGGCGGCATTACGAAAGCGGTTCCCGGCTTAACGACGGTGGTCGCGGTGGTGGTCAGCGGCGGCGACACTTACTTCCTGGAACTCAACGATGCTCCGGGCTTTCCGGGACCGAACAATGGAAAGGTCGTTCGGTTGCGTTCGGGAACCCTGCTAACGATTGCGAGTGGGCTGACGGTGCCAACGGGGATGACGATGGGGCCGGATGGCAATCTTTATGTCTCGAATCTGGGGGCAGTCCCAGCTCCTGCCGGGGTTGGACAGATTGTGAAGATCACCGTACCGGGACCTCTATAGAAATCAGACAGGGCTGCCTTGCCACTCGGGGTAGGGCAGCCCGTTTGAAAACGGTCATCCTCTTCTCGTACGCGGATTTCGAGTGCTGCCAAGATCAATCACTGCCGTTCCGACCCTGAAAAGCCTCATGCTATAATTCCAGTTCGCCTGCTTCAGTTTCCGAGGCTATCCTGTGATTTCCTCCAAGGGCGAATCCTTCGTAATTTTAGTTCTTTAGAGACGAGGTATCCCTATGTCTGGCCATTCAAAATGGGCCACAATTAAGCACAAAAAGGGCGCGCTCGACGCCAAGCGCGGCAAGATCTTCACGCGCCTGATTAAGGAAATCGGTATTGCCGCAAAGAACGGTGGTGGCGATCCAGATACCAATCCTCGGCTGCGCACCGCGATCCTTGCGGCCAAGGCGGAGAACATGCCTGCCGACAATATCAAGCGCGCCATCCAGCGCGGTACGGGCGAGCTTCCCGGTGCGACATACGAAGAGTTCACGCTCGAAGGCTACGGCCCCGGCGGGGTTGCCATTCTCGCCGAAATTAATACCGACAATCGGAACCGCACCGTGAGCGAAATCCGCCATTGCTTTGGCAAAAATAACGGAAACATGGCTGAAGCGGGTGCCGTCTCATGGATGTTTCACAAGAAGGGCGACATCGTGATTCCAAAGTCGGCCGCCAAGGAAGATGACCTGATGGCGATCGTGCTCGAAGCGGGTGGGGAAGACCTCCGCGATGATGGCGATAACTGGGAAATCCTCACCGAACCCTCCGCCTACGAAGGGGTGCTCGATGCCGTGAAGAAGGCTGGTATTACTCCCAGTTCTTCCAGCGTGTCGATGATTCCGCAAAACTACATCAAGCTCGAGGGAGCGGCAGCGGCACAGATGATCCGATTGCTCGAAGCTTTGGAAGATCAGGACGACGTGCAGAACGTGCACGCAAATTTCGACATCGATCAGAAACTGCTCGAAGAAGTCGCTGGTTAAGCTTCGCGGAAAAGAACTTGAGAGCCGCCCAACTTTCGGGCGGCTTTTCTTTTTGTTCACCTTCATTACAGGCATTCCTGTAGTTTTCAACACTCCGGTGGATAATTCTGTGGATAACGAGGAAAGTCATAGTTCAAGTTGTTGTGCGACAGTCGGTTTAACATTCTGCACATTCAACGATGCTGGCACGATCAGGGTAGAACTTCTCTGCTATATAAGGAATTTTTCGAATTCGACGAAATGAGATCGCGACTGGACAAATTGCTGGTCGACCGCGGGCTGGTGCCCTCACGAGAGAGGGCGCAAGCTCTGATTCTTGCCGGAAAAGTCCTGGTCAATGAGCAGAAGATCGTGAAGTCGGGGGCGTCGGTTGAATCGGACGCCGTGGTGCGCGTGCTAGGAGAGGATCTCAAGTATGTTGGCCGGGGTGGCCTGAAACTAGAGCGGGCTCTTGAGCACTGGCGGATTGATGTGCGCGGTCTGTTGTGCATGGACGTAGGCGCCTCAACGGGCGGGTTTACGGATTGCCTGTTGCAGCATGGCGCGGCGCGCGTGATCGCGATCGACACTGGCTATGGGCAGCTCGACTTCCGGTTGCGACAGGATCCGCGTGTGAGTCTGCTGGAGAAGACCAATGCGCGTTATCTCACACATGAAGCGGTTGGCCAGTATGTCTCGCTGGTGGCGATGGATGTCTCCTTTATCTCGGCGACGTTAGTGTTGCCCGCGGTTGTGGCTGCGGCGTTTCTGCCTCTCGATCAACGAGAGAGTTCCTGCCGATTGATAGTGCTGGTTAAGCCTCAATTCGAAGCCGGGCGTGGCGAAGTCGGGAAGGGAGGCATTGTGCGCGACGAGTCGGCTCAGCAAGTGGCGGTCGAGAAGGTGCAGCAGTGTGTTGTCGGATTGGGCGCCCGTCGAACGGACGTAATCGACTCGCCAATCTTGGGGGCCGAAGGCAATCGGGAGTTCTTGCTGTTTGTGGAGTTCTGAGGGCGGAGAAAATCTTAAATCGCAAAGTTCGCGAAGGATTGCGCGAAGGTCGCAAAGCTAAGCAATCTAGAGCATTGAAGCCTCCAGCCTGTACAATGCTCCATTCATCATGCCCACAGGCGCGACGAACCCTTCCGGCCGCAAGAAGTTTGTTGGCATCATCTCTAAGCCCGCTAAGCCAGAGCTTGCCCAGATCCTTCCCGCCCTGTTCTCGTGGTTCGATAAGCATGACTATCGGGTTGTAATTGACCGCGAAACCGCCGCTTACAGCTCTGGGCCGGAAGTTATCGATCGCAAGCAGATGGCGGGCATCCCGCTCGATTTCGTGGTCGTACTCGGCGGGGATGGCACGCTGCTGTCTACATCGCGCGCGGTGGCGCAGGCTGGCATTCCTGTACTCGGTGTCAATCTCGGATCGCTGGGCTTCCTGACCGAAGTTCCGCTGCCGGAGCTTTATCAAGCGCTCGACGATGTCGACCAGAAGCGCGCGACCGTGGAGTCCAGATCGCTTGTGCATTGCGAGCTGTTGCGTGACGGCAAGTCGATCATGAGCTACTCCGCGCTCAACGACGTCATCGTCAACAAGAGCGCTCTTGCCCGGCTGAACACATACGATCTATTCATCGACCAGGCATTCGTCACAACCTACAAAGCCGATGGCCTGATCATTTCCACCCCGACGGGCTCGACCGCCTACTCGATGGCGGCTGGGGGGCCGATCCTCACTCCTTCGGTGGATGCGTTCGTGATCACGCCCGTTTCTCCCCATTCGCTGACCCATCGACCCTTGGTGGTGCGAGACTCGGCACAGATTGAAATCATCGTGAAGACCGGCGACGAAGAGGCCTACCTCAGCGTAGACGGCCAAGTTGGCATGCCAGTCCGAGATGAAGACAAAATCATCTGCCGCAAAGCTGAGTACAAAGTGCAGTTGCTGCGAATCCGCAGAGCCTTCTTCGAGGTGCTACGGACTAAGTTGAAGTGGGGACAGAGGTAGAGAAAGTTTCAAGTTTCTGGTTTCAAAGTTTCGAGTCCTCACGGTCGTGGTCTCGTGAAGTTTTCCATAACCACTATGAAGAGTAGCCAGAGCGGTATACCGTTTTTGTTGGCTGTTTTGATTTCATGTTTAGTCGGTGTTTCGGCGCAAACCAAGCCCTCCGCCGACCTCCTCATCACTCACGCGAAGATTTGGACCGTGGACTCCAGTCATCCGGAGGCGCAAGCTGTCGCCATCCTGCGCGACCGCATTGTTGCCGTGGGAACGGACGCGGAGGTTGCGGCATGGCGCGGGCCAGCGACGAAGATGATCGATGCCGGCGGCAAGCTAGTCCTGCCGGGCTTCAATGACTCGCACACGCATTTCGTGACTGGCGGCTCACAACTCGACAACGTGCAGCTCAACAACGCTACCAGCGCAAAAGAGTTCGCTCGCAGGATCGGAGAACGCGCCAAGGCGACTCCGAAGGGATCGTGGATTCTGGGCGGCGATTGGGATGAGACCAAGTGGACGCCGGCTGAGTATCCAACAAAAGAGCTGATCGATCCGGTCACGGGCGGCACGCCCGTTTTTGTCAGTCGGTACGACGGACACATGGGGCTGGCGAACACGGCGGCGTTACGCGCTGCGGGCATCACCGCGCAGACGCCCGATCCGCCTGGTGGCGCAATCGTCCGCGACGCGCAGGGAAACCCCACAGGAGCTCTGAAAGATGCAGCTCAGGACATGCTTTACCAGCACGTGCAATCGCTCACGCACGATGAACGTCTGCATGCGGTGAAACGCGCTTTGACACATGCTGCCTCGCTCGGGGTGACCAGCGTCCAACACATGAGCGCCGACTATGCCGACATTGCGGTCTATGCTGAGCTGCGCGACCGAGGGGAATTGACGACTCGCATTTACGCTGCACCGCTGATCACCGAGTTCGAGGATCTGGCCAAAATTGGCGTCCGCCGTGCGTTCGGGGATTCGTATCTGCGCATCGGAGCGGTGAAGGGCTTCGCGGACGGATCGCTCGGTTCGCGCACCGCCTATTTCTTCGAGCCATTTAGCGACACACCCAACAATCGTGGCCTGCTCTCGGACGAGATGCAACCTCCGACGGCCATGCGCGACCGCATGCTTAAGGCCGATGCGTCTGGCCTTCAGCTCTGCACGCATGCCATCGGAGACCAGGCAATCTCGATCATTCTGGATTTTTATGGCGACATTGTGAAAGCGCATGGTACGGCTGACCGTCGCTTCCGCATCGAGCACGCACAGCACATGGCGACCAAGGACTTCGACCGGTTCGCGCAGCTAGGAGTGATTGCGTCGATGCAGCCTTATCACGCGATCGACGACGGCCGATGGGCGGAGGGACGAATCGGGCGCGACCGAGCCAGCCGGACTTACGCGTTCCGCACCTTTCTCGACCATCACGTGCGTTTGGCGTTCGGCACTGACTGGGATGTTGCTCCTTTGAACCCGATGCTCGGTCTATATGCTGCAGTCACGCGCGCTACGCTCGACGGAAAGAATCCGAATGGATGGTTTCCTGAGCAGAAGCTGACCATCGCCGAAGCCGTCGAAGCCTACACGATGGGGTCCGCGTATGCGGAATTTCAAGACAAAGAGAAGGGCTCGATCAGCGTAGGCAAGCTTGCTGACATGGTGATTCTCAGCGACGATATTTTCAAGATCGATCCTGTGAAGATCCGCGATGTGAAGGTACTCAAGACGCTGGTAGGCGGAAGAATTACGTGGGACGCTGACAAAGAGAAAAACTAAATAATCCGACCAGTCACTCTCCGCGCATTAAGTCTTTGGAAGTTTCTCGACGGCGAATGACTTTCGCTGACTTTCCTTCGACCAGAATCTCTGCCGGATTCGGTCGCGTGTTGTAGTGTGACACCAGCGCTTGCCCGTAGGCGCCGGTATCGAGAATAGCGAGCCAGTCGCCTTCGTCGACGCGGGGCAATTCGCGGTCGCGCGCGAAGAAATCGCCCGTCTCGCAAACCGGACCTACGATATCGACAACTTCGCTGGTGAAGTCCTTGTGCAGTTCGACCGCCACGATTTCGTGGAAGGCGTTGTACAACGAAGGTCGAAGCAGATCGTTCATGCCGGCGTCGGTAATCAGAAATTTCTTGTTGTGATTCGTCTTCCGGTAGAGCACGGCGGTGATCAGGGCTCCCGCCGGGCCCACGATGGAGCGGCCGGGCTCGAGCAGTAGATGCAAGTTCAGACCGCGGAGGGGTTTGAGCAGAGCCTCTGCATAACGCGACACATACTCAAAGAACAATTCGGTCGCGGGCGGCGATGACCGCTCAGATTTTGATAACTCTCGCCCATTGCCGCGATCCGCTACCCCTGGACCTTTTCCAGACGGATCGTAGGCGATGCCCAGGCCGCCGCCTGCATCCACGAAGTTGATCTCGTGACCATCCTCGCGGAGTTCTTCGATCAGATCGGCCACGCGTTCCATGGTGGAAGCGAAGGGATCCATGTCGGTGATTTGCGAACCGATGTGGACGCTCACTCCTTCGACTTTCAGATGACGCGTGCTCGATGCTTTCGCATACAGGGCGCGAGCCTCCCCGATAGGCACGCCAAATTTGTGCTTGTGCAGTCCGGTGGAAATATAGGGATGGGTGTTCGCAGGCACGTCGGGATTCACGCGAAATGCAATGCGCGCGCGGGTGCGCATCTGCCCGGCGCACTCCGCTAGCGTCCACATCTCTGATTCGCTTTCGATATTGAAGAGCAGAATGCCCGTTTTCAGAGCAAGCCGCATTTCCTCGCGGGTTTTCCCGACACCGGAGAACACGACTTTACGAGCGGCATGCTTGTCGACGCGCAGGACCCGCTCCAGTTCGCCGCCGGAAACCACGTCGAAGCCGCAATCCATCTCGGCCAGCAGGCGAAGGATCGAGAGGTTGGAATTTGCTTTTACGGAATAGCAGATGGTGTGCGCGGCGCGGCGGAAGGCGTGCTGGAAAATTCGCATGCGCTCGCGAATCGTGGAAGCCGAATAAATGTATAGGGGTGTGCCGAATCGCTCGGCCAGCCGCGGGACGGGGATTTCTTCGCAGCAGAGAACGGCGCCTGCTTTCCGGCGAAGTAAGCCGTGCCGCACCTCGCGGTACGTGAATGCAGGCGGACGCGCTTCGAGAGTCGGGGCAGGGCGGCTCACTTGCGTTTGGAGGGGCTCCCTTTGACCTTGATGGCGACGACGGTCTGATCGTCGAACACTTCCTCGCCGGACGCGTGGTCCGCAACCGCCTGGAACAGGGAAGTCACCACGCACTCGGGAGACTGGTCGGGACAGCTGGCGATCACGCGATCAACACCGGACCGCCCAAACATTTCGCCGGCGCGGTTGCGCGCATCGAGAATCCCATCACTGAAGAACACGAACATGTCGCCGGGCTTGGTTTTGAAGGAAAGTTCTTCGTAATCCGCGTCGTCGAACAGGCCTGGGGGCAAGCCGGTGGCTTCGATGATTTCGATTTTTCCGTCGTGCACGTAGAGCGGGCGCGGCAAGCCGGAGTTGGCAATCTGCAGGGTTCGCTTCTCGTCATCCCAAACGGCGTACAGCAAGCAGATGTATTGCGCTTCGATGCGCCGCTCGCTCAGCGAGAAGTTGACGGCCGAAAGCATCTCTGCCGGAGCCGGTTCGATGGGCGCATGCGAGCGCAGAATCCCGCTGACCAGTGCGGCGTAGATCGCTGCCGGCGCTCCCTTGCCGCTCACATCACCGACGATGATGCCCAGCCGAGAGAGCGAGTAGTGCACGAAATCGTACATGTCGCCGCCGATGGCCCGCGCCGGGGCGAAGCGCGCCGCTACATCGAGGTGTGCGACTTTTGGCATGGACTGCGGAAGAAGGCGGAACTGCAATTCGCGCGCGAGCGATAAATCGCGCTCGAGGCGGCGCTCCTGGCGAGCGATCTGTTCGTATAGACGTGCGTTCTCGAGCGCAATCGCCACCTGTGCGGCCAGGGTGGTGATCGTGCGCTTGTGATCTTCGGAGAAAAATCCGCGGCGCGTGTGTTCGAGATCGAGCACACCTATCACCTTGTCTTTGTAGATCAGCGGAACTGCCAGTTCTGATTTGGTCTCGGGGTTAGCCATCACGTAGCGCAGATCTTTGCTGACGTCAGGCACAAGCACGGCGGCCTTTTCTGACGCGGCCGCGCCGACGAGTCCTTTCCCGAGTGGGATGTCGTGCTTGAGGTGAATGCTTTCCTGGAAGCGCAAGGAGAAGCGGTGCACCAGCTTCTCGCCGCTGTCGTCGATGAGCAAGATGCTGAACATCTGGTAATCGATGATGCGGTTCAGAAGCTCGGCAATGCGCTTCAGGAGTTCATCGACGTTCAGAATCGAGGTGAGTTCGCGAGCGATCTCGTTCAGCAGCAGCAGGGTTCGTGCCTGTCGCGTGGTGCGCGTGTAGAGCTGCGCGTTTTCAATTCCGACCGCCATGCGCGAGCCAATCAAGGTCAGCAGGCGTTTGTGTTCTTCGGTGAAATATCCCGGGACGCGGCCTTCCAGATCGATTACGCCGATCACGCGGTTTTTGACAATCAGCGGAATGGCCAGTTCCGAGCGAACGTTGGGGATGGCTTCGATGTAGTCGGATTCCTTGGTGACGTCTTCTACGAGAACGGCCTGCCGGGTCTGTGCGGCGCGCCCGGTTACGCCCTGCCCGACCTTAATGCGAGCGCGGTCGGCATACTCGCGCGGGTAGCCGACCTGGAAGCGGAAGCGCAGTTCCTGTGTGCGCTCGTTCAGCAAAAGGATGGCGAAGATTTCGTAATCGATGACCTTGCGAACCAGTTCGGCGACCCGGCGCAGGGTCGTGTCGAGGTCGAGCGTGGTATTGACCACGTCGGCGACTTCGAGGAGCAGGGGATCAATCTTAACCTGCTGATCTGATTGGGTTGAGAGGGAATCCACCGTGGATATGATAGCAGCCGGGAAGACCGAAGTTGTTGAGGGTTCCGACTCCTGGTTGAGGCGCCTTGCTAGTCCTAATATGTCCCGCTACTCGCGGGGTACCACGCACACATCTGGCAGATTCCGGTACTTTTCCGCGTAGTCCAAACCATACCCCACTACGAACTCGTCCGGAATCTTGAAACCGACGTAGTCGCCTTCGATCGGCATCTTGCGGCGGGAGGGCTTGTCGAGCAGAGCCGCGATTTTGAGGGCTTTCGGCTTGTGTGCCAGAAGAAATTTCTTTAAGAACGTCAGCGTCAATCCCGTGTCAAGAATGTCTTCGACGAGGATCACGTTCTTTCCCTCCATCGACTGGTCGACGTCTTTCGTCAGTTTTACTTCTCCGGTGGAATCCCAGCCATGCTGCAGTTCGTGCGCGGGCTCAGGGCGGTTGCCGTAGCTCGATACGCCGATGAAGTCGAAGGTTGAGTCGAGATTGACCTGGCGGGCAAGGTCGCTTAAGAAAATTGCGGCGCCCTTCAGGACGCCAACGAAAATGACGGATTGGCCCGCGAAGTCACGAGTGATCTCCGCGCCAAGTTCTTTGACTCTTGCATCAATCTGTTGACGGGTGAGAAGGACTTTCAGGTCTGACACGGCACACATATTAAACAGAATTCCAGCACTGGAGACAGAAAAATCATAAAATCAGTCGGTAGTCGCTGGTCGCCAGTCGTCAGCCCGGATCTGACGACCCGCGGCTTTGCTGAAGACTGGCGACTGGCGACTGATCATGAATCTCAAAGGTATCAAGTTCACCTGGCTCGGCCATGCGACGTTTCGCTTTGAAACGCCCGGCGGCAAAACCATCCTTATCGATCCCTGGGTCATGAACAATCCCATGTGCCCGGAAAACGAAAAGACCATCAAGCAACTGGACGCGATGCTGGTGACGCATGCGCACGGCGACCACATCGGCGATGCGGTGGAGATTGGGATGAAGCATCAGCCACCGGTGGTTGCGATCCCTGAGTTGGCGCGTTGGATGGGCAAGAAGGGATTAAAGAACCTGGTCGAGATGAACAAAGGCGGCACCGTGAAAGTTGCCGATATCAAAGTGACCATGGTTCACGCCGACCATTCTTGCGGGATTCAGGACGGCGACCAGATCCTCTACGGCGGCGAGGCTGTGGGCTTTGTGATTGAATTTGAAAATGGCGTGAAGGTATACCACGCGGGCGACACGAATGTTTTTGGCGACATGAAGATCATTCACGATCTTTATGCGCCTGACATTGCTATGTTGCCCATCGGCGATCATTACACGATGTCGCCGCGGGAAGCGGCTTACGCGTCCAATCTGTTGCGGGCGAAGACTGTTATCCCGATGCACTTCGGGACCTTTCCCGTGTTGACTGGGCGCCCCAGCGAGTTGCAGAAGTTGGTCTCGAACGTGGAAATCGTGGAGATGAAGCCGGGCGAGACGCGAAGCTGAAGAATTGCAGATTCCGATTTGTGATTCAAATTGAAAAAGCGCTGTTGGTGGGGCAAGAGTCTTAAAAATCTGGAATCTGCCGTTTGAAATCTGAAATCTCAGATCTTGAATCTCCAACTTGAATTTCACAGGAGTTCGACTTGTCTACTGCGCCCAACACCGCTACCTGGCGTCATCATGGATTTGTGACTCAACCCGATGTCGACAACTATCTCTACTCGCTGCTGCCACCACGGGACGAGGTGCTCGCAGAGATGGAGGCCGAGGCGACCAAGAACAAGATTCCGATTGTCGGGCCGGTGGTCGCGACCTTTTTCCAGCAACTGGTCCGGATGACCGGCGCCAAGACGGTTTTTGAGATGGGATCGGCGATCGGCTATTCGACGATCTGGTGGGCACGCGCGGTGGGCGAGGGCGGTCGTGTGCACTACACCGACAGCGACACCAAGAACGCCGAGAAGGCGCGACGCTATTTTCAGCGGGCCGGGGTCGCCGACCGGATCAAGATTCACATCGGCGACGCGATCGAGTTGCTTTCGGAGCAGAAACAGGAATTCGATATCGTCTTCAACGACATCGATAAGGAAGATTATCCGCGCGTGCTGCGACTGGTTCCCCCGCGGGTGAAAAAGGGCGGCCTGTTCGTGACTGACAACGTGCTTTGGAGCGGGCGCGTGACGGAAAGCAAGCCCACTGAGGCGAGCACGAAAGCGATCCAGGAGTTCAATCGACAGCTTTACGCGTCGAAGGATTTCTTCACCAGCGTCATGCCGGTGCGGGACGGGGTGGCGGTGGCTGTAAGGGTTTAGCTGGTGGCGGGTGGTCCTTGGCTACTAGACGACGACAAGATTTGCTGGTCGTTGCATCTCGGCCCACTAGCTATCAACCATCACCTATCGGTCAATTCAGATCGACTTGACCGGAATAATCAGCAGGTCATCCACCAAGCCAACTTCTTTCTGCAAGAAGGGTTCTGCGTACTCTACGCCGCCGAGCATTCCGTAAAAACGCGCCATCGCTTCGATGCGCGTGCGGATTTCTTTTTGGGCAGGGAAGAGGTCTATGCCTGCTTCCTGGTCGGAGAATTGCGTTTTGTAGGCCATGAGCGACTGGAAGCGCGCTTCGAACTGCTCGGTGATGTCGACCACGAATGTGGGGCGGATGTCGTAGTAGAGAGTGGCGTAGATGATTTTGAACGGGCGATGGGGAGCGGTGCTTGCCTGTTGAGGGCTTGCCGTTTTTGAGGTGGCGGGCGGGACGCCCACCACTCCTGCCGCCGGGACGGCGGCGCTACAGTCGAGTTTTTTCAGGCCTGCCAGGAAACACGCTTCGTAGCCTAGCGTCGACGCGGTGTAGTGATCCGGGTGTCGGCCCTTCCAGTAGGGAAGAATGACTACGCGGGGGCGCTGCTCGCGCAGCACGCGCGCTACTTTCAGCTTGTTCTCCCAGGTGTTTTCTACGCCGCCGTCGGGGATGTCTAGCGCACCCCGCCACGTGGTTTTCAGGATGAGTGCCGCCGCCGCGGCCTCGCGTTCGCGGTCTTCCGCCGATCCGCGCGTGCCCATCTCCCCGCGCGTCAGGTCCAGAATGCCGGTGCGGTAGCCCTGCGCGGCCATCTTGAGCAGCGTACCGCCGCAGGTCTGCTCTACGTCGTCGCGGTGCGCGGCGATGGCCAGGATGTCGAGGGGCGAGTTGTCTGCGGATGAGGGGGGCGAGGGCATGGTCAGTCGAGGTTCCCCTGTTCGATCACGACGTTTTCGCGGACGATGAGGCGATTGGCCGCCATCTCTTTCAAGGTTGGGAGAACGCGGTTCACGTGCTCGTCGGTATCGACGAATGTGACAATCACGGGAAGCTTGCCGCCAGCGTCGACGAGGTGCGACGTCTCCACTTTGTGACGGCCCAGGAATCCGGCCACAGCATGCGAGGCCGTGGCGGCATAGACGCCTTCTTTGCGCAGGTAGTTCAGAACCTCCATATGCAGAGGCCGGCGATGCCACTGATCGCCTTCGTTGAGATACATCGTGACTTGCACGGCCATTGCGTTTGGCATTCTACAGTACCCGCGCCAGCGCCATGCCTGACAGGACAGCCAGGCAGGCGAGAAGGTTATTGGCCATGAAATTCACCGCCATCAGCGACCAATGGCCCTGCTCGAAGAAGACAACCGTTTCGTAGGCATAGCTGGAGAAGGTGGTGAACCCGCCACAGAAGCCGACTGCAATTAATAGCCGCCAACGTGGGTCAACAAATGTGCGCTCTATCGTCCAGACGAGGAAAAAGCCCAACACAAAACTTCCGATGACGTTGATGGCGAGCGTGCTGTAAGGGAAGACCGGGCCGAGCCAGCGGACCATGCAGCGGCTCATCCAGTAGCGCAGGTTGGCGCCCAGCACGGCGCCGAGGGAAATGGCGAGGAAGTCGAGCACGATGGAGTCCTCCGGAACAAATGTTCTGGTAGGAGTTATCAGCCCGAAGGGCGGTTATGGCGAACTCCATCGCCTTTGGGAAATTTGTATCACAGGCGCGGCGTGGTGGGCTAGACACGCGGTTTGGTCGGGAAGGCCGACGGGCGGGGACGGCCGTCGCTCCATCGGATCAGGCCGATGCGAAACTGACGCCGTGTGGCCGAGCCCGTGCTATAGTTGCAACGGCGTTGCAAGTAAAGAACCAATTTGTAAAATTGTAAAAAGTCAGGGACCTATGCCATTCCCACAGACCGAAGCGCCGGGGCGGTTGCAGGCTGAATTGATGTCGCGCGGGCTGCGCATGACGCACCAGCGGCGCACGATTCTCAGCGTAGTTGAAACCGCCAAGCAACATCTAGACGCCAGCCAGATTTTGCGTAAAGCGCGCAAACTGGATCCGCAAATTGATCGGGTCACCGTCTACCGGACGCTGAACCTGCTCAAGAGACACGGGTTGGTGGACGAGTTGGATCTCATGCATTTGCAGGGAGAAAAGCATTACTACGAACGCCGGCCTCAGCGCGACCACATCCACATGGCTTGCCTGCGTTGCGGGAAGATCACGGAATTTGAGAGCGACCTTTTCGACCGACTGAAAGGCCAGATCCAGCGAGATTGCCGGTTCCACATCGTCGTGAGCCGGCTGGAAGTCGGAGGCTACTGCGGGGAGTGCCGAGCGGCGGCCGCCTGAGGTTGTTGCATCTGGTTGCAAACATCCTGAAACAGAAAATGCAGCGAGAGGATTGACCCAAGACGAACGTCTGCTAGGATCAGGAGGCGTTACTAAATGCAACCGAGTTGCATTTAGATTTGAGGAAGCGCCCACTTGAGAAAAGCACTCGTCATCTTTTTCATCACCGCGGCTTTCTGTTCGGTCCGAGCTCAGGAGAGTCCGTACTTCGTTACCTACGATCATCACCTGGAGGAGCCGGGCAATCTGGAACTCGAGGTGTACACCACTTCGGGCATTCCGAGGTCAGGGCAGGTCGCGTATGTGGCGCCTTACATGGAAATCGAATACGGGGTCACGGGTCGCTGGACTACGGAGCTTTACCTTGAAGGGCAGGGGACGGTGGGCGACAGCGCGGTTTTCACCGGCTGGCGGTTGGAAAATCGGTTCCGGCCCCTGAAAAGGGAGCACTGGATCAATCCCGTTCTGTATCTGGAGTACGAACGGACCAGTGAGGCTACCCGCATTCAGAAGGAAGTTGTTGGGGGAGGCCCGGACGTGACGTCTCCTAACGCCGACCTTCAAGCGACGAAGAACAACGAACTGGAAGCCAAGCTGATCCTATCGGGCACGACTCACGACTGGAATATTGCCGGGAACTTCATTACCGAGAAAAACCTGTCACAGAGCGAAGGCTTTGAGTTTGGATACGCCTTCGGAGTAGCGCGACCGCTGGCGAGTCTGGCATCTGGAAATCCGTGTCGTTTTTGTCGGGAGAACTTTCTGGCTGGGGTCGAGGTGTACGGTGGACTGGGGAGTACTGAAGAGGGTTTCAGTCCGCACAACACCGTCCACTACGTTGCCCCAGTAGTCTCATGGCAAATAAGCGACAACGGTTCGCTGCGCTTTTCTCCCTCATTTGCGCTTACGCACGAAGGCAGCCCTGTGCTGCTTCGGTTCGGCTACACCTACGAGGTGAGGGGTTTCGGTAGTAAACTCGCGCAAGTGTTCGGAGGCAAGCATTGATGCGAGGGTATTTGTGGGCTGTCACCATGCTTACATTACTGGTGGGTAGTCTCCTGGCGCAGAATTCTGGGTACCATCAAGATCCCAACTGGCGCGCACCTGCTGACGCAGCCTCCCGATCCAATCCACTGGCACGGAAACCGGAAACCGCCGCCGGAGGAGAGAAACTATTCAAAAGAAACTGCGTCGAGTGCCACGGAGAAGATGGGGGAGGGCTCGCCAAGAAAAATTCGGCGGATCTTTTGTTGCCGGAGGTTCAATCCCAGAGCGATGGCACCCTTTTCTGGAAACTCACGAATGGAAATACCGATCGCGGTATGCCTTCATTCAGCCGATTGCCGGACCTGCAGCGCTGGCAACTGGTGCTCTATTTGCGCACGCTGCACAGCGTGCAGAGTGGGGCCCCCAAGGATTCTTCGAAGTAGCTACACGATGGGCTCTCGATGGCGATCGGCCCACCACGCCCAAGGTACAACGATCCACATGCTCAAGCCTCCCCACGCCATCGCCCGCTCGTTGGGAGGCGCCCCGGCAACCAGGCTGGCTACCCACCCGGCGAACAGGAAAGCCAGCAGCGCCCAGAACGCGTAGCGGCCAATGTTGTCGCGGGCGCGAGTGACTGAAAAATAGAGCCCACAGCCAACCACAAAAATCGCGACCTCGAGCAAAATCTCCGGTATCCAGGAATTCCAAAGGCCTATTCCCACCTTCGGGCCACCTGGCCAGAGCGGGAGGTCGGGACGGTGCACGAGAAAATCGAGCACCCAGTGGCTGATCACTGCTACTCCCATGGCCCAGGCGGCGCGGCCGCTTCTACGCAGCAAATAGTATCCGCTTCCCACGACGACTGACCAGAATGTCGCCATCAGCAGACTATGTGTAATTGGGTAGTCATAGAAGTCGAATGGGGACATACGGGTGATTCCGGGAGCGATGCGTACATGTTCCTGTCCTGCCAAAAGGAAGATGGGCCAGATAAGATCTAGAAATTGTGCGGCAAAGAATAGGGATCCTAGTGAAGTGCGCGGCGTCAGCTTCTTGGCGGCCAAAGCTACGCCGAAGTGCCCTATGAACATGACCTGTACGTTAACATGCTGCTTTCTTCAGCCGTGCACAGACGTAAAAAAACGCCATCCCTAAGGATGGCGTTCGGTTCAGTAGTGCGGAGGGCCTAGTCCGCAGCGGCGTGGGCTGCAGCCTTTTGTTCGACTTTTTCTGCGCCAATGCGCATTCCATAGAACGACCGGTACACGAATGACACGGAAATGAGAAAGAATACGAGCGCCAGCCCGTGGGTGAGAGCCGTGCCTTTTTCGGCGAGTGAAACTGCCAGTTCCACCGCCAACAGTCCAAAAAGGGTCGTGAACTTGATGACGGGGTTCAAAGCG
>Ga0070712_100000579_pt1 | contig 21337 bp, 19 predicted proteins | sample LARL81metaG_FD_71396 | JGI IMG/M metagenome (GOLD analysis project Ga0070712, IMG submission 71396) | Corn, switchgrass and miscanthus rhizosphere microbial communities from Kellogg Biological Station, Michigan, USA - LAR L8-1 metaG | ecosystem: Host-associated > Plants > Roots > Rhizosphere ...
ATGCGTTTGACTGGACTTGCTCTAGTCTGTCTTTGATTAGGTCTCTGTCCTTTTGTAGTGCTGATGCGTTTGACTGGACTTGCTCTAGTCTGTCTTTGATTAGGTCTCTGTCCTTTTGTAATATTTTGAGATTATTTTGAATCTGTTCTAATTCATCTTTTTTCACTAGTGTCCCTTCGAATCTATGTTCATCATACCATGAGGCGAATCTAGATAGTTGTTGTCTTGCAATTCTTTCGTCGATATCAGTTTTTTTACAGGTTATTGATGCCCAATTTATTAGAGAAGTCAGATTTCCCGTTAAAACTTGGGGAAATGATTTTTGAAGATCATCTCGCTTGAAATATAAAGAAAGGAGTAAAGCTAATGGATTATTATTAATCATGTAACGCAATTTTTCTAATTGGATTTCTTTCAATTTTGAAATAGTTCTAAATATATCACTAGATATGTGTGTGGTATTTTTTGGCAAGATGAATATTATGCCAATTCCATAGCTCTCGCCTTCCATATTATGGATGATCTCAGCATTGAAATACTTTGATTTAATTTCTCTCCAGAATTGAGGAACACCACCCACGTTTTCTGAAGGACCAAGATTCACATCGTGAAAGGCTACAATTCCCCCCTCAGCCACAAATGGACTATACATCTCAAAATCTTTTTTGACTCCTTCATAACTATGATCACCATCTATTAACAAAAAATCCAGTTTTTGTTGTCCCAAGATTTTCTTAATTTTTTCTAACGTTGCAAATTGATGTGAATCAGATCGTAGTAGATAGATTTTTTGTTGTTTTAATGAAAATGATTCATACACAGGAGATTTCCAGTTAGGATAAAATTCTCCACCAAATTTTCCTTCCGGCATGTCTATGCTTATTATTGTAGCTTCTGGATCACTGACTCTGGTAAGAAGAAATAAAGTTCCTCCAGCTGCAGTACCAATTTCAAGTAGTTTCTTTGGTTTTCTATCATCTAAAATTTTCAACAAAGCATGAATTTCTTCTTTTATCTGAAGGGGTGCTATAGAATGATTGTTAAAATTGAAATTATAGCTAAGGGCAAGATAATCATCAAGAGTTGTACAATTTCTGAGTTCTTTCTTTAATTCGTTAATTATTCCCTCTGCTAATTTTTGGTAATTGTTTTGCAATTTCTTTTCCTTATATCTAGCTTGATCGACAGTATATTTAATTATCAGGCTTGAAAATATATTATTAAGAGAATTTTTAATCGTAAATCCTCAAACAGAAACTTGTGTAATATTTAAGGTAGATACTTTGATTATACATTATAATCCATTTTTACCAGTGTGTCTGACATAATAGAATGCATAAGGGCTTTTTCATGTTGACTAAGATTTTTTTTCCAACTTCCAGGAGACGCAGATCGATAAAATTTGCCAGAGCCTTTTTGTGAACTAGGAATGTTGTCGAAGGATCCGGATTTTATTATTGCGTGTAATTCAGCATCAAGAATATTAATTTCTAAAAATTGATATATTTTCTTAAGTTCATAAAAAGTATTCTCTAGGAGATTTTCATATTTCACTAATAATCTAAGTTTAGGATTATGATTACTATATGATTGCCAGACTGCTTTTGTTATTCGTACCCATTCACTAGAATATTGTTTGATTACTTTATCTCTCATTTCATTACCTAATATAGGTTCGAATTTTGTAATTGGGTTATCAGCATTCCAAGAGTTAGGTTGATGAGCATCCAAGATAGAATCAACAACATCTCTCCCATCTCTCAATAGGAAAATCAATTTGGAATCTGGAAAACATTGCATAATTGTTTCTGCAGAACCACTTCCATTAGGCTCTTTTATAATGACATTTTTTTCTAATGTTTGAACTTGAGAATAGGTTCTTTCAAGAATGAGTTTTTTTAACCAAGGTAACCAATTGTGCTTATGATAATATGAGAAAAAGTATTCTTCTCTGCCCCAATGCCATTCTTTTATAACATCAAGATGCCATCCTAGATATGGTTCATGCCAATACACATTGGTTTTATGTTGTAAAAGATCCCTACCAAGCCATGTTGTTCCGCTTCTAATATAACCTAGAATCCAAACCATACGTTGTTCTAATACATGTTCATCTTTCGTAGTAAGAGGACTTAGTTGTGGTACTTGAATGAATGGTAAATCATAAACTTCTTCAACATGATTTGGTACATCTATAACGTCTATAGAGGAAATTTCTTGTACATCCAATTCACAATATCCAGTGAATGGAGTTTCCATGTTTACTCTATATCCCAAGACTACGGATTTGGTCCTAGAAGTAGTGGAAAAAACAATTGTGTATTCCTCAGACTCATTACCTGTTTCAGATATCCATCTATATTTACGACATATTTCTAATCCATTAGAGTCTAAAAAACATGCAATAAACATGAATGTGTATGGTTTACAGCTTCTTGCAATAATTGTAGTACTTGCTTTATATTTTTGTGTGGGATGTACTTCAAATTTAGCAGAATTTTCAACAAAATATTCATTCCCAGAAATTTGCAGGTGTTTCATATGTTTATTCATTTTTCTTATAAGAAATATTTCCGTTTCTTGATTTTATTGCACTCGTTCTTTTTGAGTATACCCAAAATCCTCCAAGCAGAGATGCTGTAACTATCGAGATAATTACTCCAATAACAAAAGATTTTGGCATATAGGAAAATTCTACTATGTGGTTTCCAGCAGGTACAAAGACAGCCCGCACTAACCCATCTGCCCTGTAAATATCGGATTCTTTTCCATCAACATATGCCTTCCAGCCTGGATAGTATGTATCTGTGAGCAACAACAAGGCCGAACCTTTGCTATGTACAGAAATTTTAACATCATTTGCAGAATAAGAAGTAATAGTAGAACTAGAATTTTCATCAAGAACAGATGATTTTAATGAATTTTCATCATCTGAGGGTAATTGGTTTTCAATAATCACATTATGCCTCAAATCAAAGTTCGAGTTGCGTAGTAAGAGATCCTGCGCTTTATCATATTCTACTGTTGTAAACTTATTTACCAAATAGGTACGAGGAAATACATCGGTATTTTCAGTAACTTTCAGTGTATGAAATTGATACACTATTGGATATTCACTTTGATTGCCAATTATAGAGAAGATCATTTGCTTATCTTTTACTAGAGTACCATTATCAAAAAATTGTCCGTTCATCTTATTTGTAACAAAGTTGAATTCAGGAGTATTGTTTTGGTACAAGAATATCGCTATCGTATTTACTTGATTAGATTCAGGATATTTCAAAGAAAGATAAAACTTCTTACCATAAACATCTTTTAGCGGCTCGTTTAGTACAAAGTTATTAATCTCGGCATTGTTTACATTTTCTGCAGCAAGAATTGATTCTCTATGAAATTTGGAATTAGTTGGAACTGAATCTATTGTGAGTATTACATTGCCTTGGTTTTGCCTCAAAGCAGTACCAAATGAAATACCAATTCCATGAATATCATTTACTGTTGAATTAAAAGATTCACCTACACTATTTTCATTGTTTTTTATCCAAACATAACTTTCTGTAACAGGATAACCTGGTATCAGAGTCGTTAGGTCATATCCATTAGTAACAATGTATTTCACACCTAAGAAATCAAAGTATTTCTTGTCTTCAAAGAACTTTGTTATTGCACCAGCATTATCGTTACCTTCTCTCCACGAGGGCCAACCTAATGTAGTAGTACCATCTCGAGCAAGAAAATTATTGTTAAAGGAATAATATGACTTGATATTGAATGCAGACATTGAATCTAATGTGTTTATTTCATAGGCGGACGGATAGTTTGGCCCTAATGGATTATCAAATGAAAACATTCTATAGTTTCCCAGATTGTTCTGCAGAAAATTTGTCAGATCATTCTCTTTAAAAGAGTCATATCTTTTCATCATGCCAGTTGGGCCATATTGAGAAACTAATACGCCCCCCAAGATTGTGATTAAAAATACACCTACAATAGCCCAGAATTTTTTGTTTTTAATATATGTAGTAAGACCCAGCTGATTTGATTTTAATAATATGATGGAGATTACAGTGATTCCTGATAATACAATAAGGAATTTGTAAGCCATCCAGATGGGACTCAGCCCTACTGGGATGTAAAGAAACAATTCCAATAGTACAACAGGTATGATTCCAAAGGCAACAGATTTTTTCCCCGATACTATTAAGGATAAAAAAAAAGATGCTAATGCAAATAGTATAGCTTGTACAATTTGAAAACCTACATAATATTTAGCATCATTAAAAGAAACTCCTGGCAAAAATTTTGCAGTTGGAGAGAGCAGATATGGCAATAATGGAATTAAAAGTAACAAAATTACAAAAATTGATAGAAGACATGCTAATCCCAAAGTTTTTAATTTAATTTTTTCTTTAATTAAAAAATCAATTCCAAATGCTGCAGTTATAGCAAAACAAAGAGGGGTTACAAATCCTGCATATCTGGGAAATACTACATGATTGATCCCCGGTATATATCCAACCCAATTTACCAGAGGATTTCCCGTTATTTTTAGCATAAAGAAAACTGAGACTAAAATAAAGAATAACGGAGTGTATCTATGTAAATTATTTTTATTTTTTATAGAAAGAGAGACTCCTAAAATTGAGAAAAATAGTGCAAATACTCCAACATATCCGCCTAAGGTATTCCAGGTTGGCGAAGTATTTGCCATATCAGAGCTCCAGTAGCTTTGTACTGGACCCATAGCATATGGTACAAAGGAGGGCAATAGTACATACGACGGATTAGAAGCCAAGCCAACAGTGGTATCACGACCTAGAATTCCATTTTGTAGAAATTCACATACTGGAAAAATAAAAAAAGCAGATAGGCATAATCCTCCAATAAGCGCAAAAATTGACCACATGAGAATTCTTCTCACATCATTTTTGCGCAAGGTGACCTGATTACTTGACATTTGTGTTTTTTTACTATGGTTTAAAAAGGCGAAATAAAAAATTCGGTAGCACAGATACAATCCTACAAAAATAAATTGTAGAACAAGAGATTCTAAATGAGCACCCAATATGGACAAGGAAAAAATAATACTTGTAAGCACAATGTATTTTGGATTTCTATTCTGAATGATTTTTTCCAATGAATATAAAATTAATGGAGTAAACATGATTATTGGAATATGTGTATGAGGTAGATACCAAGTGAATGCTCCTGAAAGCATATAAAAAATGCCACCAGTTATGGAGCTAAAAAAATTAAGACCTAAATTTCTAAGAAAAAGAAAAGTGGAAATGCCAGCAACCCATAAAGCTGCAAATAGGACAAAATCCCAGAATTGAATAGGTAATAAAAATCCCACATTTATTGGAGAAAATATGTAACTATCAGTATCTGCAGCTAGTGGTGCACCTCCTCCCATGTATGGATTCCACAACGGAAGCTTTCCTTCTAAAATTAATTTTGCTGCAAGTTTTAAGACAGGCCAGTTTTGTTCAAAATCGGCTCCTGGATCAATCGTGGTTAAATAAGCCACTTTTTTTTCATCGTAACCCACATATTCAGGTGGAACAGGTGTAGAGAGATTGTAACTTTGACCTAATAATAGAACAGGAGAATAAGCTATGATAACGACAAAAATAAAAATTGCAGAGGCAGTAAGATTTGGATGGCTTTTTGCATTAGCAATGTATCGAGTTAACATAACGCTATGTTGGCTTGTTCAAAATAATTAGACTATAAGCTTATCTGCGTTCAAGTACAAGTTAAATATTCAGATTAATTTCAAATATTAACAAAGAATGCATAAAGAAAATAATGATATATCTAATACCAAATCAAAGATTGGAATAATCATTCCCACCTTGAACGAAGAAAAGAGCATAGGAATGGTCATAGACAAATTAAGGACTGTAATGAAAGGTTATGATTTTGAGATTGTTGTGGTAGATGGTAAATCCAATGATCGTACAGTAGAGATTGCAAGACAACATAACGCCCAAGTGATAATACAAAGAAAGAAAGGATATGGAAATGCTCTTTTTGGAGGATATCTATACTGTATGGAAGAATTAGATTGCAACATATTGTTGACCATTGATGCCGACAATACCTATGATGCAGAAGATTGTACAAAAATAATTGAAAAGATTGTATCAAATGATTCTGATTACATAGTAGGAAAAAGACGTGTTACTAGTCAATCAATGAGCACAAGTCATAGATTGGGTAACAAGGTAATATCATTTTTGATAAGAAACATTTTACATGTAGATATTAGCGATACGCAATGTGGTCTTTTTGCGTTTAGATCTTATTTAATTGAGAATATAGATTTCTTTACTACTTCAGGATGGGCTCTAAACACAGAATTGCTTACAAGAGCAGTTGAATCAGGCATGAATATTAGTGAAGTAGAAGTTAATTACAATCCACGTATTGGCGAAACAAAAGTGAATACATTACATGCAGGAGCAATTAATTTAGCAATCATACTCAGAATGATGAGAGATTCTGAGCCTCTGATGTTGTTAGGAATAGTTGGCGTAGTAATTATGTCAATTGGCATAATCGCTGGAGCGTTTGTCGTTTTTGATTATATTGATACGGGTGTTGTGCACAGAACCAATCTAGCAGTGTTGTCAGCAATGCTTGTTATAACTGGTGTTCAAATATTCTCACTAGGATTAGTTGCAGATATGATAAAAAGGCGACAACAGAAAAGGATGCACATACCACACAATTATTATAAAAAAATGAATTTGTAAAATTCTAGAGACATCAAGATAATATATTTTTGAAGAAGAGGCTGCATCAATTAGCCAAAGGCAGATTTGATTGACCACGAAAATTTTCTGTTAAGATTATAATTTACTAGAAAACCAGCTAAAATACCAAAAAATTCGGCTACAAGATAATATATATGGAATTTAGTTGTCAAGATTATCAATACAGTTTCATTGGTTAACAATGCTCCAGCTGTTACAAGGTGAAAAATCATGAAACGGATTATTTTTCTATGTTTTTTATTAATTTTTGAAAATGTCCAATGTTCAAATATTACAAATGACCAAATAACTGTGAGTTCCCACGCTAGAAAAACAGAAATGTATGATTGAATTCCTAAGAAGGTGGTAAATATTCCTGTAAATGCCAATGTAAATGCAGCAGCTAATAATCCCACTACTGCAAATTGATACAAAACAGGGTCTTTCATATAGTTTAAAGCAAAATTAAATAGATCTTTAAAATTCAACAATATGTTCATTTTTTATGCGAGTTATAAAGAGTAATACCGCAAATAACAGGCATCACGTGTGATATAATTTATAATATTGACTCATCTGCTACGAATTGAATGGTTATTGATGTTTCACCCTCTATAGAAAAGCAGTATGATCATTGGGAAAATTTTACCAATAAAAGAAAATACGATCATCCAGTAGTTACTTTTTTTGCAAAACAGAGAGTTACATTTATTTCAAAATTTATTCCATTAGACAAAATTAAAAATGCATTAGATGTTGGTTCGGGTTTAGGTTGGAGTTCAGCACATTTCCCAAAAAATATAGATATGACCGTGAATGATTTTTCACCGAACCAGCTTAGTTATAACCCAATAAAAAAACAAGTCATTTGTGATTCAGCGGATATGCCTTTTGAGGACAAAAGTTTTTCGTTGGTATATGGATGGGAATTTCTCCATCATGTTCCAGATCCTTTTAAAACAGTTGAAGAAATGAGCAGAGTAGCAAGTGACTACCTTGTTCTATTAGAACCCAATCGAAATAATCCAGCAATGTTTCTCTACGGCGCATTAAAAAATCATGAAAGAGCTACACTAAAGTTTAATAAAAAAATGATGTATCAATTAGTCAAAGATATAAAATTTGACATTTTAACATGTGAGACAGTGGGATGTACTTTTGCAGGAAGTACACCTCAATTTATGTTACCGTTAATTAAGAGGTTACCTTATAGAATACCAATAGTTGGGACATCAAATATTCTAATTTGTAAGAGAAGAGAATAAGCAGCTCTCAAATCTGTCTATGAAATTGTAGAATGTCTTTTACAGTATTTTCAATAGTAATTTTATGTGTCCATTCCAATTGTTTTAGCTTTTCGTTTTTCCCAATTAATACTGGATCATCTGAGGGTCTGAGTCTCTGTGGATCTTGAATGCGGTTAAATGGTTTTTTACTAAATCTTTGTAGAATTTCTATGAGTTTGTCTAGTTGTATTCCAATTCCAGAACATACATTGTATACCTCTCCTACTTTTCCTTTTTCTACAATCTTCATTAAAGCTAAAGTACAATCACGCACATCAAGAAAATCGCGAATAGATGATAAATTCCCAGTCATCAGATGTTCTTTCCTATTTGATTCTATCTCAACTATATTTTGTGCCCAATCAGACAGCGCATCACCAATTTTTCCAGGTCCTATTATTGCAAAGGGTCTGCTACGCGTTATTTTCATACCATAGCTTTTCCAATATGAATAACCCAACATATCCTGGGTTACCTTACTTACAGCATATGGACTCGATGGTCTGAATTTGACATCCTCATGTATTGGAATATCCATTTTATCGACTGAACCATATTCAGAGCTTGAACATACCATGTGAATTTTGGTATCAATCTTTGAATTCCTAGCTGCTTCCAAAAGAGAAGTTGTACCATTGATATTTACATTGAATGTAGTGGTAGGATCTTTCCATGATAAGGGAATGTTACTTTGTGCAGCTAAATGATATACAACGTCTGGTTGTAATTCTGAGAACATTTTTTTGATAGAATCAGAATTTGCAAAGTCACACACAAAAAACTTGGATTTTATTCTTAAATCTTTAAGCTTTTTACTATCAGAACGAGATACAGAATAAACAGAATCATTACTTTGAGATAGAATATTTACCAAGTATGAACCTATGAAGCCACTTGCTCCAGTAACAACAATATTCATTTAGATCTCTCATTCAGATTGATTGTTCTTTTCTCTCTCTGTGATTGGTATGCTGCGAAAACCATTCTTAGTGATTCATATCCATCAATTCCGTTTCCTTCCGGTTCTTTCCTTGTTTTTATGCTGTTTTCAAATTCTTCCCATTCTAGCTTCCATGAAACGTCGCTACCCCTAAACTCTAGAATATTTTCAGCAAATGGCCCATAAGGATCTCTTTTGCCAAGAATTGCCTTTTCTACTCCATAACTACCGCCAAGACCATCCATGGCAGCATATCCAGAAGTACCAAATACCTCAAATGAAAAATGATTCTTCCATTGCAAAATACTAGAATGAATGTTAACTAGCTGACTTTTTTCTGTCTTGAAAGTTACAAATGCATTGTCCTCCAGCGGTTCAATCAAGGAATGTGGAGTAGATGTTAAACATACAACTTCTTGAGGAGTGCCAATAAACCAACGCATCAAGTCAATACAATGAATTCCTTGTTCCATGAGCTGACCACCGGCAGCTATTTTCGGATTACTTCGCCATTCCTTTTGAACATCTGGTCTTGCACCAATCCCGTAGATACTTCGAATAAATGTAATTTCTCCTATTTGTCCTTCATCAACCCATTTTTTTACCTGTCTTATGGCAGGATGATATCTGTGATTGAATCCACATTTGAGTATGACATTGTTTTCTTTTGCAGTTTTTACCATTTGTTCTGCATCAGGTAAAGTAGTGCAGAGTGGTTTTTCACAGAGAACATGAATACCTTTCTTCATAGCCTCAATGCTAATTTGTGCATGTACATGAGGAGGAGTGCATACTAGTAATGCATCAATGCCAGAATTTACTACATCAGTCCAGTTTGAGACTGCTTTGCAGCCCAACTCTTTGGCAAGAGGTATTGCCAGGTCAACGTGCTCTGCAGTAATTGAAACAATTTCATGTTTTGACTGTAATACAATAGGCCCTCTTCTTTTGGCTTGAAGTCCTGCTCCAACAATTCCTATTTTCATTTATCCAACCTCACTTGCGACCAACACTCAAATAGTTAAAACCTATCTCTCTCATGGAATCCGGATCCAATAGGTTCTTTGCATCTACAAAAACAGGCCTTTTCATTAAACTATGAATTTTGGCATAGTCTGTTTGCTTGAATTGTGGCCATTCAGTTAAAAGCAATATTGCATCAGATCCACTTGCAGTCTCATACTCATTTGAGACAAGCATGAATTTTTTCCCTTCAAACATGGCTAATTTGTGAATAGATGGGTCAAATGCCTTTACGGATATTCCATTATCAAGAAGTTTTGAAATTGTTTCAATGGAAGAAGAGCGTCTCAACGTATCCGTACCAGGCTTGTATGTCAACCCAAGTACACCTACCTGTAATCCAGATAGATTTCCAAAAGTTTTTTGTAGTTTCTTTAGTGCTATGATGTTTTGTTCATAATTTGTTTGCAAAATGGCATCAACCATTCTTGGTTGCATTTTATGTTCAACATGTAGTTTTTTTAGAATCTGTAGATCCCTTGCTAATGTTCCTCCAGCAAATCCCAATCCTGACTTTAATGGTAGTTTATTTCCAATCCTAGATTCGGATGCAAGTGACTTTGATACCATAGAAGCATCTGCCCCAACCTCTTCGCAAAGATTCCCCATCTCATTAATGAAGCTTATGCAATTTGCTAAAAATGCATTGATTGCGTGCTTTGACATCTCAGCTGATTTCAGATCCATTTTCAGAATTGGTCCGCTTATAACAGAGTAGAATTTTTCAACCTTTGACAGGGTATCAAGGTTATCAGCGCCAATCACAATCCTGTCAGGTCTAGTAAAAATCTCAATTGCATTCCCAAGCCTAAGATTTTCTGGGACATATGCAATCTCAAACTTGCAAGATGGATTGGCTTTTTTCATAGAGTCTAGAATTTTTTCACATGTTCCTACTGGAACTTGACTTTGCACTATAAGCAACAGATCAGACGATGCATACTTAGAAACATTTTCTGCAATTCTAAAGACTCCTGATAGATCAACATTATCATTGTCGTCAAGTGGAGTATCTATTGTAAGAATTGCAACCTTACAGTCTTTAATTGCTTCTTGTACTGACGAGAAGAACTCCAGTCTTTCATTTTTTATATTTTTATTAATTAGGTCGTCGAGACCAGGTTCTGAAATTATGGCTTTGCCATTTTTTAATGACGATATAACTTTTGGATCCTCATCAAATCCTAAAACTTTGTAACCTGCCTCAGCAAGACATGCTGCATTTACAGAACCCAAGTGCCATAGTCCTAAAATGCAGACTCTCTCTGTTATTGCCATGAGTTTTAACTATTTTTTATAGTTCCTTTTACAGCTAATCTAACTGCATCTGCAGAAGAAAGTTTTGGAGACCAGCCAATTTTCCGTAATTTTGATATATCATAATGAACAATTTTGACATCTCCTGCCCAACCACCGCCTCCCCACCCTTGAGGTCCTCCAGTGTATCGGATTTTAGTACTTGTCAGATTCATTTCTTCTAAAATTATTTTGACTACATCTTTTACTGAAAGTATTGTGCCAGAGCTTAGATTAAACACGTTTATCTTTTCATCTGTCTTAGAAAATGCATGTAAGATTGCATCAATGCAGTCATCTATGTTTACATAGTCTTTGACTTGTTCACCATTTCCCAGTACTTCGAGTTCATCACGATTTTTCTTTAGTTTATGAACCAAGTCAAAAATAACTCCTCGCGCAGTATCATTTCCTATTACATTTCCGAATCTGAATATCCAACATTTCATATCATATAGATAACAAAATGCGCTGATTAATGCCTCAGAGGCCAACTTGGATGCTCCGTATAGGGAAGCTGGAAACATCATTCCAGTATCTTCAGTTGTAGGTACCTTGATTGGGAATCCATATACAGTAGAGCTCGAAGAAAAAATGATTTTTTTGATATTACATAACCTCATTGCTTCAAGAACTTTCCAGGTTACAATGGTTCCCTGTTTCAAGTCCAAGTCAGTATTCTTTTGTCCCAAGGAAATATCTGCACTAGCAGCAAAATGTACAACTGCATCAAAACCTCGAAAATCTGATTCTAGTGTTTCTACTTGAGACAAGTCTCTTTGATAATAGCTAAATTTCTTATCGTTACTTATAGATTGAAGTCTAATTGCTTGATCAAGGGAGATTTTATCTACAACTCTGACTTCATGACCAGCACCAAGCAATCTGTGCACAATATGGCTACCAATAAATCCAGCACCACCAGTTACGATAAATTTAGTCAATAGATCAAGACTTTTGATCGGACATAAAAAATCTTCGGATATTCAAAAAAATTGTGATTGTCTCATAAAGGATTAAAAAAGACTGTTCAATTCTTAAAATAATGATAATTTCCAGAACGCCCCTTAGGATAAGTTTGGGTGGCGGAGGAACTGATCTTCCCTTTTATTATGAGAAGGAAGGAGGTTTTTTTTTGTCAGCAGCAATTCAAAGATACATCTACATTTTGGTTTCAAACAGATATGAAAAAAATATCAGGGTTAGTTATTCCCAGACTGAGATCTGTGATACCGTAGAAGAAATCCGACATCCAATAGTGAAAGAATGTTTGAAAATGTTAGATTTGACAGAACATATTGAAATTATATCATATGCAGATATGCCAGCGCAGTCAGGTTTAGGATCTTCTGGAAGTTTTACAGTAGGACTACTTCATTCACTCTTGACGTTTAACAGACAAGATATCATAAGAAAAGATTTAGCTGAAATAGCATGCAATGTGGAGATGGATCTTTTAAAGGAGCCATCTGGAAAGCAAGATCAGTATATTGCAACTTTTGGAAATCTCACATGCTTTACAATTAAAAAGAATGGAGATGTGGATGTAGAACCATTAAAGATCTCAGACTATGCCAAAGAAACACTAGAAAATAATTTAGTATTTTTTGATACAGGGATAACAAGATCTGCCTCAGAGGTATTAAAAGATCAGAAAGATAATTCACATAAAAATCCGATAAGCTTTGAATATCTAAATAAGATTAAAGAAATAGGTTTGGATATCAAGAAATGTCTAGAAAATGATGATGTTGACGAATTTGGGAGATTGATGGATTCACACTGGAACGAAAAGAAAAAAACATCATCAAAGATTTCAAACTCACTAATTGACAAACAATATGATCTAGCAAAGAAAAATGGTGCCTTGGGTGGCAAGGTCATAGGTGCAGGTGGAGGAGGATTTTTCATGTTTTATGTAAAAGACAGAGAGGTAAAGAATGGTTTAAGAAAAGAATTTATTTCATCAGGACTCAAGGAAGTTAAAATGCCTTTTGAAAACGAGGGAAGCAAAATCATATTTAATTTGTCGAGTAAATTTTAATGAACAATATCCACTCCATAAGCCAGTATCTAGAAGATGTTAAGAAAATTGCAGATACAATATCCAAGGATGACATCAACAAAGCAATAGAAATCCTAAACGAAGCTAGATTAAAAAATAAAAAGATATTTGTAATTGGGAATGGCGGATCTGCTTCAACTGCTACTCATTTTGCATGTGATTTAAATAAATACACATCAGTACCAGAAAAAACTAGGTTTAGGGTAATTTCTCTGGAAGATAACGTTCCATTGCTAACAGCACTTGTCAATGATGAAGGATGGGATAGTGTGTATCATTATCAATTGGAAAATTTGATGGAGGATGGAGATTATCTAATTGCAGTAAGTGTTCATGGTGGAAGTGGTAAGGATCATGCTGCCATGTGGTCACAGAATCTTCTCAGAGCTGCAAAATATGTACAGCAACGAGGAGGTAAGGTCATAGGATTGGTGGGATTTGATGGGGGCGCACTAAGGACTTTAGCAGATGCTTGTATAACAGTGCCAATCAATTCAACACCACATGTTGAAGGATTTCATCTGATATTAACTCACATGATTTGCTCAATCATACGAGAAAAAATAACTACAGATGAATAAAAAAAATAAAGCAATCTTACTCGATAGAGACGGAGTGATTAACGAATTAGTTATTAACCCTGAAGAGGGCGTTGTAGATTCACCAAATTCTTCAGAGCAGTTCAAGACAATTAAAAATTCCATCAAGGCAATGGAAATCCTAAGTAAACTCGGATACAAACTTATTGTAATCTCAAATCAACCAGGCATAGCAAAGGGACAATATAATATCGCAGAATTTCTCAAGATGAAAAGAAAATTAGAAAACGACTTAACAGCTAACAATGTGATGCTTTCTGGACAATATTATTGTCTACATCACCCAAATGCCAAGATAACAAAATACAAAAAAAAGTGTCAGTGTAGAAAACCTGGAACTAAACTTTTCTTTGATGCCGTAAAAGAACACAACATTGATACAAAAAAGTCATTTCTAATAGGCGATGGAATTACAGATATGCAGTTAGCCAAGAGAGTAGGATGTCGGGCTATTTTCATTGGAAACATAAATTCCACCATAACAAGAGTTTTTCATGAAAAGAAGGTCGATCCTTTCTATATTTCACATGATTTGTTAGAAGCTGCAAACTACATAAAAAAAATAGAAAAAATGAAAAGCGCCTAACTTGAATTAGTCATGGACTGTTTTATCAGAAAGCCTTAATTATAATTAGCAAAGATTCGCAATCATGGAAATATTTCTTGATACTGCAAGTGTTACTGAAATTAATCATATTTTAAAGTGGGGTGTTGTTGACGGTGTAACAACAAATCAAAAAATTTTCTTAAATGAAAAAGGTGTAGATTTTCAAGACAGAGTACTTGAGATCTGTAAAATAGTAGGAAATAAACCAGTGAGTGTAGAGTCAAATGGCTCCACGTTAGATGAGATACTCAATGATGCCAGATTTTTTGTAAATATAGCGCCAAACGTAGTACCAAAGATTGCAATGACTGCAGACGGAACAGGATTAGAGGCCATTAACACATTATCCAAGGAAGGCATAAAAATTAATGTCACAGTCATGATGAACCTAAACCAATTAATGGTGGCAACAAAGGCTGGTGCTACTTATGTAAGCTTATTTTATAACAGAGCAAAGGATGCTGGTGAAAATCCACTACAAACTATAAGAGAATACGCGGACTGGGTTAAAGAAAATCGTTATTCAACAAAGCTTATAGCTGGAAGCATTAGACATCCCAAAGATGTTGAACAGATTGCTGCAGCTGGTGCTCATATAATCACGATTCCATATAAAATTATCAAAGAGATGCCTTTCCATAAGAAAACTCAAGAAACTATTGAAGAATTTGACAAGGCATGGAAAGAATTTACGAATAAATAAATCTGAATTTTAATTGTTTAATCATAAATACAATTATACAAGATAGTAAATTGGAATTCATGATTAAAAGTACGGATAAAAAGATCGTTCTTGTCGGAGATTTTTCCATAAACCAATTTCATCATGGCACTATGAGCACCATTGCACGTGATGCTCCAGTACCAATAGTTAAGGTCACCCATTCTGAAACTTTCTTGGGTACAGCTGGCATAATTGCAGAAAAATTAACCAGATTAGGAGCCAAGAATGTAATTCCCATAGGATTCATAGGTAACGACATGTCCGGCATATGGATTAAAGAGAGATTAGCAAAACTAAAAATTTCTACCTCAAGAATCTTGAAAACAAAAGGAAAGACGTCTATAATATCCAGAATAATGGTAAATAACACACAAACTGCACGATTCGATGAAATATTTGATGAAAGTTTAGATGAAAAAAATACAAAAAGAATTACCAAAATCATAACTGACGAGTTAAAGAATGCAAGGTTAGTCATAATTGCAGATTATGGATTTGGTACAATTAACAACAAAATAGTAGAACATACTATTCGAGAATCAGAAAGAAGAAAAGTAAATATTCTCATCACTTCAGTGGGCCATAATTATTTGATGTATAAAGGTTCTCACATAATAATTAAAATAAATTTAGAAAATTCAGCTCTCTTAATAAAAGAGCCTCAAATAAGCAAGATATCATCTCATTCAATCTGTAGTAAACTATCGCATATTTTGCAATCAAACCGGATCCTTCTTACAAGAGGAGAAGAAGGAATTGCAATCTACGACAGAGATACTACTACAGAAATGCCAGCCACAGAAAATACAAAAGTAGACATAAAAGAAATTGGTGAGACTATGACTGCAGTGATGGGCATATCACTTGTAAATTCAAACGATTTTCACGAAGCATGTAAGTTAGGAAATATTGCAGCAGGAATAGCAGTTTCCAAAAGTAGTACAGACGCAATATCTTTAAACGACATAAGAAAAGCAAAATCAGAATATGACGAATGGTTAGAACAAAAATAGTTATTTAGATTTCAAATGTAATTCTAAATCAGCAATTCCCTCAAATGTTCCTATTTCATAAAATTTTTGATGTACCTCATATGCGACTAACTCCTTCATGGATATCAATTTTTGATTAAGATCAGTCAGATCTAGGCTTTTTTCCTTTGGGAAAAAGTCTAATGCCTTTTTTTTAAAAATTGAAAGTCCGTAATCGACATACTCAAAATCAGTGTTATTGGATTTATCGTATCTTATTACCAATCCATCTTTGATGGCAGTGTTACTAGGCACGTACTTGTTATTGTTTTTGTATACAGTCATCAACCCCATTTTATTAGAATGTAAGAATTCGTCATAGATTCTTTGGTAGTCTATTTCCAGGTAAGAGTCGCCAAAGGTTACAAAAAATGTATCCGATAAAAGATCATATGCTTTAATCAGAGCCCCCAATGTTCCCAGTAGCTCAGTTGCATTTTCAATAGAATATTTTACTGATACGCCCAACTTTGAGCCATCATCCACATAGTCAATAATTTGATCAGAAAATACGCCAGTACATAACACAATATTAGAAATGTTATTTCTTTTAAACAGATTAATTTGATGAGTTATGAATGGAATACCATTAATCTTTACCATACTTTTTGGAATATCTTTGGTTACAGGATACAGCCTAGTAGCTTTTCCACCAGCCAGAACTACAATTTGTGTCATGAGATTCTAATCTGATAAGATTAGATAAAAAACATCAATTAATCTTTTTAATCATCTATTTAATTAATTTTGTAATTAATCCCAATTTGACAAGGTCTTTTGTAGACACAACTCTTCTAGATTTGATTATTCTCCTTTTATTTAATACATATTGGAGATTCTTTAGTATCCAAACCATACCATGAATAATTGTTCCAAAAGAAGGCAATGGGCGACTTTTTTCAGCATCTTTTATTACCGAAATCCCAAAAAGTTTTCTCATAATACTTACAGAGAATAAAACTATAATGCTTTTCATTGCGAATGCAATGTCAAAATTCGTAAGACGTAAGATCAAAGTATTTTTCACACCATGGAAAACGATTAGAGAATCCAACTTTTGTATAGTTTGTCCTCCTAAATGATAAACTACTGACTTTGGAATTAGAACCACTTTATACCCCCAAATCCATGCCCTCAACCCAAGATCTACATCTTCAAAAGTTGCAAAGTAATTTTTATCAAAACCACCCAAGTCCCAAAAAACTTCTTTTCTTATCATCATTGACGCACCACGAGCACTCATGATATTCCTGATCTCATTTGTTTTTTCTCTTGAGCTATATGCCCTGCCATATGTATCAATGAAATCTCCGCTCGAGTCAATAGTACCATCAGGCTTTAACAAAAGACTTTGAAATATTGCAATCTTTGGATTCTCTTTTGCTGCATTTACCAGTTCTGCGATAAAATCTGGAGTGGTTATTGTATCATTGTTAAGAAAAAGAAGAAGTTCGCCTTTTGCACTTTTAGCTCCTATATTGTTGGGCTCTGCAAATCCATAGTTGTTATCAAGTTTTATCACACTAACAGATGGATAGTTTTTTTGCACAAACTCAAGGCTTGAATCAATAGAATTGTTATCTACTAAAATTACCTCATATTTTGCATAACTGGATTTACTTACTGATGGCAAACACTTTTCCAAGTGTGTTTTTCCATTATAATTTACAATAATAATTGAGACCAGCGGCAGTTCTTCCACTTTACTATCAACTAACCCCCACATCAAAAAGGAATATCAGAAATATTGTCAACAAAGGAATCAATCATAGTCGTGATTTTATCTCGTTGTACGTATCTTGTTTAGATAAAAAACAAGCATCTTATCCGATATTCCTTCAGGTATCTTTTCCATCATCTTCAAACCAAGCTCTTTGGTTTTTCTTGCAATAGGTTTCTTTTTCTGATACATATCTAGTGCTGCAAGATATTCCTCTTTTTTTGAGGTATCTAGTTTTGATAAGATTGATTCTCTTATGACTGACAGGTAAGATAGAGTCTTCAATATTTTCTTATGAGAGAGCTGACTTTCATGTACTCTATATTGTATCAACGGCTTGGAAATGAGGTGAAATTTTGTATCAAATAAAATTCCAGCCCTTAAAAAAAAGTCATAATCTATAGCAACTGGATCATTAATTTTCTCAATCAAGCACCCTCTTTCAAATAAGGTAGATGGAATCAACACAGTATTGATGTTTATTTGTTGTCCATCTAACAGTCTTACATTAAAGTCAAAATTTTTCAGATGATTATAGTTTGATTCTGAAAATGTACGAAGTTTTCTATTTTGTTCGTCAATAATATCCCAATTTGAATATACAATGGTATTTTTTGGTAATTTTTTTATCTCATTTACAAGAATTTGTATGGCATCAGGATATAACATGTCATCAGCTGAAAACAATTTCACCCAGTTTCCTTTTATTATGGCAATTCCTCTGTTAAGAGCATAGGCAAGACCGCTATTTTTCTGTGATATGATAGTGATCTTGTCTGAATATCTATGAAGAATCTCAGTAGATGAATCAGTCGAGCCATCATTTACTGCAATAATTTCAATATTATCATATGTCTGGGCAAGTATTGATTCAATGCATGGAACTAGAAATTTTTCAGAATTGTATATTGGTATTATTATTGAAACTTTATCATTCAACTAAACCAAAGTTGATTTTAAATTGAAATTATGTCTTTCGTATAATCAAGACCACTTGATATTGCATTTAGTCACGGTAATAACTGTCAAATTGTTGCATTCATCTTTGTTTTTATAAAATCTATTGACATTACAGGTGTGGGATCGAGACCTAACATTACACTTTTGTATATCGTAGAATAATCCAGCAAGTAGATCAAGCACATTACTTTTGATAGTATTCCACCAGAAATGGAAAAAATCTCATGATATTCTATACCATTTTCTTTAAAGTAATCCTTGACAATTGACCATACTTGTTTAGTTTTCTCATAGTCATCTTTTCCCTGCAAAAGTATTGGATTTATGCTAGAACGACTTTCCCAAGATACTATGCCATTATGACATGCTTCAAGTATATCTTCTGCTATTGCATGTGATTTTACATTTTCCTGATAAGAGTTTTTGAATCTGATTGCAGCAGCCCTCAGGCCCCATGGATAATATATGATTGGAATTCCTTTTATCCACTTTGCTAATTCCAATGAAGGATTATCAGTACCAAGATTTGAAGATGAAATTTTTGTAGACATTTTTTCCAGATCGTTTAGAGAATCTTGTACCTCACTTGACGATATTGAAAATATTGAAGATAAGACTTTAATCAAGTAATACAGGTAGGCTGGAAATGAAGCCCGTGGTGAATTGTAAAGAGGAAGTTTGGCATACAGGATATCATCATGTTTCTTACAGTATTCTTCCATCTTACCTCCTGATGAAAAAGCCATTACTTTAGATTCAGTCTTTTGTGCATTTTGTAGGATGGTCAACGTTTCTAACGTGTTTCCAGATGCACTTACCACTACAACCATTGTCTTTGAATCAATCGTATTTGGCAAATGGTAACCTTTGGTAACATCGATATGAATTTTTGATTTGGATAAAATAGATGAAAACGCATCACAGACTGAGCCTGATCCTCCCATGCCAGCAAATACCACATGATCGATATCCTCAAAATGGATTGACTTGTAATCTGTTTCAAAAGATTGTCTTGCAATTTCTGGCCATCTGTCATAGACCTTGTACATACCACTCTTATCATATTTGTTCAAGATCTTGGTGTCAAACAATTATTTTTGTGAAGAGATAGTTGTAATATAATGATTTAGTGTTAACTAAACCGATTCTTCAAATGAAATACCACTATCATCATAATAACACCCAAAACTAAAGGTATGAAAGATGGAAATTCTGGAGACGTAGCTATTTGAAGAGAAATCTTCAAATCTTTTACTAGTGGAATAATTTTTGCTTTACCTTCATCTGTAAGTGTTTCATTTGCAATAGTTTCAATTTTTGAAAGTCCTACAAATGTTCCATAATATTCTCCATTCAATACATTTTGCTTAATGGATTTAGTAGTATCAAGTAAGATTTTCTTGTTATTTTTATAGTCTGAAATAAAATAAGTTTCATTAAGATTATCTATCTCATTATAAAGAACTGTTATCCCACTTGCTCTCATCAATTGTATATTTTCTATTGTTGGTTCTCCAACTACAGATTGTTTAGAAACCTTGCCACCAAAATAGAAAGTAGTTTCAGATGGAATATTCGAACCATAGTGAGTTTTTATTGTATATATACCAATTTTATTCCATAAAACACCACCTGCTATGAGAGAAGTGTGAAATGAGCCACCTCCATCTATAGGAAGTTGTTCTGAATGAATCAGAATTCCTTTAGGATTAAAAATTTGCACTGGTGTAAATTTTAATCCCGTTATAGATCCTACATTACCTGAAATGGTCATAAATTCGCCATCAACATAAGCAGAACTATCAGTAGAAACAGTAGTCATTGTATTAGCCATTGGTGTTGTTTGGTTACTGTATTGGAACAAAAGTTGTTGATTGTTAGATTGTGCATTTTGTTGAACTGCAAAAGCTTGATCAGAGACAAACATTAAGGAGATAAGAATGAGCCCATAAAATAAAATATCAACCATACTATTTCGTGTCATAATATCACCCTGCTTGTCTTGCTCCATCAAACATACTACTTGTCAATGGCCGTTGCCACATATTCATCTGTAAGTTTTTCCAGTCGTCATATCCGCTTATACTATTAGAAGAAAGTACAGTACCATCACAGCCTATATTTGAGATTTTGTTCAAGTTACCATATGATATAATTGGTTGACTTCCACCATCGTTATCATTATTCCAGTCTATTGATACTGTTACTCTGTGTCCTGTTGGTTGTTGCCCTCCATAAAGTTGTGCTACTTCAGTGGATGATAATGCATAATTCCAAACCTGTGCCTCATCAATCAATCCATTAAAGAAACTAGTAGCATCTCCT
>Ga0070712_100000582_pt1 | contig 21294 bp, 13 predicted proteins | sample LARL81metaG_FD_71396 | JGI IMG/M metagenome (GOLD analysis project Ga0070712, IMG submission 71396) | Corn, switchgrass and miscanthus rhizosphere microbial communities from Kellogg Biological Station, Michigan, USA - LAR L8-1 metaG | ecosystem: Host-associated > Plants > Roots > Rhizosphere ...
GTGCGAATGAAGCTTTCCGAGAACGGCTTGATCAGCCAGTCCGTCACGCCTGCCGCCTCCCCGAAAGCCGAATCCTGCCGGGCAGCAATGACGACCACCGGCAGCCCGGATTGCTGCCCTTGTGCCAGCCGGATCGCCCGACACGCGGCCATGCCGTTGATCAGCGGAGGGTCGTGCTCGACCAGCGCAAGCGAGGGGCGGTCCTCCAACACCATACGTTTGAGATCGTGGATGTCGGAAACGAAGAGCGGGCGCAGGCCCTCGGCGCGAATCGCATTCGACAGTGCGCCCGCCGTCGCGGGATCAGCAATGTGGAGAAGCACGGAGCGTTCCACCAGGGCGGGCTCAACCGTCGCCGTGGCCGCAAACTGCTGGTGCGCATCCTCGCGCGGCGCGACAGCCAACTCCTTGAGCTCGATGACCTGTCCCTCGGCGGCCGCGAACACTTCGAGCCGTGACTCCCGATGCAATTTTGTCCGCGCCTTTTCCACCAGGCGATCGAGTGCGTCATCATCCCGGAGCGGATCGTGGTGGGTGAGAGCAAGGCGCTTTACTCCCGCCTCCTGGCTCAGCCGCAGCGCGTAATCGATCGAGCTGTGACCCCAGCCGACCTTGGCCGGGTACTCATCCGCGGTGTACTGCCCATCGTGGATGAGGAGATCGGCCCCTTCGATGAATTGCGCATGGCGCAGATCCTGGCCCGTGATCTCTCCTTGCCCGCTTCCCAGCGTGCGGGCGTAGGGCTCGTGATCGCAGCAATAAACCACGGCCATCCCGTCCGCCTCGAGCCGATAGCCGAAGGTCAAGGCGGAATGGTTCAGGTAATGCGTGGAGATCTTGATATCGTCGATGACGAACGTGCCTTCGACAAGGTCGTGATAGCGAACCGTGGCCTCAAACTGATCGAGGGTGACCGGAAAGTAAGTGTACTGCATCTGCCCGGCGAGCGTTTCGCGCAGCGACTGGCCGAGGCCCTTGGGACCGTAGACGTCCCACTTGCTCCCGGCGGCAAAGAGCGGAGCAAAAAACGGGATGCCCTGGATGTGATCCCAATGCGTATGGCTGATCAGCACATGCCCGTGCAGGCCTTGCGTGCCCGAGCCGATCAGCTTCTGACCAAGGGGGTGTGCCCCGGTCCCACAATCCAACACCACGAGGGTCCCGCGCGCTGAACGGATTTCAACGCACGCCGTATTGCCCCCGTACCGCATTGTGCCCGGTCCGGGTGTGGGAATCGATCCGCGGGTGCCCCAGAATTCTACGCGCAACCTTGTCCTCGATACCTGGGCGACTTTCGGCTCATCTCCGAGGCTGCACGTTTCCCCGGCCCGCCGCAAGATCTGGCCGGTGATCGCGGCGCAATCGCGGCCGCCGCGGGCGCGGCCTCACTCCAGCTCGGAAGCTTCCGCGATCATCTTGCGCAGCCGCGCGGTGTCGGTCAGCACCATGGCCCCGCGCCGCTTCTCCAGAAGCCCGGCGCGCTCCAGCGCCTTGAGCTCACGCGTAACCGATTCGCGTCTGATGCTGACGCGCGCCGCGAGATCCGCGTGCGCCGGCGGGGGCGAGACCAGGGCTTGCGCCGGCTTGGCCGCATCGGGGCGGGACAGCCGCAAGAGCTCCGCATAGATGCGGTGGCGCGCATCAAGCGTGGTGAACTCGTTGACCCGATTGGACATGCTGCGCACGTAAAACGCTAAGAGCTCGAGCAGCTGATCGCAAATGTCGGGATAGGTGTGGATGGCGGTGCGAAAGACCGAGGCGGGCATGCGCGCGTAGCTGACCTCGGTGATGGCAAGTATTCCGGAGGACCGCGGCTTGTTGTCGATCGCCGCGATCTCGCCAAAGAACTCGCCGGCATTGATCTCCCGCAGCAGGACCTCACGCCCGGAGACCGACTGGATCTTCACCCGCAGCGTTCCGCTCACGACGAAAAACACGTCATTGCTCGGGTCCTGGTAGTCGATGATCCACTGGTTGCGCGCGGCGCGATGCCAGGAGCATTGGGTGTCGAGCAGCTGGATGTTTTCCGGGCTGAGCGAGCGAAACAAACAAATTTTGGCGAGGGTTTCGGTTTTTCGGGTCATGGGGCCTCGCCCCGCAAGCCTTGCTCGTTTAGCGTCGAGACACTTCCTCTAATCTACTTTGCCATTGTCTCGATCAGCGGGGCGACATCGCCGGTGTCCTCGATGCACCACAGCCGATCCGCCAGCCCGTCGGCTGCATCAGTTCCGAGGATCGGAGCGACGAGGCCCATGAACTTTGCGCGTAGTCCGGCGTCGTCGAGCGGCACGATCCGCGAGCCGAGCGCCTCATCCGCCTGGCGGGTGAAGGTGCCGCGCCCGCTCGTCACCGTCACCCGCGCCGGCCGCAGCTGCGGGTAGAGCCGATCGATCTCCGGCGGCGCCGAGATGCTGATCTTGCGGGCAATCGCCGCAAAGTCCGGATCGCGGCGGACAGCCGCTTCGAAATGCTCGAACTTGATGCCGCGGAATTTGAGCGCGAGCCCGAGCAGGTAAGGAAAGCTCAGCTGGGCGCTGGCGAAATCGTCCCAGCCGGTCTCGGCGTGCTCGGCGGCGATCCGGTAGGTCGCAACATCGATCCGCTCGACCTGCTCGGGCGCGAGGTTTTCGTCGCGCAGGATGCCGATGAGCGCCTCCACCGCCGGCTGGATATGGCGGCAGCAGGGATAGGGCTTGATGTAGCAATCGGTGATGCCGAACGGCACTTTGGGCGGGAGTACGACGGCGCGCGGCTTGCGGTCGCGGCCGAAGGCAAAAGCCTGCAGGAAGCCGTCGTGGGCTTCGAGGACTCCGGGTGGGCCCTCTATCCCTTGCTCGGCGAGGAGCGCCGCCTGCAGCCCCTCGCGCGAGGCATGTCCGGCATGGAGACGCTTGATGTCGGCACCGCCATTGACGAAGGCGAACAGTCCGGCAGCGCTCGATGCTGCGATCCCGAGCGCATTGGCCAGCTGATCGTGGGGGAGCCCCCGCAGCTTGCCGGCAGCCATGACGGCGCCGAATACGCCCACGGCCGCAGCCGGATGGAATCCACGCTGGCGCAGATCGGGGTGGCAGGCCTGGCCGATGGCGATCTCGGCTTCGTACCCCGCGACCAGCGCCTCGATCAGCTTCGCTCCGCTGATACGCCGCTCATAGCCGAGCGCAAGCACGGCCGGCACCACCACGCAGCCGGGATGCACCGAGCCCTGGCGGAAGCCGTCGTCAAGCTCGATGCCATGGGCGGCGGTGCCGCCGAGGAATGTCGCGTCGATGAGATCGGCACGGCGCCCCCGGCCCGGCACCGGAATACGGCCCGGAGGGCGGACCGCCGCCAGCATCGCCTCGGCGCGGGTCGCAACTTCTCCGCCCGCGCCCGCAATCATCACTCCTACGGTGTCGAGCAAATGCCGGCGCGCATAGTGGCGCACCTCATCGCTCAAGGCGCCAAACCGCAGCTCGCTCACGAAGCTTACGACGGCCTCGCTGGCGCCAAGCGCGGGATGCAGCGGTTCAAATGCTTCGGCGTGCGACATGGGGATCCCTCATCGGCGGCGATGGATCATCGCATATCTGCTTCGGGTCGTCATCTTGCGGATGACGGTTTGCGGATGACGGTTCAGGGAAATTGGGCTCGTGGCAGTCAACTATTTGAGCCTGACCAACGCATCGAGCGCAACAACGCCTTTGCCCTCCGGCAGCACCAGCAACGGATTGATCTCAGCCTCGAGAATGGAATCGTCGTGAGCAAGCTGTGAAAGTGCAACCAGGGCGCGGGCGAGCGCCGCGAGATCCCCCTTCGGCCGCCCGCGGTAGCCGCAGAGCAAGGGCAGGCTGCGCAAGTCCGCGACCATCTCGTGCGCGGCGGCCATGTCGATGGGGGCGAGCCGCAAGCTGCGGTCGCGCTCGATCTCGGCGAGCACCCCGCCGGCGGCCACCATGATCAACGGGCCCACGTCGCGATCTACGCGATAGCCGATCAGCACCTCGGCGACCCCGGACAGCATCGGCTGCACCAGCACACCGTGAAGCGTGAGCGCCGGAACGCGCCGTCCGAGATTGGCGCGCATCTCCGCGATGGCGACCACGAGCGCGGCATCATCCGCTACATTGAGCGCGACGCCGCCGACGTCGCTTTTGTGCGCAATCTCCGCCGAGAGAACCTTGACCGCCACGGGATAAGCAAAGGGCAGGCGAGGCGCTTCCCTGATGTCCGCGCCGAGCGCGACGGCCGGCGCGCGCGCGATCCCGAGCCGATCAATGAGCGCGCCTGATGCCAGCTCGTCGAGAACGCGGATTGCTTCACTGGAGCGGGCAAGTCGGGGTCCCCAAAAAGCGCCAAGCGCTTTTTGGGGCGCCCCGCATGCCTCGCCCCGACGAGCATTGATGGTGATTGGCACCGGGGCGCGCCGCGCGAGGGCCGCCGCGACCGCATCGGCGCACGCTTCGGGGGTGTGGAAATTCGGCACGCCGGCCTGGCTCAATGCCGCCAAGGCCTCCGGAGCTTCCGGCACCAGGAATACCGCGAGCGGGCTTCCTTTTCCCGCGCACTCGATGAGCGGACGCACGGTGGCCTGAGGATAATGCCGCGCCGAGGAGCCGATCGCGGCCAGCACGAGGTCGAATTCCGGCGCGGCCACCAGGATATCAAGCGCCGCCTTCATGCTCTCGTAGCGGGCACCGGCGATGGTGAGATCGATGATGCGCGCCGGTTTGACCTCGATTCCTACGGCAGCAAACTTTGCCAGCGTCGCCGCGCTCGGTGTCTCGATGTTGATCCCGCGCCGTGCAAGCGGGTCGACCACCATGGTCGCGCCGCCGGCCGTGGTGGTGACCACACCCACATTCGCGCGGCCGCCGCGGGCGTGTGCCGCGGGCACGCGCGAGAGCAGCAGCGCGCCCTCTATCAGTCCTTCGAGAGTATCGACCCGGGCGATGCCGCAGGCCCTGAGAAACACATCCGCGATATCGTCCTCGCCTGCGAGCGCGCCGGTGTGGGAAACCGCAAGCTCGCGTGCCGCGGCCGAGCGGCCGAGCTTGTAGGCGATCACCGGCTTGCCCGCTTGCGCAGCCTTGACCGCGAAGCGGCGCAAGGCGTCGGCATGGCGTAGCGTCTCAAGAAACAGCATGTAGCCGTCGATATCGGCATCACCAACGACGGCCTCGCAAATCTCCCCCAGGGAGAGATCGATCTCGTTACCGACCGAGACGAGCGCGGCAAACCGCGCGCCCCGCGCATTGCCGCGGGATAGGAGTGCCCCGATCATGCTGCCGCTGTGGGAGGCAACGAAGGTACGGCCGACCGGAAGGTCGCGCTCGTCCAGTGCGGCATTGGCGGTGAGCATCGATCTGGTGCGCAGATCGATCACCCCGAGGCTCGACGGCCCCACAACGCGGATGCCGGTGCGGGCGCAAAGCGCGCGCAGCCGCGCCTCGCGCGCGAGACCCTCCGGGCCGGCTTCGGCGAAGCCGTCGGCGAGCACGGTTGCCACCTTCACCCCGAACTCTGCGCATTCCTCGACCGCCTCGACGGCGGCATCGGTGGCCAGCACGATGTAGGCGTGGTCCGGGATATCGGGCAGCGCGGAAATGCGCGGCCAGGCGCGCTCGCCGAGCACGGTCTCCCGCCGGGGATTTATCGGGTAGACCCGACCGGCGTAGCCCATCTGGCGCAGGAATTTCAACGGCCGCCCCGCGGCTTTGCCGGGATCATCGGACTGTCCGATGATGGCGACCGAGCGGGGCGAGAACAGATACTGCGCCAGCTCTGATGTCACAGGGGTGGCAACGCGGCGCGGAAACGGTCGCGGCAGAAGGCGGCGTCGAAATTGCGCTTGAACGCCGGCGGCTCCGTGGGCTTGACGCGCGCCACCACGAAAGCTGTGCCATTGCTCTCGCGAAGGAGCCGTGCCCCGGTCGCGACGTCGGCTTCGGTGCTGACGGTGTGAGTGTGCTTGATCCCACAGCCGGCCGCGATCTTTTCCAGATCAACGCCGAGACTGGTATGGCTCTTCTGCCAGCCGGTCTCCCCGTAGTGGCCGTTATCGACGCACAGGATCGCGAAGTTGGGCGGATCGATCACCGCGATGCTGGCGAGCGCACCGATGTTCATCAGGAGCTCGCCGTCGCCGGTGACGACGAGCACGCGTTTTTGCGCCCGCGCGAGCGCAAGCCCGAGCCCCATCATGCACGCCGCGCCCATGGCGCCTGCGAGCGAATAGACATGCGCGCGATCGCCGGTGACTGCGCCGACATCGCAGGCCGTGCCGCCCAAGCCGGAGATGATCAGAAAGTGTTCATGCCGGCCGATGAGGGCCGGCACGACTTCGCTGCGTTCCAGCACGACATTGGGTGATGCGATGGCAGAAAGAGGTGGCTTGCGGGCCATGGCAATCGTCTCGCTACTGCTGTCAAAACGGCTTCGCGCCGATCAGCCGCTGCGTGAGCAGCACGGCTACTGCCTGTCCGCTCTTGAACACCATGGTGAGCGCGGCATTCACCGTGGAAATCACATCCGCGGGATGCTCGATCCGCATGCAAATCACCCCCATGGCCGCAAGCACCGCCTCGGTGGCTTGCCCCATGGGGAACTGCCATGGGTTTCCCTCGCCGAAATCGCCGCGCATGCTGACGAGCGTGAGGAAGGGAAAGCGCGCCCCTTTGATCAGGGAGAGCATGTTGATGCAGTTGCCGACGCCACTCGACTGCATCAGCAACACCGCGCGCGCGCCGCCGAGATCCGCGCCAGCGATGAGCGCAACGCCTTCCTCCTCCGTGGTCAGCGGAATGGAGTGCACGTCCGGGTCGGAAAGCGACCGGTCGATGAGAATGCTGTGACCGGCATCGGGAACGTAGGCAATCTGCGTGATGCCGTTGCGACGCAACAGATCATAAAGATCATGTTGCCAACCCGTTGCAGACTGCGCTTCGACCACTGCATCCATTCTCGGTCAATCCGCGTTGGCGCGCCCGCGGGCGCCACGATCCCATAGTGCAGCACGGCCTCATGGTCGGGCAATGCCTACTCCGCCTTGAGGCCGACGGAGTGGATGAGCGTCGACCATTTGGTCTCCTCGCGATCGATGACGGCCGCATGCTCCTCCGGCGTTGTGGGCATCGGCTCGGCGCCTTCCTGCAGCAGCCGCTGCTTGACCTCCTCGGTTGCGAGCGCCGCGCGCAGGTCTTTGTTGAGAGTGTCGATGATGGGCCGCGGCGTCCCGGCCGGCGCGAGCAGGCCATAACTCAAGACCGCGTCGAACCCGGGCAGTCCCGACTCGGCAACGGTCGGAACATCGGGCAGCGCGGTGGAACGGCGCAATGAGGTCGCCGCGAGCGCAACGATCAAATTGGATTCCAGCGCCGCGCGCGAGACCGGGATGGGATTGAAACCGACCTTCACGTGGCCGCCTGCAAGGTCGGTGATCAGCGCATTCGAGCCCTTGTACGGAATCTGCTGCACCTTCACCCCGGCTTGGTGGGCGAACAGGACCGAGGCGAGATGATTGACCGTGCCGATGCCGGGCACGCCCACCTGGAACGGCGGATCGGCGCTCTTCATCATCGCGATCAACTCGCTCACGCTGCGGATCTTGAGATCGGGATGCAGGAGCAGCAGCGACGGCGCCGCTGCGATCAGGCCGATGGGAGCGAAGTCCTTGCGCGGGTCATAGCCCACATCGCGGTGCATGCTCGGTCCCGTGGCCAGCGTCGAGGTGTAGCCGAGGAGGAGCGTGTAGCCGTCCGCTGCGCTCTTCGCCGTCTGGCGTGTGCCGACGGTGCCGCTGCCGCCGGCCGCGCGGTTTTCGACCACTACCTGCTGGCCGAGCGATGCGCTGAGCTTGTCCGCGACCGCGCGTGCCATGATGTCGTTGCTCCCGCCCGGCGGCAGCGGAACGATGAGCGTGATCGGCCGGTTGGGATAGGGCTGCGCCCACGCCGGTGCCGCATCGCACGTGAAGCATAGGGCCAGCGCGACGAGAACGACCCTGCAGCGGAGAAATCCGAATCTTTGCATCGCCGACGCTGTCCCTCACTGCGGCTTGATGCCGGCCCTCTTCACCAGTTCGGACCACATTGCGAGCTCGCGGTCGATGAGCATCGCGTATTCGGCGGGCACGGTCGGCTCGGGTTCTGCACCCTCCAATGCAAGACGCTGGCGGACCTCTGCGCTCGACAGCGCCGTATTGAGTGCGCGGTTGAGCATCTCGATCACGGGATGCGGCGTGCCGGCAGGGGCGGCAAGGCCCCACCGCAGCGGGATCTCGTAGCCGAGAAGCCCGGCCTCGGCCAATGTGGGCACCTGCGGGATGAGGGGCGAACGCCCGGCACCCGTCACTGCAAGCGCGCGCATCGTCCCGGCAGCAATGTGCGCGTGGGCATTGGGGACAGCGCTGATGAGGAGACCGATATGCCCGCCGAGCAAGTCGTTGAGCGCCGGGCTCGCGCCCTTGTAGGGGACATGGATGAGCTTCATGCCGGTGCCGTGGGCAAGAAGCTCCATGGTCAGATGATTGAGGGTGCCCGTCCCAGGCGAGCCGTAGGGAATGGGCGTCGTCGCCTGCCTGCCCGCCGTGATCAGCTCCTGCAGGGAGCGGGCGGGAAAGCTCGGATGCACGGCGATCACATTGGGTGTCGCCGCAATGAGCCCGATCGGCGCGAAGTCCTTGCGCGGATCATAGCCGAGGTCGTCAAACAGGCTGGGAGCAGTCCCGAGCGTCGCATTCGTCACGAGGAGGATGGTGTAGCCGTCGGGCGTGGCTTTCGCCGCGGCCCGGGTAGCGACCGTGCCGCCGGCGCCCGGTCGATTGTCGATGATGATCTGCTGCCCCAGCGTTTCGCTCATCTTGTCGGCGATGCTGCGCGCCGCGGTGCTGGAGCTGCCGCCGGGAGCGAAAGGAATGACGAGCGTGATCGGACGATTCGGGTAGCTCTCCGCGACAGCCGCATGCGACGCCAGTAGCGCGCAGGCGATGAGAACCTTGGCTCGCAGCATCAGATTGGTCAGGGTTACAAAGAGCAATCCTGGCATTTCGGTTTGTCCTTGCAAGGGTCGGCAGTTCGGGTAGGGGTCTCATTGGGATAAGGTCGTCATTGCCGACGATGCGCCCGGCACCGGACCGACGGTGCGCGATCCCCCGCTGATCCGCCATTGCTTCATGCGCGGGCTCGGCACCGGCCGCGGGAGCGCGCTCGACGCGCGAGCGTCGTCATGGCCGGGCTTGTCCCGGCCATCCACGCCTCGGTCGCGGCACTAAAGACGTGGATGCCCGACCCAAAGGCCGGGCATGACGGCATAATTCCACGTCACTCGTGCTTCGGGATGCCGGCCTTGTCGATCACCGCCGTCCATTTTGCAATGTCGGTTTTCATGCGCTCCGTCATTGCTTCGGGGGTGCTGGCGCGCATTTCCATGCCGAGCTTGGCTGCCTTCTCCTGGACCTGTGGCCGGGGGAGGACCTCGTTGATCGCGCGGGTGAGAACCTCGATCACCGGCCTGGGCGTGGCGGTAGGGACCGAGATCCCGTTCCAGCTCACGACTTCAAAATCTTTGATCCCGCTCTCCTGGACTGTCGGCACGTCGGGCAGATAGGAGGCACGCTGCGGCCCAGTGGATGCAAGCACGCGAACCTTGTTGTCGTTGATCAGGCCCTGCATCGCGGCATAGAACTCGAACGCCACATCGACATCGCCCCGCAGCAGCGCGGTCGCCATATCCGGCGACGTGCGGAAGGGCACGATCGTCACCGCAATCCCCGTGACGCTTCTGAACAGCTCGGCGGCGAGGTTCTGGGTACTGCCGGGATTGGTGGTGGCAATGTTCAGACGTCCGGGATCTGCGCGGGCCGCCTTCACGATGTCCTGCACCGAGGCGAGCGGTGAGCCTGCCCTGGTCACGATCAGAAGATCGAAGAAAGACACGGTAGAGGTCGAGGCGAAGTCGGTGAGGATGTCGTAGGGGAGCGCTTTGAACAGCCCTGCGCTGATCGCGTTGTTGTTGCCGGTCATCAGAAGGGTGTAGCCGTCCGGCGCCGCCGAGGCGCCTGCCTTTGCCGCGACGATGCCGCCCGCCCCCGGCCGGTTCTCCACGACGAAGGGCTGTTTGAGCAGCCCCGTCAGCTGCTCCGTCAGGATGCGCATGCCGGTGTCCGCCACCCCGCCGGCGCCGTAGGGCACGATCAGCTGGACCGAGCGGTTGGGGTAATCCGTCTGCGCGGCGCCCGGTGCGCTCAAGGCCGCAGCCGAGAGGAGCGCGCCCAAGGCGATGAGCGTTGACTTAAGAGGTGCCACAGCTCGGTCTTTTCCAAGAAGATGGATGCGCGGGTCAAGCCCAGGGTCAAGCTACCGACAGCCCGCGCATGACGGAGAATTACGCCGGCGATGGCGTGCGTGGCGGCAGCAGCACGGCGAAGAACGCGGGAAGCGCCAGCAGATAGGCTCCGCCCGCGAGCATCAGCACAACGTTGAGCCCGAACGAGGTTGCGATGATGGGCACCATGGCGGCGCCGATCACGGAGAAGCACCCGTTGATCCCCCACGCCCACAAAAACATGTGGTCCTTGCCCAAGCGGGCGAGCGACGTCATCGCGGTGGGCATCGGGAAGCCCATCAGGAAAGCCGGCGGGAAGATGAGGGCGAAAGAGAAGACGAGGCGCAGGAGATAGGGCAACGTGCCGATGCGATCGAGCGCATGGTCGAGAAAAAGGCCGTACCCGACCAGGATGACGCCGATTGCCACGAAGATCCTCGGCATGATGCTGCGCGCCCGGTCGAGATATCGTTCGGAGAGGAAAGCGCCGAGCCCGGAAAAGACCAGCATGCCGGTGATCAGGACGGAGGCGGAGACGGTCGCATTGCTCAGCGCCAGCATGAACTCGGAGATCAGTCCGACCTCCACCATGATGTAGCCGGCGCCGAGGCAGGCGAAATAAACAATCGTGCGAAACTTGCCCGGGTTGCGGCTGAAGATGGTGCGCCAGCCGAAGATCAGCGGGATCGCCACGAGCGAGGCCGCCGCAGCGCAGGCAATGGCAAGGGTGGCCCACAACAGGAGGTACCCCCATTCGTCCTGCAGGAGCTCGAGCCGGTCGGTCACGCGGGGAAGATCGCCGGGTTTGACGTAGGCGGCAAAATACGGGCGTGTGTTGGTGAGCGGGCGGGTGTCGAACACATAGCGTTGCGCGATATCGTCCCAGTCGCCATGCACGAGATGCTGCCAGGCGAGCTGGCCCATGACGGTGGCCGGCACCGCTGCTCCCGGCTTTTCAGCATCTGGCTCCTCCGCGTCAGGCGGCGGTTCCGCCGGAGTCGTTGCCTCGCGCGGCTGTCCTTCGTTCAGCCCGGTTTCGGAAGCGGCATTGGAGAAGATTTGATCGTTGTACTCCTGCAGCACCTTGGCGGTCTGCGACTCATCGTATGCAACGCCGGGAAAGTAGATCTCGTCGAACGACATGGCGCGCGTGTGCTTGCGCAGCTTGTCGATCTCATCGGCAGAAAAGCCGCCGCGCTTGTAGAGCACCGTTGCGATCGACAAATAACTCGAAACGACAAAGAACCGCTCGGCGATGTCGCCGCCCTCGACGTCGCGTGCCGCCGCAGCCATGCTCGTGTAGAGCTTGAGCACCGATTTCGGCGGCTCCTCCTTGTTCCAGAGCGTGACCGAGAGCACGCCGCCGTCCTTGAGCGCGCGCATGTAGCTCGCCATCGCTTCGCGTGAATAGGAGAACTTCTCGACGATGGCGAAACCGCCGGGGCTGGAGAGGCCGGCGGAATCGGCGAGGCTCAAGTCGATGACGTCATAGCGCTCCGAGGTCTGCGCAAGATAAAGCCGGCCGTCATAATCGATGACCCGCAGCTCGGGATTGTGGAGCACGTCGCCGGTGAACTCGCGCAGGCCCTTGTCGGTGCGAAAAGCGGCAAGCACGGCGGGGTTTCCCTCCGCAACCGTGACGCTCCTGGAATTGCGCAATGCGACCGATGTGGAGATGCCGCCGCCGAACTGAACCACGAAGGTGTCCGGCGCCGATTTGATCACATAAGGATAGATCATCGGCAGAAAGCGGTAATAGGCCGTCTCGTCCGCCGGCAGATCGCGGATGATGCCGCTTGGTCCTTCCCCATCGATGTACATGCCGAGATAGGCGTTGGCGGGCATGTTCGGCAGGGTGAACGCCGCATTGTCGGAAAGCCCCGGCGCGAAATGCAGATACGAGCTGGCGTAAATCTCCAGATATCCGAACGGAGACGCGCTTTCGTATACGCGCGCGGCGTCGGGGAATTTGCGCGCATAGGCGACGCCTTTGTAGTCGGAGACCGCCAGCTTCGGAATATCCAGGAGCGGTGGCAGCGTGAAATGCGCGGCGATCGAGATGAGCGCCGCCACAGCAAGCCATGCCGTGCCGCGCCAGTTCGCGAGCGCGTAAAACCAAAGCAGGCTTCCTGCGGACCACAGGAGAAGCGGCACGACGATCAGGTTTTCCGGCCGCGACACATACATGGCCAGGAGAAATGCAAGTCCGCATAACCCCGCCCCGGACAGATCGGCGAAATAGACGCGACCGAAGATCTTGTTGGCTTTCAGAAAGACGATGCCCAGATACAGCGCGCCGGCGAGAAACGGCAGCATGTAGAGCATGAAATTCCCGAACAGCCGCCATTTCTGCATGGGATCGGAGACGAGAAAGATGGCGTTGAACGGAATTTGCTGCGCCAGGAGGTTCGCTGCGACCGTCAGCGGCCCGAATCCCAGCAGCGCCGCTGTGGCGACACCTTTCCAGTGGCGCTCGAACCACCCCTTGCCGATGCACATGACCGCGCTGGTCAGCCCGAAGCCAAGCATGGCGAGGCTCACCACCAGCGAGCCGAAATGCGCCCAGCTTCCGACCGAGAAGATCCGCATGATGCAGATCTGCAGCGCAATCACGGCGCCGGCTTCGAGCCCGACGGCGAAGTAGAGCGCAGGGGTCGGCCGAAGCTCAAGCTCGAACTGCAGCGGTGCGGGGTCAGGTGCTCTCATGGCGCGTCTTCACCCCTTAGAGCAGAATGAAGACGTGGCAAAGGCAGTGAAAGTCAACTATAGCGACGAACCGACTTCGAGCAGCCCGCAGAAAGGCCAACCCTGATCGGGTCGAGTAATGCGCCGAAAGCCTTGGCGCGTCCAATCGCGGACATGGAGACAGGCCGCGAAGCCTTCAGGTAGCTGATCGTAGGTGGACCAAAGAATTTTTCAGTCGGATCCTCTTCGTGATGGCGGAGGCACCGATCATCCAAATCGAGCCCGAGCTTCGGCAGCGCGACCGATCCTTTTCTGGAGAATGACCATATGTACACGCAATATTTGCGCGACCTTCCCACGGGAGTGCATTATCTCTGGGCAAGGACTCGGCTCTCATGCGCAAAGGATCTTACGGGCTCGCTCGTTCCCTCTCAGATTCGAGGTCGAATGGACTTTAATGCTGCGGTTGTCCCGTCGATGAATTGAAGAGCCCGGTCCGACATTCCGATGGACAGGGGAAAACGAAGACACTGGTCCGTCACCTGACTCAGCCGCTTGCGCTCTGTTTCAAGCACCTGAATCGTCTTGTCCAGAGCGAAGCGAATAAGACCTCTCATGGCGTCTTCCTCGCCAGAATCGTCGATCCCGCTTACAATGCCGATCAAATATTGATAGCTCGATAGTTCCTGCGAGGTTTGATCAAGCTCCTGCCAGGTGTTTTTGATGCAATCGCTCTCATCCCTGGAAATGTCCGGACGTTTGAACGACTGAGCAAGGTCACTTGTCAGTTTGGCGAAGACGGCGTTGATCTCCGAAAGCCTCTCCAAGTCGCTTTGGTTCAGCACTCGAGCTTGAGCGGTTACCGGGAACGATAGGGCGAGCAACAGCGACAGAACAATGCGCTTCATTCTCGTGCAAGGAGGGTGAACCGACTGCTTGGGAAATGCAAAGCTATGCGCGATGGGCCTCAGCCGACGCTTGGGCGACCGCGTGAGCAGCCAGAAAGTGCTGACACGATGGTACCTTTCCCCATCACCGACCATGCACGGCCACTCTGAATCAGACGCTTGAGATCGTGCTTGATAGTACAAGGGCAGAATTGATTCCGCCAGGACCTATTTATCGGGAATTCATGGCGTGACCGAGCGCTCCGCCGGGTAGGCTCGCCGCCGCGCAACGCTGGAGTTGCTTCGATCAGAGATTTTCCTAGCGAAACGATCGGGTCGGACGGCTTCAACAGAAGCTTGGATTGCGTCGTACATTTGTATACTTTCGCGAGATGGAGAGCAGGGCCGTGCGTGTGCAAAATCGCAGACGGGCAGGGTCGTTGCCGGCCCTGAGTGCCTTGGGTGGCAAGAATGAGTGACGGTAATCAACAAATTTTCCGCGCCGTTGCGCTGGAGCGAGCCTCATCGCCGGAACAGCTGGATTACCTCGTTGTCATAACCAAGCCGTTTGACTGGGTTGCGGGATTGGTAATCCTGCTGGCTTTAGCTGGCGCTATCACCTGGGGGTTTGTCGGCCGTATCCCGACACGTGTACCCGGCGAAGGCATTCTGATCAGCGGCGGCGGTAAGGTGGTGGACGCGGTCTCAGCTGCGGCAGGGCGGCTCGCGTCGGTGGACGTATCGGTCGGCGATCATGTTTCGCAAGGACAGCTAATAGCGCGCATTGTTCAGACCGACACCGAGCAGCGCCATCGCAATGCCGTTGAAGTTTATCGCGAGCGTGAGCGTGAACATGCCGATCTTAATGCCCGGATCGAGGCTGAGATGTCGGCAAAAACCAGGAATTTTGCCAAGCTCGAGACCGCTTTCGAGCAGATTATCCGGGCGACAAACCAGCGGATCGAGTATCTCACCGGCGAGATTAAAAACCTCGAAGGCCTGTTGGCGAGGGGCATTACCACGCGGCGCAACGTCGAAGACCGGCGCCGTGAGCTCACGGATGCACAGCAGCGAAGAGAAGATGCACAGAACGAGATTCTGAAGCTCAGAGCTCAGAAGCTTGATCTGGAGACACAACGCGCGAAAGACCGCGAAGATTCCCAGTTCCGGCTCAACGAGGCCCGTCGGCAGATGGAACAGCTTGCCGGGGAGCTCGGACGGAATACCGAGATTCTAAGCCCGATCGAGGGGCGGGTGATTGAGGTCAAGGTATCGACAGGCTCTGTCCTTTCCGTCGGCACGTCAGTGATCGGAATTAGAACCGAGAACACGACGCTCGAGGCTCTCGTCTATATTCCAGCGGATCGTGGGAAGAGCGTCAAGCCAGGAATGGAGGTTCGCCTCGAGCCGAGCACCGTCAAGCGCGAAGAGTTCGGTACCCTGGTTGGCACGGTTCTCTCCATCTCCGAGTTTCCCATAACACCGCAAGGCATGCTTGCCGAGCTTCGCAACGACAGCCTGGTCACTCGCTTCTCGCACGACGGCGCGCCGTACGCCGCAGTGGTGCAGCTCGAGCATGATGAGCGCACCGCTACCGGATATCGATGGGCTGTGGGCATCGGGCCCCAAATGCGCCTCACCAGCGGTACCCTGACGCGAGCGGAGATTACGACCCGAAACCGTCACCCGATCGAGCTCGTAGTTCCCATCTTCAGACGCCTTACCGGACTTACCGGATAGATGCCCTGCGAGCGGCCTCGCTGCGGAAATGACTGAAGTCCTGTCAGCTGCATCGCCTCCAGGCTGGCGCACTCTGTTCGCCCGCCGAACCGTAGCGCGGACGCCGACGATTCTTCAGATGGAAGCAGTGGAATGCGGGGCCGCCGCGCTGGCAATCGTGCTCGCACATTACGGAACATGGATTCCGCTCGAGCAATTGCGAGTAGCATGCGGGGTGTCGCGAAACGGCAGCAACGCGGGCAACATCGTCAAGGCGGCTCGCCGATTTGGACTTGCGGCCAGGGGCTTCCGCAAAGAGCCCTCCGGCCTCGAGAATCTGCCTATGCCCTGCATTATTCATTGGAATTTCAATCATTTTGTTGTCCTCGAAGGGATCCGTGGTGAAACTGCCGTCATCAACGATCCCGCGATAGGCCGCCGCCATATCGGGATGGCGGAGTTGGATCAGGCATTCACCGGCGTTGTCCTGGCCATGGAGCCGAGCTCGGAGTTCAAGCGGGTAGGCAGAAGGCCGCGTGCATTGCCGGTCCTGCTCAAACACTTGCGGAGCTCGAAATCCGCGGTCACCCTGCTGGTCCTGGTGAGCCTCGCGCTCGTCGTTCCGGGGATCCTGATACCGACCTTCTCCAAGGTCTTTGTCGACGACATTCTGGTTCAGAATACGAGCGGGTGGCTCAAGCCGCTTCTGATCGGGATGGGCCTCACAGCCGTCCTGCGTTCCGTGATGACGGCCCTGCAGCAATCGCTCCTTCTGCGCATTCAGACCAAGCTTGCCGTGATCATGAGCAGCCGCTTTATCTGGCGGGTGCTGGCATTGCCCATGGAGTTCTTCAGTCAACGCCACGCAGGGGACATCGCGAACCGCATTGCCAGCAACGAGCAGATCGCTCGGCTCCTCTCAGGGGGCCTTGCAACCAATGCTCTGAACTTGGCGTCTATCATATTCTTCGCCGCCGCGATGGCGGTTTATGATCTGCCGCTCGCCGCAATTTGCGTCGGCCTCTCCTCCATGAACGTGCTGGCGCTGAGGCTCATTGCGCGTCGCAGGCAGGACATTGGCCGCAGTCTGTCGCTCGAGCAGGGCAAGCTCATAGGCAGCACCGTCAGCGCCGTGCGAACGATTGAGAGCCTGAAGGCGAGCGGACTGGAGGATGAAGCATTCTCCCATTGGGTCGGCATACAGGCGAAGGCATTGAATGCGGAGCAAACGCTTGGGTTTTCCTCGACCCTCGTCGAAGTTTTCCCGACCTTGTTCTCCGGGCTTATCCTGGCAGTCATCCTCGGGGTCGGCGGATTGCGAGTTATCGAGGGTGCCCTCACACTGGGCAGCCTGATCGCGTTCCAAACGCTCATGGCCAGCTTTTCGGCGCCGATCGCCGCACTCGTCAACCTAGCCGGGAGTTTTCAGACGATCACCGGCGGGGTCGAGCGGCTCGAGGACGTCTACAATTATCCCCTGGATACGACCAGGCAGACATCTGCTGCACGAAGCACGTTACCGGCAAGACTGGTCGGAAAAGTCGAGCTTGATGATGTACGGTTCGGTTATTCTGCTTTGGAGCCGCCCCTGATCGATGAGATTTCGATCTCAATTGAGCCGGGCTCCAGGGTTGCGCTGGTCGGCGCCTCAGGGAGCGGAAAATCGACGTTGGGCCGGCTGATTTGCGGGCTTTACAGAACTTGGGCGGGACGCATTTGCGTCGACGGCTGCGAGCTGCTCGAGATTCCACCCGAAGTCTTTGCAAGATCGGTCGCCTACGTCGATCAGGACATTTTCCTCTTCGAAGGAACGATCCGCGACAACCTGACGCTGTGGGATACAACCATAACAGAAGCGGAGATAACGCGTGCCCTCAAGGATGCGCTCATTCACGAGGACATAGCAATGCGACCGGGAAACTACGACTGCCATGTGAGTGAGGGGGGGACGAACTTCAGTGGTGGCCAACGGCAGCGGATCGAAATCGCACGGGCGTTGGTCTCCAATCCATCGGTGCTCGTACTCGACGAGGCCACGGCAGCGCTCGATCCGATTACTGAAAAGGCAATCGATGACAATCTACGGCGTCGGGGCTGTACTTGCATAATCATCGCGCATCGCCTGAGCACGATTCGGGATTGCGATGAGATCATCGTGCTGGACCAAGGCAGAATTGCCGAACGGGGCACGCATGAGCAGCTGATGATGCTGCAAGGTGCCTATGCTCACCTGATGGCTCTGGAATGAGCAATCCCCTAATAGTTGCAGGGGCTCTCGGCGACAGGACCGGGAGAGCTCCCGTTATTCCCCAGCTCCAACGTCTCGTTCTCGACAGTCGTATTCCGCGTCTACTCGACCACCGGGGATACGCGCTGCAGGTCGTCGCCGGCCACGTCGATCTGTTCGCTGTGCGCTTCGTCGGTGAAAGTACGCAGGGAGCCAGACATCATCTTTTTCGCGTCGAAACAGGCGGAATCATCCTGGACCTTCCAGAACTGGCGGATGCGTCAGGTGAGCGCGTGCATGTGATTGCGGTAGGTGGCCGGGGGGCCGAGGCAGTGATGATGCCTCGGCAGCAGATCGAGAGCTTCGGCCTCGTCGCGGCCTGGATCGGCTCGGTTGGCACAGTGCTGGCCGGACCCAACGTCGATTGGACCATTCGCGAAGCCGAGATGGATCAAAGATGCGAGCTTGCGGCAGGCGAGCGGCGCCGGGGGCCTGCGCAGGACATTCTCTGGGTTTTGGTCGAATCGGGCAACATCCGGTTGATGGGAGTGGAACCGGCTTACCTATCGACCAGCCCACCCGCTCTCCTTGCATCGGGGATGTGGATCGAGGCGGGAGAGCAACCGTCCGCTATCGTTGTGAGCCGCGAGAGCCCGACTGGGGTCAATGACCCCTGGTCCGCGATCGACCGGTTTCACCTTTGCGCGATGGCTTGCATTCGAGCGAGCCTGGCAGGGGATGCGAGCCGCGAGGCACAGCGCCTGCTTCGTCGCATCGAAATTTCCCGTTCGCAGACAATAGAGGTATTCGAGCAGCTTTCAGCTGTGATAGCGCGTCGTCCCGAGAGCGCTCGAGCGAGCGCCGACGCGTACGACCCGCTCCTTGCCGCGTGTCGGCTGGTTGGCGATGCGATCAACGCACCGATCGTTCGTCCGGCTGAAAGAATGCCGGGTCGACAAGAGTTCGAGGACATTCTCGAGATCGCACGAGCTTCGCAGCTTCGCGTGCGGCGGACGTTACTGCGTGCCAACTGGTGGAAACAGGATATCGGTCCGCTGATAGCCTGGCTGGGTGATGAACGAAAGCCGGTGGCGCTCCTGCCAGGCTCCCGGCGTCGATACGTCATGGTCGAGCCCGGATCAGGGGTGACACGTGCCGTCAATGAAGCGGTCGCCGCCGAGCTCAGCATGCAGGCCGCAATGTTCTATCGAACCTTGCCGGCGCGCCCGCTTTCACTCTGGGATCTGCTCGTCTTCTCAATACGCGCTGCGCCGGCTGACCTGGTTCGAAGCGTCGCGGGCGGCGCATTGTTGGGTTTATTGTCTCTCGCCGCTCCGCTCATCATTCATCTACTCGTCGATTCCGTCATCCCTCGGACCGAGCTGGACCAGCTTGCATTTTGCGCAGCCGCGCTGGCCATGACGGCCCTTGCGATGGCCGGGGCACAGATAATGCAGGGGATTGCCATGCTTCGGCTGGAAGGGGTGCTGGACTGGAAGCTGCAGGCCGCAGTGATCGACCGGTTGCTCAGAATGCCGGCATCCTTCTTTCGGCAATACACTGTCGGCGATCTCGTCGCTCGCTCCCTTGGGATCGATGCAATCCGGAGGGTGTTTACCGGCCACACTCTCCGCAGCCTGCTGGCAGGCATGTTCTGCTGGTTCAGCTTTCTTCTGATGTTTTATTACGAATACAGGCTGGCGCTGATTGCAACCGTGCTTACCATAATTAGAGCAATATTGATCCTCGCCGTCACCGTACTGCGGCTCTATCACGAAACGCAGCATTTCAACTTGCAAGGCAAACTGGAGGGATTCGTTCTCCAGCTGCTCGCCGGCATCGGAAAATTGCGAGTAGCTGCCGCAACGATTCGAGCGCTCGCGGTGTGGACGAAGCAATTTGGCGCCCAGAAGCGGCACTTCATCGTGTCCCAGCGCGCTGCCAACGCCCTTGGCGTCGTCGAAACGTCATTTCCCCTGATTGCGACGCTCATCATTTTTGCTGCAGCAGAAATATTCGGCAGCCCGCTTACGCGCGACGTGGGCGCGTTTCTCGCGTTTTTCACCGCGTTCGGTCAGGCCATTGGGTCTATTGGAGAGTGGGCAACGGCCGTCGGCGATTCCTTGATCGCCATTCCGCACCTTTCCCGTATTCGGCCGTTGATCGGAGGTACCCTTGAATTTTCCGACGACCGACGTTCGGGCGGGGAGCTTTCCGGTTCGTTTGAGCTTTCGCGGGTAACGTTTCGCTACGCGGCCGGCGGGCCGCCTGTACTCGATAACATTACTTTGCGTGTCGCGGCCGGAGAATACGTGGCCATAGTGGGTCCGTCCGGCAGCGGTAAATCCACCGTGTTCCGATTGCTGCTGGGATTCGAAAAGCCGGAAGCCGGCGCCATCTTTTTCGACGGCAGGGCCATCGACACCCTCGATATCAGCGTGTTGCGCAGGCAGATGGGGGTCGTCCTCCAGAACGGCAAGCTCACTTCGGGCAGCATCTACGAAAACATATGTGGCGGTATGCAGCTGCCGGTCGAGCAAGTCCGGGAGGCTGTGCGGCTTGCAGGCATGGAAGGCGACCTCGACGCCATGCCGATGGGCATTCATACCATGATCGCGGAGGGCGTGAGCACGATTTCCGGCGGCCAGCGGCAGCGACTCATGATCGCGCGCGCAATCGCCCGCCGTCCCCGCATCCTGTTGTTCGATGAGGCGACGAGCGCGCTGGACAATCAGACCCAGGCTATCGTGAGCGATTCCCTGGGCAGACTCAACGTCACTCGGATCGTGATTGCACATCGGTTGAGCACCGTCCGCCACGCCCAACGCATTATCGTTCTGGTCGAAGGGAAGATCGTGCAAACCGGAACATTTGCGGAGTTGAGCGAGCCTCCCGGCGTATTCGCGGATCTCATTCAGCGCCAATTACTGTAGGGGCTCAGCTGGCAAGCGCCCCATGCGAAAAGTGCTCTATATCTTCGGTGTTCTCACAGATTCAGATGTCGATTCACTGGCGCGCATTGGAACACCTCGGCGACTGAGGGACGGAGAGACCGTAATCGAAGAAGGCAAGCCTGCCGACTCCCTGATTCTTCTGCTCGACGGTGAGTTCCTGGTCACCAAGAGAGGGATGGGGCAAATAGCGCGTCTCGGCGTCGGCGAGATCGTAGGCGAGATGTCATTAGTCGACCCAGCACTGCCGTCGGCGACGATCACCGCCCGCGGGCGGTGTCTCGCGCTATTCATCAACAAGACAATCCTCCTGGAGAAGCTCGAGAGCGACGCAGGCTTTGGAAGCCGATTCTACCGGGCGCTGGCAGTTTTTTTGGCGGACAGATTGCGCGCAACGATGCAGTCGCCATCACTGAGCGAGCGCGGCATCGCTGACGAAGAGGCAGCTTTGGAGGATGAGCTCGATGCTGGAATTCTGGATGCCGTATCCAATGCTGGAGAGCGATTCCAGCGTATGGTGAAA
>Ga0070712_100000584_pt1 | contig 21279 bp, 23 predicted proteins | sample LARL81metaG_FD_71396 | JGI IMG/M metagenome (GOLD analysis project Ga0070712, IMG submission 71396) | Corn, switchgrass and miscanthus rhizosphere microbial communities from Kellogg Biological Station, Michigan, USA - LAR L8-1 metaG | ecosystem: Host-associated > Plants > Roots > Rhizosphere ...
GGATTTTGCGTCGCCAGAACATGGAACGGTTGCGGCAGATCATAGCGCGTGCCGGCGACGGTGACGTGGCGCTCCTGCATCGCCTGCAACAATGCGCTCTGCGTGCGCGGACTGGCGCGATTGATTTCGTCGCCCATCAAGAGTTGTGTGAACACCGGACCGTTGAGAAAGCGAAAAGCGCGCCGGCCGCCGTCTTCCTCCAGTACTTCCGAACCGATGATGTCGGTCGGCATCAAGTCCGGCGTGAACTGGATGCGCTTCCAGTCGAGACCGAGCACGATGCCGAGCGTCTCCACCAGCTTGGTCTTGGCGAGTCCCGGCACGCCGATGAGAAGTCCGTGACCACCCGCCAGCAACGTCACCAAAGTCTGCTCGATCACCGCATCCTGGCCGAAGATCGCGTGGCCGACCGCCTCGCGCACCTTCCCGAGCGTCGCGGCGGCGCGTTCGACCTGAGCAACGGCAGCATTCGGTCCGTCGGCGGTAAGCACTGTGTCTGACATGGATTCGTCCGGATGCTTGGTTGCCGGTCCTGGGGCCGCGCCCTATCCTTGCAGCGCGCCCGGACGGGTTTATGTACCCCGCCAGTTGCGGCGCAACAAGGAAAAGCCCCGTCCCCACGGTGTCGTGAAGTCGGGTCTCACAGTGGTAATGATGAACGACGGAAATGTTTCCACCGCGCCCTTTGTGATCGGACTGGCAAGTCTGCAGCGTGAAGCGTCCCAAGGGCGAAACTTGCCCCCGGTCGAAAAGTGGCATCCGGCGCATTGCGGCGAAATCGACATCCGCATCGCGCGCGACGGCACTTGGTTCCATCAAGGTTCGCCCATCGGCCGCAAGGAATTGGTGCGCCTGTTCTCCACCATCCTGCGCAAGGACGCGGACGGTTTCGTGCTCGTCACGCCGGGCGAGAAGATGCGCATCGTCGTGGAAGACGCGCCGTTCATCGCCGTGCTGTTGGATATGGAGGGCGAGGGGCGCGAGCAGAAGCTGACCTTCACCACCAATGTTGGCGATCAAACGATCGCGAGCGCCGCCAATCCCATTCGAGTCGAGACTGATCCCAAGAGCGGCGAGCCGGCGCCCTATGTTCATGTGCGCAAAGGGCTTGAGGCGCGCATCGCGCGCGCCGTTTTCTACCAACTCGCCGACCTGGCGGTGCCCGGTGAAGGCGTCGCCGCGGGATTGCTCGGCGTGTGGAGCGAGCGCGTGTTTTTTCCCATCGGCCGTCCGGCATGAACGAGGAGACGCCGGCATCGATCGGCCATCGCATCGTCAGCGGCGGCGTCGAACTGTTGCGCAGCCGCCTCTTGCGCGAACCGCCGGTTCTGCCGCTCTCACCCAAACGCGGCGACTATGACCTCAATCCGCAAAATCGGCCGACGGAAAAGCTCGACTTGAAACCGGCGGCCGTCTTGTTGCCGCTGGTCTTCCGCCATGAGCCGCACGTGCTGTTGACGCAACGCACGCACCATCTGACGCGCCACGCCGGGCAGGTTGCGTTTCCCGGCGGCAGGTCCGATCCGACCGATGTGTCTCTGGTCGAGACGGCGCTGCGTGAAACGCAGGAGGAAACCGGCATCGATCCCGCTTTCGTCACGGTCGCCGGTTTTCTCGATGCCTATGAGACGGGAACCGGCTACGCCATTCTTCCGGTGGTGGGCTTGCTCAGCGACGGATTCGCGCTCTCGCCGCACGCGGCCGAGGTGGCGGAGATATTCGAAGTGCCGCTCTCGTTCCTGCTCGATCCGGTGAACCGCAAGATGCAGTCGCGCGAATTCCAGGGCCGCGTGCGCAGCTTCTATTCCTTCACCTATGAGGGGCATTATATCTGGGGCGCAACGGCGGCGATGCTGCTCAATTTCGGCGAACGGATCACGAAGCCATGACGCGCATCATTCTCGAGCGCTTGGTGCTCTTCGCCGTGCCGTTCGCGCTTTACGGCGTCTATCTCCTGCTGTTGCGCATGCGCCCGGCGGCGGTGAGCACGCAGACGACACCGTGGACGATGCTGTTCATTGCGGGGCTTTCGCTTTTTGCCCTCAGCTTTCTCATCTGGGGATTTACCGAAGGTGAATCGACGACCGGTCGCTACGTCGCGCCCCACGTCGTGAACGGCGTCGTCGTTCCGGGTTACGTTCAGCCGGCGGAGAAGCCGTGATGAAACTCGATTCCAAGCGGGAGGGCTGGCTGAGCGCGAAGAAGACGCGTGCCGTCCTTGCTGCTCTCGGCCCCGACGCGCGCTTTGTCGGCGGCGCGGTCCGCAATGCCCTCTTGAAGCGCGAGGTCTCCGACGTCGATATCGCGACACCATTGACGCCCGACGAAGTCACCAAGCGTCTCACCGCAGCCGGTCTCGGCGCCGTGCCGACCGGCATCGAACACGGCACGGTGACGGCAATCTCCGACGGCACGCCGTTCGAAGTGACGACGCTGCGCCGCGATGTCTCGACCGATGGCCGGCGCGCCGTCGTCGCCTTCACCACGGAGTGGAAGGAAGATGCGGCCAGGCGGGATTTCACCATGAACGCGCTCTATGCGACGGCGGGCGGCGAAGTGATCGATCTCGTTGGCGGCGTCGCGGACCTTCAGGCGGGCCGCGTACGCTTCGTCGGCGATCCGACGACGCGCATCCGCGAAGACTATCTTCGCATCCTGCGCCTCTTCCGCTTTCATGCCTGGTACGGCAAAGGCGAGATCGATCCCGACGCCTTGCGCGCGGCCGCGGCGGAGAAGACGGGTCTTGCGCAATTGTCGGGCGAGCGCGTGCAAAAAGAGTTGCTGCGCCTGCTCGAAGCAGAACAACCCGCGCCTGTATTGCGCAGCATGGCGGCGGCGGGAATCCTCGCTGTGCTGCTGCCCGGGGCGCTTTCGGTACCGCGCCTGGAAAGACTGGCCAAGATCGATGCCGAGGCCTTCTTCAAACCCGATCCACTTCTGCGCCTGGCCGCGTTGCTGCCGAACGATCCGAAGATCGCAGAAGCGGTGGCCGCGAAGCTAAAACTTTCCAACGCCCAATCGGCACGGCTCGAAGACGTAGCCGGTGCGCGCGAGAAGATCGTTTCCTACCTATCGATAAAAGAAGTGCGCAAGCTGCTCTATCGCATCGGCGTTGCGCCGTTCAAGGATCGCGTCTTCCTCAGATGGGCTGAGGACACCAAGGAGTCGAACGCGGTGCAGTGGCGCATGCTCCTGGCCGTCGCGGATGCTTGGGAGCGCCCGGTCTTTCCGCTCACCGGGCGCGAGGTGATGCTCGCCGGCGTGCCGGAGGGCCCGCTGGTGGGCAAGATCCTGGCCGAAGTCGAGGAGTGGTGGATCGACGCCGATTTCATCGAGGACGAGTTCTCCCTCGCCGAACGGCTGAAGGCGGTGGTGCAAGCGACGGCGTACTAAAAATCGACCCTCCCTCAAGGGGAGGGTGGAACAGTTTCCCTGCTAGAGAGCTGACACCAGTCATGCCCTTCGAGATACTCGACACGATTTCGCTTCCCGGCGATGCGCTCAAGACGAACGACGATGCCTTCGCGCATACGGACAACGCAGCCGTCGTGCTCGATGGCGCCACCAGCCTGGGCGAACCGCTGCTGCCCGGCGACAGCGACGCGGCCTGGATCGCGCATTTCGGTGCGCGCCGGCTGATGGCGCATGTTCGAGACGGCGAAGCGCCAAAGGATGCGTTACGCTACGCGCTGGCCGATGCGAAAAAATCTTATGAGGCGCTCAGACGCCGCGAGCCGCAAGCGCAATGGGAAACGCCTTTCGCCTCGATGGCCTTCGCCGTCGCGTGCGAGGCAGGTTTCGATTTTCTCTGGTTCGGCGACTGTGCGGGGTTGCTTCGTCACGCAGAGGGCAAGCTCGACGTGCTCGGCCATTCCTTCGTTGCCAAGGCGCGCGAGGCCAAGGGTGCTGCCAAGGCGGCAAGCGAATTGAAACGCGCGCCCGTCGTCGAAGGCTCGCTCGCGCCTTATCTGCCGCTGCTCCGAAGCGAGCGCAATCGCATGAACAGCGGCAAACGTTGGGCTTTCTCGCCCGATCCGCGCGCGGCGGAGCATGTTGGCGAGTCGAGGATTCGGGCCGCGAAAGGTTCGTATCTTCTGCTGGCCTCGGATGGCTTTCTGGCGCTTATCAGTGACTACGCGGCACACACGGCCGAGAGCCTGTTCGATCGGGCGCTGACAACGGGCTTGGGCGTGCTCGGCGAAGAACTCCGAACGATCGAGGACGGCGACCCGGAAGGGCGCAAATTCCCACGCTTCAAGAAGTGCGATGATGCGACTGCGGTGCTGATGAAACTCGTTTAGCCTGGCACGGCGTGCCAAACCATCATGCCGCCGCGCCAGATCATGTTGAGCGCGACATAAAGCACGATGAAGAGTCCGGCATAGCTGATCCATGCGTGGCGGCTCAGGACCTTGGCGATCATGTTGGCGGCAATGCCCATCAATCCGATCGACAGAACCAAACCGACGGCGAGCACGGCAACGTGATTGCGCGCCGCGCCGGCGACGGCGAGGACGTTGTCCAACGACATGGAAAGGTCCGCCGCCGCGATCTGCACGACGGCCCGGCGCACCATCGCGGCACTTGCTTCGACTGCATATGGGCCACCGAGCTTGTCGGACGCGCATTCCATCGCCTCGATAGATTTCCTTTCCACCGCGGCTTGGCGGATGTCGCGATAGAGTTTCCAGCACACCCACAAGAGCAGAATGCCGCCGGCGAACATCAATCCGATGATGGCGAGCAGCTCGGCCGTGATCGTCGCCAGCGCCACCCGCATGACGACCGCGGCGACAAGGCCCCAAAAGATCACCTTGCGACGCACGATTTGCGGCACGCGCGCCGCGGCCATGCCGATCACCACGACATTGTCGCCCGCCAGAACGATGTCGATAAGAACGACCTGGATAAGAGCGAAGAACGCGCCGTTGTCGATGGCAAAATCCAAACGCGTTACCTCTGTGAGCCGGACCTACGGCCAGCGAACTTCAGGCGGCATCGACACGAGAATCGCGTCGATATTGTGCCCTGTCTTCAGGCCGAACAGCGTTCCGCGATCCCACAACAGGTTGAACTCCACATAGCGGCCACGGCGCACCAACTGGTGATGCCGCTCGGCGTCTGTCCAAGGCTGCCCCATTCGCCTCCTTACGATTTGGGGATAAACCTCGGCAAATGCCAGCCCCACGGCGCGGACAAAGGCAAAATCGCGCTCCCAGTCGCCGCCGTTCAGCCGGTCGAAGAAGATTCCGCCCGCGCCGCGCGGCTCTTTTCGGTGCGGTAGGTAGAAATACTCATCGCACCATTTTTTGTAGCGGGCATAGGCGTCGTCGCCCAGAACCGCGCACGCTCGCTGCATTGCAGCATGAAAATCGGCGGCATCCGACTCATTCGGATACATCGGCGTGAGATCGGACCCCCCGCCGAACCAACTTTCGCTGGTAACCATGTAACGCGTATTCAGATGTACTGCCGGCACGTGCGGATTCTGCATGTGAGCGATCACCGAAATGCTGGTCGCCCAGAAGCGCGGATCCTTCTCCGCACCGGGAACGGTCTTGGCGAAGTCGGCGGAGAGCTTGCCGTCGACGGTCGAAACGTTGACGCCGACCTTTTCGAACACGCGGCCCTTCATCACGCTCATCACGCCGCCGCCGGCTTCGCTGCCATCTTCGTCGAGGCGCTTTGTCGGTGTACGGACGAATGTGCCGGGGGCACGCTCGCCAAGCGGTCCGCTGTGCTCGCGCTCGATCGCCTCGAAGGTGGCACAGAGCCGGTCGCGTAGGGTTTCAAAGCACTCGCGTGCCCGCTTCTTGCGGTCCAAGTCGATGTTCGTTGCGGTCACCGCGGAAAACTCCCGGTCTGGCGCAGCGCCTCGCCCAGCACCATGGCTGCGGCCTGCGCCACGTTGAGCGAACGCAAGCCTGATTTCATGGCGATGCGCAAGTGCGCATCGCAGCGCTGGTGAACGGCCTCGGGAACGCCCGCACTCTCGCGGCCGAGCAGGAGCGTGTCGTCCGGCGCGAATGAAAATCGTTCGTAGGTCAGCGTTGCCCGAGTCGTCAGCAGGATCAGCCGGCCAGGCTCGCGCGCCTGCAGATATTTCTCCCAGGAAGGGTGGCGGACGTAGGTCGCGGCCGCGAGATAGTCCATGGCGGAGCGCTTGAACCTGGCGTCGCTGAAGAGAAAGCCGCACGGCTCGATGATGTCCACCGCCACGCCCAGGCACGCGCCAAGGCGCAGCAGCGCGCCGGTGTTCTGCGCGATATCGGGCTCATAGAGGGCGACGCGCATCGGACTTGGTCCGTTCCTACCTGTTCTGTTCCCGGCACCATCGACAACGTCCCCATGACCGCATCATCGCCGCCACGCGGGAATATGGGTACACGGCGCTGACGCGCGAGCGGACTTTGCTGGACTACGCCGGGCAGGGCTATCTAAGCGCTCTTGCCTGTTGAGTCTTTCCCCGTCGCGTTCAGCCAAGCCTGTGAATTGTCGGGCATTTTATGCGTCATCGTGCCGCAAGACCCTCCATATTCATCTCTCTATTTTAGCGCCAGCAAGGCGGCGCGTCGTACGATTCCCCGGGGCAGGCGCGCCCGCGTCTCCTGCCGCCCTGAGCGCGCGACTCTAAAGGTGATCCCTTGGCCACCACGACGACTGCCGAACCGACGCGGCGTGACTTTATCTACATCGCAACGGGCTCCGTCGCAGCTGTCGGCGCGGCGGCAGCGGCATGGCCGCTGATCGATCAGATGAATCCAAGCAGCGCCGTGTTGGCTCTGGCTTCGGTTGAAATCGATCTCGCGCCGATCGCGGTCGGCCAAGCGGTAACGTTCAAGTTCCGTGGTCATCCGCTGTTCGTGCGCCGGCGCACGGCAAAGGAAATCGCCGAGGCTGCGGCCGTTGCCGTCTCCGATTTGCCCGACCCGCTCGCGCGCAACGAGAATCTTCCCGATGATGCGCCGGCGACCGCGGCCAACCGCGAGATCAAAGCCGAATGGCTCGTCGTCTCGGGTGTGTGCACGCATCTCGGCTGCACGCCGACCGCTTTCGAAGGCGACTATCGTGGCTGGCTCTGTCACTGCCACGGCTCGATGTACGACACGGCCGGACGCATCCGCAAAGGACCAGCGCCGCAAAACCTTGCCATCCCGACTTATTCCTTTTTGTCCGACACCCGCATCAAGGTCGGCTGAGGAGCGCCATCATGTCCGGTCCATCGACCTACGTTCCGAAAACTGAGTTCACGCGCTGGCTCGACTCGCGCCTGCCGCTTCTGCGCTTCACGCACGATACGGTTCTGACGTTCCCGACACCCAGAAACCTCAATTTCTGGTACGCCTTCGGCGCCATCCTGACCTTCTTCCTTGGCGTTCAGATCGTCACCGGCATCGTGCTCGCCATGCACTATGTGCCCAACGCGAACATGGCGTTCGACAGCGTCGAGAACATCATGCGCGACGTGAACTACGGCTGGATGCTGCGCTATATGCACGAGAACGGCGCCTCGATGTTCTTTCTCGCCGTCTACGTTCACATGTTTCGCGGGCTCTATTACGGCTCGTACAAGGCTCCGCGCGAAATTCTCTGGATCCTCGGCGTCATCATCTACTTTCTGATGGTGCTGACGGCGTTCATGGGTTACGTGCTGCCTTGGGGCCAGATGTCGTTCTGGGCCGCCACCGTCATCACCAATCTCTTCTCCTCGCTCGATCAGGTGATCCCGCATCTGGGCTCGATCATCGCAACCTGGCTATGGGGTGATTTCGCGGTCGGCGACGCAACGCTCAATCGCTTCTTCTCGCTGCACTACCTGTTGCCGTTCGTGATTGCGGCTGTCGTCGGACTGCACATCTGGGCTTTGCACGTGCCCGGCAACAACAATCCGCTCGGCATCGATGTGAAGGGTCCGCAAGACAGTTTGCCGTTCCACCCCTACTACACCGCGAAGGACGCTTTCTATGTCGGTCTCTTCGCCATCCTGTTCGCCGTTCTCGTGTTCTTTCTGCCGGAGTATGTCGGCAATCCGGATAACAACATCCCGGCCAATCCTCTGGTGACGCCAACGGACATCGTGCCGGAATGGTACCTGCTGCCGTTCTACGCCATGCTACGGTCGATCCCGCAAAAGCTGATCGGCGTCTTGGTGCTGGCAGGCGCCATCCTGACGCTGGCCTTCATTCCCTGGCTCGATACCAGCCGCGTGCGTTCCAATCGCTTTCGTCCACTGATGAAACAGTTCTTCTGGGTGTTCGTGGCGGACTGCATCCTGCTCGGCTACCTCGGCGACCAGAGCGCGGATGCGGTGTGGCACATTGGCGGAACGGACGTACCGCTCGTCTGGTTCGCGCGTCTTGGCACGGCCTACTACTACGCCTTCTTCTGGGTGCTCATGCCGGTGGTCGGCTTGCTCGAAACGCCCAGGGCCCTTCCCGACAGCATCGCCAAGTCCGTGCTGGCTCCAGCCGAATGAGGACGCCCATGCGCTTCGCACTTCCGCTCGGTCTTATCTTCGGTTTGGCGTTGAGCGCGCCGGGGCTCGCCGCCGTCGGCGATCAGGCGCCATTGAAAAAGATGGACTGGTCGTTCGAGGGACCGCTCGGTACCTTCAACCGCGCCGATTTGCAGCACGGCTTTCAGGTCTACAAGGAAGTCTGCTCGGCCTGCCACAGTCTGAACCGCGTCGCGTTCCACACCTTGTCCGAGGAAGGCGGCCCGAGTTTTACGTCGGCGCAAATGAAGGCCATCGCCGCCGGCTACAAGGTGCTCGCCGGGCCCAACGACAAGGGCGAAACGGTCGACGACAAAGGAAATCCGCTGACGCGCCCTGGTGCGCCGGCCGACACGTTCCCGCCACCCTTCGCCAATGAGGATGCCGCGCGCTCGGCCAACGGCGGTGCGCTGCCTCCCGATCTGTCGATCATCGAGAAGGCGCGCGCCGGCGGTCCGGACTATGTCTATTCGCTCATCACCGGCTTCGGCCAGAAACCGCCGGCCGGTTTCAAGGTGACCGAAGGCAAGTACTACAACCCGTATTTCATCGGCTGGGACATTGCCATGCCACCTCCGCTCTCGGACGGCCAGGTGACGTTCGTCGACGGCGCGCCGAACAAGATTGCCGACGAGGCCAAGGCGGTCGTCACCTTCCTCGCGTGGACCTCGGAGCCGCATCTCGAAGATCGCCACCGCATCGGCGTCGGGGTCATGGCGTTTCTGATCGTGCTCTCGGGACTGCTCTATCTGTCCTATCGCCGGGTGTGGAAAGACGCACACTGATAAGAAGACAGGGATCAGGAATCAGGTATCAGAGTGTTCGGCATTCTGGTACCTGATACCTGATACCTGGTCCCCGATACCTGAATGAAAACCGTACTCGGCGTCATCGGCGGCAGCGGCGTCTATGACATTCCCGGCCTCGAAAAGCCGCGCTGGAAACGCCTCAAATCGCCGTGGGGCGAAGCGTCCGACGCGCTCCTGTACGGCACGTATAAGGGCACTGATCTCGTCTTCTTGCCGCGCCATGGCCGCGGCCATGTCCAGACGCCGAGCTCGATCAACTACCGCGCCAACATCGATGTCCTGAAGCGTGCCGGTGTCACCGACCTGATCTCGGTTTCCGCCTGCGGCTCGCTCAAGGAAGAACTGCCGCCCGGCAAATTCGTCATCGCCGACCAGTTCATCGACCGTACTTTCGCGCGCGAGAAAAGTTTTTTCGGTCCCGGCTTCGTCGCCCACGTCTCGATGGCGCATCCGGTGGATTCACGCATCGCCGACGCGCTCGCCAAGGCCTGTGCCGAGGAGAACATCGAATATGCGAGAAGCGGCACGTATATCTGCATGGAAGGGCCGCAATTCTCGTCGCTCGCCGAAAGCAATCTCTACCGTTCCTGGGGCGCCAGCGTCATCGGCATGACGGCGATGCCCGAGGCCAAGCTCGCGCGCGAGGCGGAATTGCCCTACGCCCTAGTCGCCATGGTGACCGACTACGATTGCTGGCATCCCGACCATGACCATGTCACCGTCGACGCCGTGGTGAAGATCATGCACGCCAACGCCGAACATGCGCGCCGGTTGATCATGAACGTGTCGGGAAAGCTCGGCCCCTATCACACCGCCTCGCCGCACATCGAACGCGTGCTCGACACCGCCATCATCACCGCGCCCGACAAACGCGATCCGAAATTGATGAAAAAGCTCGACGCTGTGGCCGGACGCATCTTGAAGAAGAAGACGACGACGGCGGCAAAAGCTGCGCGCAAATCGGCCAAGAGGTAGCGATATGGACTTCAAGACCGTCATCCGCACGATTCCCGACTATCCCAAGAAGGGCATCATGTTTCGCGATGTCACCACGCTGTTCGGCAATCCGCGCGCCTTCCGCCGAGCCGTGGACGAGCTGGTGCAGCCCTATGCCGGCGTGCGCATCGACAAGGTGGCTGGGATCGAGGCGCGCGGCTTCATCCTGGGCGGAGCGGTCGCGCACCAACTCTCGACCGGCTTCGTGCCGGTGCGCAAGAAGGGCAAGCTGCCCTTCGAAGTCCTGGGCGAAGACTATGCGCTAGAATACGGCACCGACCGTGTCGAAATCCACACCGATGCGGTCAGGAAGGGTGAGAACGTCATCGTGGTCGACGATCTCATTGCCACCGGTGGCACCTGCATGGCGGCGATCAAGCTGCTCGAGCGCGCCGGCGCCAACGTCGTCGGCTGCTCCTTCGCCATCGATCTGCCCGATCTGGGCGGTGCGGCGAAAATCCGCGCGCTCGGCAAAGAGGTCACGACGCTTGTCGCCTATGAGGGTCATTGAGCGCGATGAAGCTCTATTCCAATCCCGCTTCGCCCTTCGCGCGCAAATGCCGCGTCATCGCGCACGAGCTGGGATTGAAGCTCGAGGTCGTCGACATCGCCGCGCGCGACGATGAGGGCTTTCGCGCCATCAATCCGCTCAAGAAGATTCCGGCGCTCGTGCTGGATGACGGTTCGGCGCTCTTCGATTCACCGGTGATCTGCGAATATCTGAACGAGTTCGGCGGCGGCAAGTTCTTTCCCGGCAAGACGGTCTGGCAGCAGAATTCCGGCCGCTGGAAAGCGCTCGGCTTGCAGGCGCTGGGCGACGGCATCATGGATGCCGCCGTCGCCTGCCGCTACGAGATCACGCAGGTGGAAGAGCGACGCAATCGCGATCATATCGCCCGCTACATGGCCACCATCCGCGCTGGCGTCGACGCGTTGGAGCGTATGAGCTTCGCGGAGTCGCCGACCATTGGCGAGATCACAGTGGGTTGCGCACTTGGCTATCTGGATTTCCGCTACGCCGATCTCGGCTGGCGCGATTCCCATCCCAAGCTCGCTGCGTGGTACGCAAAATTTTCGCAATACCCTTCGATGCTGGCGACCGCGCCGCCATCGCCGTGACCGAGGGCAGGTGCTAAAAGGCCCGCCATGAAGATCAACGGCAAGCATTATCGCTCCGTGTGGCCGCTCGGCGAGGATGCCTTCGGCATAATCGATCAGACGAAACTGCCGCACGAATTCGTCACGCTGACATTGCAGAGTGCGCAAGACGCCGCGCACGCGATCTCATCAATGCAGACCCGCGGCGCGCCGCTGATTGGCGCGGTCGCGGCGCACGGTCTTGCGCTTGCACTGCGTGCCGATCCATCTGATGAAACTCTGACGCGCACACACGAGCTGTTAGCCAAGACGCGGCCGACGGCGGTCAATCTGCGCTGGGCCTTGCAGCGCGTCACCGCTGCGGTGCGCAACCAACCGCACGACAGACGTGCCGCGCTCGCCTGGAAGGAAGCCGCGGCAATCGCCGACGAAGATGCGGCGATGTGCGAAAGTATCGGCCGTCACGGCCTTGCCGTCATCCGCGACCTGGCAAAAGCAAAGAAGGGCAAGCTCAACATCCTGACGCACTGCAATGCCGGCTGGCTCGCGACCGTCGATTACGGGACCGCGCTGGCACCGATCTACATGGCGCATGACGAAGGCATCGCGCTGCATGTCTGGGTCGACGAGACCCGGCCGCGCAACCAGGGTGCGGCGCTCACCGCCTTCGAGCTCGGCGCGCACGGCGTGCCGCACACCGTCATCGCCGACAATGCCGGCGGCCACTACATGCAGGCCGGCGAAGTCGACATGTGCATCGTCGGCACGGACCGCGTCACCGCCAACGGCGACGTCGCCAACAAGATCGGAACCTACCTGAAGGCGCTTGCCGCGAAGGACAATGGTGTGCCGTTCTACGTCGCTTTGCCGAGCTCGACGATCGACTGGACGCTCAAGTCGGGCCGCGACATTCCGATCGAGGAACGCTCTGCCGACGAGGTGCTGAAAATGACCGGCCGCACGGCGCAGGGCGCGCTCGCCACGGTCGAGATCGCCGCCCCTGGCAGCGCCGCCGCCAATCCCGGCTTCGACATCACGCCCGCGCGCCTCGTCACCGGTTTCATCACCGAACGCGGCGTCTGCGCGGCGAGCGAAGAGGGATTGCGAACTCTGTTTCCGCATGCTTCGACAAGCTCAGCATGAGGGAATAAAGATTTGCCTCATCCTGAGCCTGTCGAAGGATGAGCCCATCGAGACTCGAAAACAGTACGATGTGGTCCGGCTGACGGGTGGTCGCAAGATATGGTGGAAGAATACGTAAAATGAAATCACGTTGGAGCGATAGCGAGGCCGAAGTCTTCGTGAAGCGCTACGCCGAAAAAGGCGTGGCGCGCGATCTGGCGCTGCGCACTTACACCACGCGCCTTCTCGGCTCCGATCCGAAGCTGGTGCTGCATGGCGGCGGCAACACATCCGTCAAGACGAAGATGGCCGATCTGCTCGGCGACGAGGTCGAAGTGATCTGCGTCAAAGGTTCGGGCTGGGACATGGGCAATATCGAGCCGGCTGGACTTCCTGCCGTGCGCCTCGCGCCGCTGCGCCGGCTGCGCGCGCTTGAAAAACTCTCCGACGAAGACATGGTCAATTTCCAGCGCGTCAATCTGCTCGATTCTGCCGCGCCCAATCCGTCGGTCGAGACGTTGCTGCACGCTTTCCTGCCGCACAAGTTCATCGACCACACGCATTCGACCGCAGTCCTCGCGCTCACCGATCAGCCCGACGGCGAAAAACTGGTGCGCGCGCTCTATGGCGAGCGTGTCGCCTACGTGCCCTATACAATCCCGGGATTCGCGCTCGCCAAGTCCGTCGCCGCTGTCTTCGACAAGAATCCGAAGGTCGAGGGCCTCGTGCTGCTGCAGCACGGCATCTTCACGGTCGGCGACGATGCCAGGCAAGCCTACGAGCGCATGATCGAATTCGTCACGCTGGCGGAGGAGCGTCTGGCGAAGAACCGAAAGCCGCTCACGCCTACAGCCTTGCCGAAGGCAATCGCTCGGCTCAGCGACATCGCACCCATCCTGCGCGGCGCCGTCGCCATCGCGCGCAATGCGATGGCCGGAACGGTCAGGCGCCAGATCCTCTGTTTCCGAACCTCGCCTGCCATTCTCGCCTATGTGAACGGCGTCGATCTGGCGCGTTACAGCCAGCAGGGCGTGGTGACGCCAGATCATACGATCCGCACCAAGAACTGGCCGCTCATTGTGCCCGCGCCTGACGCGCACAAGCTCGAGGCGTGGAAGAAGGAGGTGAGCGCCGCAGTCGACGCCTTCGTGGCGCGCTATCATGCCTATTTCGCGAAGCACAATGCGCGCGCCGAACCGAAAAAGACCGAACTCGATCCACTGCCGCGCGTCATCCTGGTGCCGGGCGTCGGCCTCTTCGGCGTCGGCGCGAGTGCGAAGGATGCGGCCATCGCGGCCGACATCGCCGAGAACACGGTGGAAGTGATCAGCGACGCGCAGGCGATAGGGACATACGCTTGCATCAGCGAAGCGGACATGTTCGACGTCGAATACTGGTCGCTGGAACAGGCGAAGCTCGGCAAAGCGGCGGAGAAGGTGCTGGCGCGGCAAGTCTGCGTCGTCACCGGCGGCGGGTCGGGCATAGGCGCCGCGACCGCACGCGCCATGGCTGCGGAGGGGGCCGAGATCGCCATCCTCGACCGCGATCACGACATGGCGGTGAAGGCGGCCAGGGCAATCCACAAAAATGCGCTCGCCATCCAGTGCGATGTGACCGATCCGATGTCGGTGCGCGCGGCGTTCGACAAGGTCGTGGATGCCTTCGGCGGCGTCGACATCGTCGTCTCCAACGCCGGTGCCGCCTGGCAGGGCAATATCGGCAGCGTCGACGATGAGGTGTTGCGTAAATCCTTCGAGCTCAACTTTTTTGCGCATCAAAGCGTGGCGCAGAACGCGGTGCGCATCATGAAGGCGCAAGGAACCTATGGCTGCTTGCTCTTCAACACCTCGAAGCAAGCCGTCAATCCGGGCAAGGATTTCGGACCCTACGGTCTGCCCAAGGCGGCGACACTCTTTCTCGTGCGCCAATACGCACTCGACCACGGCAAGGACGGTATCCGCGCCAATGCCGTGAACGCCGACAGGGTGCGCACGGGATTGCTCACCGACGAGATGGTCGCGGCGCGCGCCAAGGCGCGCGGCGTGTCGGAAGAGAGCTACATGTCGGGCAACCTGCTCGGCCGCGAAGTCTATGCCGCCGAAGTGGCGGAAGCCTTCGTCTATCTGGCGCACGCCGAGAAGACGACCGCCGCCGTCATCACGGTCGACGGCGGGAACATCGAGGCGGCGCTACGTTAGCCGCCATTCGCGCGGAACAGTTCCAATGTCCGCTGCTTGCCGAGCTTGGCGCTTTCCTCGTGATAGTCGGTGCGACGGTCGGAGTTGAAGCCGTGACCCGCCGGATAGACATAGACTTTCACGTCGGGGTGCGCGGCCTCGACCTTGCGCACCACCTCCATCGGAATGCCGTGATCCTTTTCGCCGAAATGCAGGATCGTGGGGCACTTCGGATTGAGATCGATCATCTGTCCGATATTGCCGCCATAATAGCCTGACGCGGCGCTGAGCCCCGTGCAGCGCGCGGCCGCGGCCCAGGTCACCGAACCGCCATAGCAGTAGCCGGTGATGAAGACATGTCCGCGCTTCTTCAGGTCATCGATGCAGACTTGCGCATCGGCGACGGAAAGATCGAAGGGATGTTCCCCGCGCGCGATCTTGATCGCCTTCTGAATGTCTTCCGGCGAATAGGTCGCCTGGAAGTTCGGCGCCTCGCGGTCGTAGATGGCAGGAGCCAGCACTTCGTAGCCGTCGGCGGCATAGCCGTCGCACAGTTCCATGATGTGCTCGGTGACGCCGAAGATCTCCTGGATGAGGACGAGGCCGCCGCGCCGCGCGCCAGTCGGTTGCACGCGATAGACGCCGATCTCGGCGCCGTCGCTCATCTTCATCTTTTCCATTTTTCCTTTGAGGGCCATGTCGTCGTTCTCCTTCAATGTCATCCCCGGCGAGCATTGCGCAACGCGCAATGCGAGTGAAGGGGACCTAGGTTTCAATGTTCGCTGCTCGGGACGTCTGGTCCCCTCGCGATCTTCGATCGCTCGGCCGGGGATGACAGTTTTTGTTACGCGTTAAACCGGAAATGCATCACGTCGCCATCCTGTACGACGTAGTCTTTTCCTTCCAGACGGAACTTGCCGGCGTCGCGCGCGCCCGCTTCGCCGTTGCCGGCGATGTAGTCGTCATAGGCGATGGTCTCGGCGCGGATGAAGCCATGCTCGAAATCGGTATGAATGACGCCGGCTGCCTGCGGCGCCCTGGCGCCCTTCGTCACCGTCCAGGCGCGTGCTTCCTTCGGCCCGGCGGTGAAGAAGGTGATGAGGCCGAGGAGCGCATAGCCGGCGCGGATCAACCGGTTGAGGCCCGGTTCGTCGAGGTCGAGGCTCGCCAGAAACTCTTCGCGTTCGCCGCCCGGAAGCTGTGCGACTTCTTCCTCGATGCGCGCGGAGATCGCGACCGAGCCGGCGCCCTGGCGCTTGGCCATCTCCTCGACCGCGGTGGAGAATCGGTTGCCGGTTGCAGCGGACGCCTCATCGACGTTGCAGACATAGAGCACCGGCTTGGCGGTCATCAGTCCGAGCTGGGAAAAGGGTAGGCGCTCTTCGTGCGAGAGTTCAGCGAGGCGCGCCGGCTTGCCCTCACGCAACAGAACAAGCCCCTTCAGCATCAGCGCGAGCTGCTCCTTGGCTTCCTTCTCGCCGGACTTCGCCTTCTTCTCGAGCGGAACGACGCGCTTCTCGAGACTCTCGAGATCGGCGAGCATCAATTCCGTCTCGACGGTCTCCGCATCGCTGACCGGATCGATCCGACCTTCGACATGCGTGATGTCGTCATCTTCGAAGCAGCGCAGCACATGCGCGATGGCGTCGACTTCGCGGATATTGGCGAGGAACTGGTTGCCGAGGCCTTCGCCCTTGGATGCGCCGCGCACGAGACCCGCAATGTCGACGAAGGTGATGCGGGTCGGGATGATCTCGGCCGACTTGGCGATGGCTGCCAATTTCTCCAAGCGCGGATCGGGCACGGCGACGTCGCCGACATTGGGTTCGATGGTGCAGAACGGATAGTTCGCCGCCTGCGCCGCCGCCGTCTGCGTCAGCGCATTGAAGAGCGTGGATTTGCCGACATTGGGCAGACCGACGATGCCGCACTTGAAGCCCATTATTCTTCTTTCGTCTCAGGCGTCGGGCGTTTCACCGGCGGATGGAGAATGAGCGTCACCTTATTCATGAAGCCGGAATCGTCGTCCTTGGCGAGGAACGGCGCGGCTTCGGTGACGGCAGAGAGCATCGGCACCAGCCAGTCCTCGTCGGCTTTGGTGAAATTGCCGAGCACGTGGCCGCTGACGCGATGCTTTTCGCCGGGATGGCCGATGCCGATGCGCACGCGGCGATAGTCGGGCCCGAGCACCGCGGTGATCGAACGCGCGCCGTTGTTTCCGGCATCGCCGCCGCCGGTCTTGACCTTCAGCTTGCCGGCGGCCAGCGCGATTTCATCGTGGATGACGACGACGGCAGAGAGCGGCAGCTTGAAGAACTGCACCGCGGCGCCGACAGAACGGCCGCTTTCGTTCATGTAGGTCGTCGGCTTCAGAAGGTAGGTCTTGCGGCCGGCAAGTTCGCCCTCGCTGACAACGCCGTGAAAGCGCGAACGCCAGGGACCGAACGTGTAGCTCGCGTGGATCGTGTCGAGCGCCATGAAGCCGGCATTGTGCCGATTGCGCGCATATTCTGCGCCCGGATTGCCGAGCCCGGCGAGGAGAAGCGCCGTCATGGCGCGAGGAGTCAGAAATCAGAAATCAGAAATCGTGCGGAATTCACACATTCTGACTTCTGACTTCCGATTTCTGACCTCAGAATCACTTCTTTTCTGGCGCCTTCGCGCCAGGGGCAGCAGCGGGAGCCGCTCCAGCGGCGGGAGCAGCGCCGGCAGCCGGCGCGGCACCAGGTGCTGCGGGAGCTGCACCTTCCTCTGGCACTTCGCCTTCCTCGACCGGCGGCGCAAGTGCTGCTGCCGCGGCAGCGGCGGCGGCGGCCTTCTGTTCTTCGATCACGCTGGTCGGTGCCACGATCGAACAGATCGTGAAGTCGCGACCCCGTATGATGGGCTTCACGCCTTCCGGCAAGGTGACCGACGCGATGTGAATCGAGTCATGGATGTCGAGACCGGTGAGATCGACTTCGATGGTGTCGGGAATATTATCGGCTGGGCAAATCACGTCGATGTCGTGTTGCACGACGTTGAGCACGCCGCCGCGCTTCAAGCCGGGCGACTCGCCTTGGTTGCGGAAATGCACCGGAATGGCGATGCGAATCTTGGCGCCTTCGCCAAGTCGCATGAAATCGATATGGACGGGGCGATCGCTGACCGGATCGACCTGCAGCGCGCGCGGCAATACGCGCGTCTTCTTGCCGCTCACCTCAAGCATGAAGAGCGTGGTGAGGAACGTGCCGGTCTCGACGTGACGCTCCAGCGTGCGGTAGTCGACGCTGACATTCTCCGGCGCTTCCGTGCCGCCATAGATGACGCCGGGCACCAGGCCCTTTTTGCGCATCTGAAAGGCCGGGCCCTTGCCGGTGCCGGTGCGCGGCTCGGCGCGCAGTTCCTGGGTCTCACGCATTGTCGGAATTCCTTGGACTTTCCAGCCCTTGACGTTCGCGAGGCCGGAAGGCGGCGCTTTTAGCGGATGGCGCACGAGCATGCAACCGCTACCCCCTGAGACGATCGGCAACCCGGTAAGGTGCTGGATCTGCAAGATATTATCGAATCGCGGGCGCCGGAGTTTGCTTGCATCCGATGCGCTGCCGGGTTCGTATAATGACGGGATTCCTCATGCTGCGCGCTTCCGCCAGATTTCTGTCGCATGTGCTCGCCATCGCGGGTGGCGGGCTGCTGGCTATGTGCGTGCCGCTTCTCAACATCATCGCAATTCCCAAGTCCGGCTATTCGTTGCGGCGCGATCTGCGTTATGGCGACGGACCACGTGCGCGCCTCGATCTCTACCTGCCCGACGCGCTGAAAGCGCCTGCGCCGGTACTGTTGTTCTTCTATGGCGGCAGCTGGCAGAGCGGCACGAAGAATATCTATCGTGCGCTCGGTGAGGCGTTCGCGAGCGCTGGCGTGATAACGGCCGTCGCAGATTATCGTCTCTATCCCGAAGTCAAATATCCGGCTTTCATCGAGGACGGCGCAGAGGCGTTTCACTTCCTGCGCGAGAAGGCGGCCGAATATGGCGGCGATCCCGCACGCCTCGTTCTCTGCGGCCATTCGGCGGGCGCCTATATCGCGGCGATGCTGGCATGCAATCCCAAGTTCGGCGTCGATCACGTTCGCGGCGTCATCGGCATTGCGGGACCATACGATTTCCTGCCGCTCTACGATCCGGTGCTGATCGACATCTTCGGCGGCGACCGCGTGATGGCAACGCAGCCGATCAAATATGCCCACACCAAGTCGCCGCCCATGCTGCTGGCACATGGCACCGCCGACAAGACGGTCGGCCCGGGCAACTCACGGCGCATGGCCAAGCGCCTCAGCGAGGCGGGCAATGACGTGGCGTTGATCGAATATCCGGGCAGAGGGCACCTCGATATTGTCCTGTCGCTGGCGCACGGATTCCGTCACCTGACGACACTGCGCGAAGACATGTTGCGGTTTATTGCGGCGAATTGAACACTCAAAACCAACTGGGCCCTCGCCCTTCGACAAGCTCAGGGTGAGGGCCAATTCCAAATCCTCATCCTGAGCTTGCCGAAGGATGGATGGCCGATTGGGCTCAATGACCCATACGGGAGAAGTCATGAGACGCATCGGCATTTTGGCGCACAGCGCGGAAGGCGCGGCGCTTTGCTTTCTCGAAGCCTGCCATGAGGGCGAGCGCCGCCTGGGCGCCCATCATCATCCCGACGTCGTCATGGACATCGAGCAGATGGGGGCCAGTGTCACCGATTGGGACCGCGGCGATCTGGCGCCGATTGCGACACGCTTTCGGCGCGCCGCCGAGCGTCTCGCCGCCGCTGGCGCCGACTTCTGGATCTGCCCCGACAACACCGCGCATATGGCGCTCGAAGCTATGAGTGAGCCGCTGCCGCTCCCCGGCCTGCATATCGCCGAGATCGTGGCGAGCGAAGCGGTACGTCGTGGGTTTCGCAAGATCGGCATCACCGGCACACGTTGGACGATGGAGGGGCAGGTCTATCCCGCCGCCTTCGCGCGCCGCAAACTCGACTTCGCGGTACCGCCGCCTACCGAACGCGCCGCCATCCAGTCGATCATCATGGACGAACTGGTGCGCGGCAAGGTTATCGATGCGTCGCGCCGGCGGCTTGCCGATGTTGTCTCGGATCTGGCGCGAGAAGGTTGCGATGCCGTGGTGCTCGGCTGCACCGAACTTCCCATGTTGATCGATGATTCCACTTCGCCGCTGCCGACGCTCGACAGTACGCGATTGCTCGCGCGTGCGGCAGTCGACGTCGCGCTCGGCGATGCGCCGTTACCGGCGTGGCGCGGCGGACCGCATGGTTGAAGTCTTCGTCGTCTTCTTTGCCTTCGGTGGCGGCTGGTTCTTCTCCCAGGCTTCGCGGATCAAGGCTTCCAACTCGCGCTTACCGAGCTTCTCGATCTGCACGATGACATTGGCCCGCTTGCCCCACATATACTTCACGAAGATCTTCGGATCGGCTTCGAAGAGAAACTCTTTCCGCTCGTCATCGAGATTGAGGTAAAGGCCATCGGGCCGAATCACCGCGAAGATGCGCTTGGTCGTGCGGAAGGCCGGCCGCGCGAAGTGGTCGATCTCGCTGACGCCCACAAGCGAGAGCGCAAACTTCCGCACGTCGGCCGGCGTGGGCACTATTCGGCGGCGGCGCGCACCGGCCGATGCTGCTTGAGCCGCGGCACCACTTCGCTTGCAAAGAGACGCAGGTTCTTCTCCGCCATCTCATAGGGCATGCCGGCATAGGAGAAGACGCCGGTGAAGCTCTCGGCGCCAAGCCGGCCCGCGAAATCGAGGATGCGATCGTGGCATTGCGCCGGCGTGCCGTAGATCTGCAGGCCGAGGAAGAAGTCGATCATCTGATCGCGGGCCGCCGGATCGGTCACCATCTTCTGCATGGCGCCATAGCTTTCGTAACCTTTGAGCTTGCCCAGATGATCGCCGACGAGCTCGTAGTGCTTCAGCACCGTGTGCCAGTAGCCGCCGATATATTGGCGCGCCATCGCCTCGGCGCGTCCGGCATCCTCGTCGCAGAACACCCAGCCGGCCAGCACCGGCGGCGGTGCGTCAACGCGATTGACCTCGCGGTAAATGCGCCGGTAGTTGCTCATCTCGGTGATGACGGCCTCCCACGGCTTCTGCGGGATGACGAGCAGTCCGATGCCGAGCTTGGCCATGATCTCGGAGGATTCCGGCGAGACCGCCGCGGCGTAGGTGCGGCCCTTGAAGCTCTTGAACGGGCGCGGGCGGATATCGCGGCGCTTCTGCTTGATGTGCTTGCCATCGAATTCGCACCAGCCGCGCTCAAGACCTTCGATCAGCATCTGCGCCGATTCGACGAAGATCTCGCGCGCATCGTTCTGGTCGACGCCGTAGCCTTCGAACTCGACGCGGCCAAGTCCGCGGCCCATGCCGAAAATGAAGCGGCCGTTTGAGACATGATCGAGAACCGAGATCTGTTCGGCGACGCGGATCGGATTGTGCCAGGGCAGAACCACGACCATCGAGCCGAGATTGATGCGGCTCGTACGCCCGGCGAAATAGGTCAGATACTGCAGCACGTCGGGGCACATCGTGTAGTCGGTGAAG
>Ga0070712_100000588_pt1 | contig 21210 bp, 12 predicted proteins | sample LARL81metaG_FD_71396 | JGI IMG/M metagenome (GOLD analysis project Ga0070712, IMG submission 71396) | Corn, switchgrass and miscanthus rhizosphere microbial communities from Kellogg Biological Station, Michigan, USA - LAR L8-1 metaG | ecosystem: Host-associated > Plants > Roots > Rhizosphere ...
ACACCGCAGTTATGACGGCGAGCGCCAGCAAGATCAGCACGACCTGCACCACCGAGCCCGGGCAATACGCCGACCACGGTCCCCCACAGGCAGCCGAGGAAGCAATAAGTGAGCCCCTTCCAGGAAAGGGCGACTGAGAAACCGCCGAGGAGCTGATCGAAACCGCTCATCTCACAGCGGTCCGATCGGCAGTTGAACTCCGAGCAGCACCGCAAAGAAATACCAGCATGCAGTCATACCCAGGGTGCTCGCTGCAATCGCGAGCAGGGGCGATACCCTGCCGATCAGCACAAGGGTTGCCATCCCGAACAAGCCAAGGGTGATCGGGGCGCCGGCTGGTTCGAACAGGACCGGTACGAACAGCAAAGCTGCAATGCTGATGAGCACGTCACGATGCCCGATTTCGACTGCTTCGCTCGCTGACGAACGCCAGCAATCGATAGCAAGCAGCAAAGCGATCCCCAGCAGACCTGCCGCTAGCAACAGTGGGAAGAATCCCGGGCCGGGCAGCCCCGCATCGCCGATATCGAGCAGCAAAGCTTGCCAAGCCAAAATTGCACCGCAACCAGCGAGGAGGCCGGCAATAATGGCCCCGCCGCCCCGCTTGCTGAATGCCCACGGAGGCAAGCCACGGTGGGCAAGTGTAGAAACTCTGCTGGCGACCTCGTGCGTTTCTCGAATGCAGCTGTTGCGATTGCTCCGACGCGGCTCGGCCGATTGCGTTGTTTTTTGCGAGGCTGTTGCGCTCAAGGGCGGAACTCGAACCGGCGATCGCTGATGATGAGTTCTGTTACTTCTTAAGTCCCAGATCGACCATGAGCTGCGCCAGTTTGGCGTCGTCGCTTGCGATCAACATCCCGAATTCCTCGGCGGAGAGGTAAGCCGGCGTGAACCCGAGCGTCTTGCCGGCATCGGCAAACGACTGCGAGTGGACAGTCTTCTCTACCGCGCCCTGCAAGCTGATAATGATCGGCGTGGGCGTGCCCTTGGGCACGGCAATACCCCGCCACATGTCAAGACGTACGTCGTATCCGAGCTCGGCTGCAGTAGGCACGTCCGGAAACACCGGGTCGCGCCCGGAGCCCAGCACTGCCAGGACGCGGAAATCACCATTCCTGACGTGCGGAACGAGGGCCGCAGGGAGTTGTACTACACCTTCGATTCTGCTGCCGAGCAGATTGACGATGGCCTGGCCTTCGCCGAACGGCACTTCGATGACCTTGGCGCCGGAACTCGTGAACAAGGCGGCGGCAGAAAAATGCGTATGGCTGCCCGTCCCGGAATTGCCGATGCGAACCTTGCCGGGGTTGGACTGCGCGTGCCCGATGAGCTCGCGCAGGCTCTTCCAGGGGGCATCGGCGCGCACGGCGATGGCCGGCGTCTCCAGGCTGACACGGGCCACCGGATCGAACGCAGTGTAATCAAACGGCAGAACACCGGAGTGGTAGGTCGAAGAAATCGAGTTCGAATTCCAGATGATGGAATGCCCGTCCGGCTTCTGCTTGCTCACGTAGCTGTATCCTATCGCCCCGCCGCCGCCGGTTCGATTCACCACGGGAACCGGGACGCCCAAGAGCTTTGCGATTCCGTCGGCGAGATAGCGGGCGGTCACGTCGGCGGCACTGCCGGCTCCGAACATGACCGTCATTTCGATGGGCCTGCCCCCGGGATACTGATCCGCACGGGCCGTTGCGGGCAGCGCGCCGGCCGCGAGAAGAAACGCGGTCACTTTGATGAAGGACTTTCCGATGAAGGACTTGTGGATAAATGACCTGGATATAATCCGACGCATCACTCACTCCGCTCGACCACCTGGTTACGCGAGCAACCGAGGGCTCATTGGTTCGCTGCAGCTCCTCTTGGAGGGCGGCTCCGATGCTTCACGTGGAATGCGAACAGCTCGACTGGGATTGGTCCGAAGGTCAGTGGTGATCGGTGCCGGTGACGGAATGATGGCGATGCCGATCACAGCATCTAAAAAAACAGATGCAACTACTTCGTTTGTTCCTCGTCGATGCATCGTATTAGTTTAACGTGTGGTGCTGTGTTACCCGAACAAACAAATTACCCACACCAGAGCACCAATGCAGGGCTGGGACTGTCTACGCGCACCACCCGGACGCGGGTAAACGAGCACACCCGTTCACATGCCAGTTGCCGCGCTCGGAAAAGGAACGGTGTACAATCCGGCAACACAGCGCACGAACCTTATTCTCAGAATCGGGGCCAAGGCCGCACGCAACACAGACGCATCTTACAGAACAGGCGCGAGTCTCGCGCGATTGGCATCCCGACCTGACGAGCCGCTCTGCACCGGGGGCTACGACGGTGCTGCACTCGAAATGGGCCGCACATAGTATGCCGGTCGGTTGATGAGTCCGGCCGGTCGCGAGCCCAGCTACCACTCCAATGACGCCAAGTGAGGCAAGCAGGTTGACGACGGGGCGCAAATGGGTCCGCTCCGACGACTGCGCCTCCTGCTCGCCCCCAGGGCGGCCAGAGCCCGTGATGCAGATCACAAATACGCCTGATTTTCCATACCCGCTGCGAGCCAGCCCCAAAATCCCCATTCAGGCCAAACATTTAGCCGCAGCGTTGACCATCTTTCGGCCAGTTTCTCACGGTTTGAAAAACAGCCGGGCAAACATGGCTATTAATTAAGTGGTCTGCCGAGCAGGCGGGCTGCTAAATAGGAACAACGGGCGGGGCTGGGGAAGCATGCGAAGCCGGCACGCATGGCCGCCTCCGTCCGGGGGCGCGTGTTGCGTTGAAAGTCGGTCCCATGTTCGAGGAGTTGCGAACACGTGCGCTGGGGGTGAAGGCCGCGTGTTCTCGCTCCTCGTTGACAGGTTTGGCAGGATTATTTCTGGTGCAGATCCTATCCGGGTGCATGTTCGGCACAGAGCGGCCGGACCTCGCGCTTTCCGCTCCGCCGGCCTATCGCGCCACACGCGGCGATGTCCACGCTGCGGTTCCAGCACTTGACTGGTGGCGCGGCTTTCGTTCTGCGGAACTCACCAGGTTCATCGAAGAGGCTCAGACCGAGAGCTTCGACATAGGCGCAGCGATCGGCCGCATTCTGCAGGCCGACGCGCAAAGCAAGATCGCCAGCGCGCCGCTGCTGCCCACGGCCGCTTTTGCCGGCACGGGGGCCCGGCTGAAAGGTGCGGGGCTTCCCGAGCGGGGCGACTATCACGTCGTGCTCAACGCAGCCTACGAAATGGACTTCTGGGGCAAGAACAGGGCCTTCTCGCTCGCCGCCGAGGAAAACGCCGTGGTGGCGCGCTTCAGCAAGGAGGTCGTCGTCCTTTCCACGATCGTGAGCGTCGGCACGGCTTATCTCCAGATCCTGGCCTCGCAGGACCATTTACGGATCAACCGTGAGAATCTTGTCGCCGCCTCGCGCATCCTCACGTTGGTGAAGCAGCGGGCAGAGCAAGGGACCGCTTCCGCCCTGGACGTCGCCCAACAACAGAGTCTGGTCGACCAAGTGCGCGCAAATATTCCCTTGTTTGACCAGACCCTGCGCCAGAACATCGCGATTCTTGCGGCGCTTATGGGCCGCGCCCCAGAAGATCTCGTTGTAAAGGGGGGCAGCCTCTTTCGGCTCGGCATACCGCTGGTTACGCCGGGATTGCCCTCTGAACTGCTGCTGCAGCGCCCCGACATCCGCGCGGACGAAGCGAACCTGGCGGCTGCCGAGGCAAACGTTGCATCTGCCCGCGCGGCTTTTTTCCCTACCATCTCGCTCACGGCCCAAGGCGGATATGAAAGCACGGCGTTACGGCTGTTGTTCACGCCGCAAAACGCGCTTTACAATGTTGCGGCCAACATCACCCAACCCATATTCGACGGATTCCAGCTCGAAGGGCAGCTGGAGTTCGCGCAGGGCAGGCAATTCGAGCTGCTCAAAACCTATTGCCAGACCGTTCTGAATGGTTTTCGCGATGTCGAGGTCGCCCTGATCGGTATTGCCGATGGAGCCGAGCGAGAGCGCCTCCAGCAGGCGGTCGTCACCAGCTCGCGGCGGGCGTTCGAGCTCTCCGAGACGCGATTGCGCGAGGGCGTGGCGGACCTGGTTGTAGTGACCCAGACGCAGCAGACCCTCTTCACGGCGGAAGACAATCTGGTGCTTGCAAGGCTTGCGCGATTACAGGCGGTGTTGAGCCTGTTTCAGGCGCTCGGTGGGGGATGGTTGCCTCCGGGAGTGCAGGCTCCGGGACGGTTGGCGCAATGAGCTTCAAGGGACGCACTACCAGTACGTTGATCGCCGGCCTGGTCATCGCCGCCGTGGTGGGCGTCTACTACATGCCGCAGGCGCAGCAGCCGCGTCAGCCCCAGGGCGGCTCCAAGGGCGGCCAGCGCGGTGCAATCGCCTCAGGCGATTCGGTTCCGGTGCTCGCGACCCCGGCGAAATTGGCCGATGTTCCCGTCTATCTCGACGGCGTAGGCACCGCAAAGGCGCTCAATACGGTCACGGTACGCTCGCAGGTGGACGGCAAACTCATCAAGATTTCTTTCACGGAAGGGCAGGACGTCGAGAAGGGGTACGAGCTGGCCAAGATCGACCCCGTCACCTACCAGGCTGCATACGACCAGACCGTCGCGAAGAAGGCGCAGGACGAAGCGCAGCTCGCAAATGCTCGCCTCGATCTCGAGCGTTACACCCGGTTGGCTGCCACCAATGCGGTCAACAAACAACAGCTCGACACGCAAAAAGCGATGGTCGCCCAGCTCGAAGCCCAGACCAAGCTCGACCAGGCCGCCATCGACAATGCGCGGGCCATCCTCTCCTACACCAACGTGATAGCACCCATCACCGGGCGCACGGGCATTCGCCTGATCGATGAAGGCAATATCATCAAGGCCGCCGATGCATCGGGCATCGTCATTCTCACCCAGCTGCGACCGATCTCCATCTTCTTCAATCTACCACAGCAGCATCTGCCGAAGCTGAATAAAGGCTTTGCCGAAGCTCCGTTGGCGGTCGATGCGATCGGTCCTGACGGCAAGTCGGTCCTCGACCAGGGCAAGGTCGTCGTGATCGACAATCAGGTCGATCAGACCACCGGGACCGTGAAGCTCAAGGCCGAATTCCCCAACACCAACCTGCAGCTTTGGCCCGGGCAGTTCGTCAACGTGCGCGTCCTGATGGATACGCGCCGTCAGGTGGTCGTGGTGCCAACGGCCGCCATCCAGCGCGGCCCCAACGGCACCTTAGTATATGTTCTCCGCGACGACAGCACAGTTACGGTTCGTCCGGTAAAGCTGAGCCAGCAGGATGAGATCCAGTCGGTGGTCGATGCGGGCCTGCAGGCCGGAGAGCGTGTAGTCACTACCGGATTTGCACGCCTCACAGAGGGTACCGCGGTGACGGTATCGAGTGCCGAAGACAGCGGCGACGCCGCGCGGAGCAATCAGCCACGGGCAGAGGGAACGGGTGGCGGACGCGCCGAGGACACCGGCCAGGCCACGCCCGGCAGTCCGCGGCGCCGCGACGCCGCGGGCGGGGGGCGCGCCACGGAGAAGCGCAATCCGAGATCGGGAGCGCCGCCCGCCACAAATCCATGAGCGTATCTTCGCCCTTCATTCACCGTCCGATCGCGACGTCGCTGCTTGGAGTGGCGGTCATGCTCGGCGGGCTGTTGGGCTATCTCTGGCTGCCGGTCTCTTCCCTGCCGCAGGTGGATTTCCCAACCATTCAGGTCACCACTCAGCTTCCGGGCGCGAGTCCCGATGTCATGGCATCGCTGGTCACTGCGCCGCTCGAGCGCAACTTCGGACAGATCCCCTCGCTCCAAGTGATGACATCATCGAGCTCGTTCGGCGTGAGCCAGATCACGCTGCAGTTCGAGCTCACTCGCGACATCGATGCTGGCGCGCAAGACGTGCAGGCCGCGATCAATGCCTCCGGCGCGACTCTGCCGAAAAATCTGCCCTATCCGCCGGTTTATTCGAAAGTGAACCCGGCTGATGCTCCGATGGTGACGCTGGCAATCACTTCCAGCACGATCTCGCTGCGCAACCTCAGCGATATTGCCGATACCTTGCTTGCGCAGCGATTGAGCGAGATCTCCGGGGTAGGCCGCGTTACTGTCGAAGGCAACATAAAACCGGCGATTCGCATTCAGGCCGATCTGTCGCGACTGGCCAATTACGGCATTGCACTCGAAGACCTGCGCAACGTCATTGTCGCCGCCAATGTTGCAGGGCCAAAGGGAGCGCTCGACGGTGCGCACCAGTCGTTTACGATTGCAGCCAACGACCAGCTCGCCACCGCTGACGCCTACCGCAACGTCGTCATAACCTTCCTCAACGGAGGCCCGGTCCTGCTGCGGGACGTGGCCAACATTGTTGACGACGTCGAGAACAACAAGGTCGGCGGCTTTTACCAGGGTATGCCGGCTATCGTCCTCGACATCCAGCGCCAGCCCGGGGCCAACGTGATCGAGACGGTCCAGCGCATCAGGACCGAGCTGCCGAAGCTGCAGCGCTCGATGCCCGTCGGCGCTTCGCTCACGATCGTGCACGATGCTACCGCCAGCATCCGCGCGTCGGTGCATGATGTGCAATTCACGCTGATCCTCAGCGTCGCCCTCGTGATCGCCGTGGTATTCATTTTTCTGCGCACCGTCCGCGCCACCATCATTGCCGGTGTCGCGTTGCCGTTGTCCCTGATTGCGACGTTCGGAGTCATGTGGTTCTGCGGGTTTTCGCTCGACAATCTGTCGTTGATGGCGCTGACGATCGGGACCGGTTTCGTCGTGGACGACGCCATCGTGATGATCGAGAATATCGTGCGCCACATGGAGGAGGGCGAAGGGCCGTTCGAGGCGGCACTGAGCGGGGCAAGCGAGATCGGCTTTACCGTGATTTCGCTGACCTTCTCGCTGATCGCCGTCTTCATCCCGCTGCTGTTCATGACCGGCCTGGTGGGCCGCATGTTTCGCGAATTCGCGCTCACGCTTACCATTGCGGTCGTGACATCAGCGGTTGTCTCGCTCACCCTGACTCCGATGATGTGCAGCCGGCTGTTGCGACATGTGTCCACGCAGACTGCGAGCCGCGGCATCACCCATTCGTTCCATGACGCCGTGGATTGGACGGTCGAAGTCTACCGGCGAACGCTGGAATGGGTGCTGCGGCACGAAAAGCTCACGCTACTCGTAACAGCCGTAACTCTACTGGCGACCATCTGGCTATACGTGATCATTCCGAAAGGCTTCTTGCCGCTGCAGGACACCGGCCTCATCTTCGCGGTGATGGAAGGAGGACAGGAGATCTCGTTTACTGAGATGAAGCGCCTGCAGAGCGTGGTCGAAAGCGCCATCCGCAAGGATCCCGATGTCGTTGGAGTCGTGTCGGTTATCGGGGTCACACCGATAAACGCCACACCAAATGCCGGCAGGCTCGCAATCACGCTGCGATCGCGCGACCAGCGCAAGGCCACGGTGACGGAGATCATTGGACGACTGCAGCGGGCAGTCGCAGCCGTGCCCGGCACAATCGTGTATTTCCAGCCGGTGCAGGATATCCAGATCTCGACCCGCGTGAGCCGCGCGCAATTTCAGTACACGCTGACGGGAACAGATACCAAGGAGGTCGGGAGCTGGGCGGTGAAATTGGCGGAGCGTATCCAGTCCTCGCCGTTTCTGCAAAACGTGGCGTCGGAGGCACAAGACAACGGCTTCCGCATGCAGGTGCAGGTCGATCGGGAAACGGCAGGGCGGCTGGGCCTCTCGATGCAGACTGTTATTGACACGTTGAACGACGCGTTCGGTCAACGGCAGATCTCGACAATTTACGGGCAGGCCAACCAGTATCGCGTGATTCTCGAGGCAATGCCGGAATACCGGAATGACCCGACCTCCCTGTCCAAGCTCTACGTCCCCGCCTCTGGTGTTCAGGCGATAGCGCAATCAAGCTCGTTGACATCAAACGCGCCAACCATCATTCCCGGGGTGTCCGGTAGCCCGATGGTGCCCCTGAGCACGTTTGCTCGCTTCGAGCACACGACGGCCCCATTGGTGGTCGCCCACCAGGAGCAGTTTCCGGCGGTTACGATCAGCTTCAATCTTGCTCGTAACGCCGCGCTCAGTGACGCCGTAAACGTCATATCGCAAGCGGAGCGCGACATCGGAATGCCGTCTTCGGTGATCGGCAGCTACTCCGGAGACGCCGCCGAATTTGCCAAATCGCTGGCCGGCGAACCCTGGCTGATCCTCGCCGCGGCGATCACGATCTACATCGTGCTCGGCGTGCTGTACGAAAGCTTTATCCATCCGCTTACTATTCTCTCCACCCTGCCGTCCGCGGGCGTGGGTGCGCTCCTCGCCCTGATGCTTTGTCGACTGGATCTTTCGGTCGTGGCACTGATCGGCATTGTGCTGCTGATGGGCATCGTGAAGAAGAACGCGATCATGATGATCGATTTTGCGCTCGAGGCAGAGCGGAAGCAGGGCTTGTCGCCGCGCGAAGCCATCCTGCAAGCCTCGCTTCTGCGTTTCCGTCCGATCATGATGACGACGCTGGCTGCCCTGTTCGGTGCGCTCCCGCTTGCTCTCGAGCAGGGCACCGGCTCGGAGCTGCGCAATCCTCTCGGGATCACCATCATCGGCGGCCTTTTGCTGAGCCAGCTGCTCACGCTCTACACCACGCCGGTCATTTATCTCGCGATGGATCGCCTCAAGACGCGTGTGAGCCCGCGGGAAGCGGTGCAAACCGAGTTCGATTTGCCGGAGATTGCCGAGCCTTCGCAGCGGGCGGCGGAGTGAAGCATGGGCTTCGCCGGATTCTCCGAGCCCTTCATCCGCCGACCGGTCGGAACCACCCTGCTGGCCATCGGCTTGTTTCTGGTCGGCGCGGTGGCCTACCGCTTCCTCCCGGTCGCGAGCATGCCAACGGTCGATTTCCCCACCATCAACGTTACCGCCACACGACCAGGCGCCGATCCTGAAACCATCGCAGCGACCGTCGCGGCGCCGCTCGAGCGCCGGCTCGGTGAGATCGCAGGGGTCACGGAGCTGACCTCTCGCAGCTCGTTAGGCTCGACCCGGATCACCATCCAGTTCGACCTTTCGCGCAAGATCGACGGCGCGGCGCGGGACGTACAAGCCGCCATCAATGCCGCCCTGACCGACTTGCCGGGCGATCTCCAGTCGACGCCGACCTTCCGGAAATCCAATCCGGCGGCGACTCCGATCATGATTCTGGCGCTCACTTCGAATGTCGTTCCGCCAAGCACGTTATATGATGCTGCCGACACCGTCATCGCGCAGCGCTTATCGCAAGTGCAGGGTGTTGCCGAGGTCACCGTCAACGGCGCCGAGCAGCCCGCGGTCCGCATTCGCGTGAATCCTGTTGCGCTCGCTTCGATGGGATTGGCCATGGAGGACGTGCGCACCGCCATCGCCAATACCAACGGGGTCGGACCCGTCGGAGCGTTTGACGGCAATGAGCGCACTATCACCATCGGCACCGATGAGCAGCTGCAAACGATTCCACAGTATGACGCTATCATCGCCCGCAGCGCCAACGGCGCTGTAGTGCGGCTGTCGGCAGTCGCATCGATCCAAGCAGGGGTGCGCAGCAGCCGCTCGGCGGGCTGGTTCAACGGCCAGCCCTCGGTACTGTTGGTGATCAACAAGCAATCGACGGCTAACGTCATCGAGACCGTGGACCGCATCTATGAGCTCCTACCGGAGCTCAAGCGCTGGGTTTCTCCCGCCATCGACGTCTCTGTTCTGTCGGATCGAACGCAGACGATTCGTGCCAGCGTGCGCGACATGCAGCTCACGCTGCTCGCAACCGTCGCGCTTGTCATGCTGGTCGTTTTTGTTTTCCTCAGGCGCGCAGCGGCGACCCTGGCCGCCGGCGTCACCGTACCCCTGGCGCTCGCCGGAACCTGCGCGGCAATGTGGGTTGCCGGTTTCTCCATCGACAATCTCTCGCTGATGGCGCTCGCCGTATCCGTCGGCTTCGTGGTTGACGACGCCATTGTCATGATCGAGAACTGCTTCCGTAATCTCGAAAAGGGCATGTCGCCGTTCCGCGCTGCCATCGAGGGCGCCCAACAGATCGGGTTCACTGTGATCTCGATCAGCATCTCGCTGGTCGCGGCGTTTATCCCTCTCCTGTTCATGACAGGTCTGATCGGCCGGGTGTTCCGTGAGTTCTCGGTCACGCTCGCCTTTGCGATCGCCATATCGACGCTGGTTTCGCTGTCGCTCACGCCGATGATCTGCGCATATTTCGTCCGCAACCCGCCGAGCGCCGATGCCACTGTATTCGATCGAACGGTCGAACGCGTCCTGCGTCTCACCGTGCACTTCTATGCGAGCAGCCTGCGCGCGGTACTTCAGCATCGCGCGCTCACTCTCCTCGTGTTGCTAGCGACGATGATAATCACCGCGATCTTCTATGTCAGAACGCCGAAAGGCTTTTTTCCGCAGGACGATACCGGTCTCATCTATGGCGGAACTCAAGCCTCGACCGAAGTTTCATTCAAGGCGATGTACGACTTGCAGCAGAAGGCGGAAGCGATTCTGCGCGCCGATCCCGCAGTAGCATCCATCGGCTCCTCAATCGGCACGACGGGATGGAGCCCGTCGGTGAACCGCGGCACGCTTTTCATCAGCCTCAAGCCTTTGTCTCAGCGCGGTGGCGTCACGACCCAGGCCGTTATCGCGCGCTTGCGGCAGAAGACCGCGGATATCCCGGGACTGCGCGTGTTTTTCTTTGCGATGCAGGATGTTCGGGTAGGGGGCCGGCAAACCGATTCGACCTATCAGTTCACGTTGTGGGATACCGATTACGGAGAGCTTGTTCGGTGGGCACCGCGCGTGTTCGAGCGAATTCAGCGGGTGCCCGGGCTTGTGGACGTTTCGACGGACCGCGAGCAGGGCGGTCTGCAGGTGAACGTGGCAATCGACCGGACGGCGGCGTCGCGGCTGGGTGTCCGGGTGCAGGATATCGCCAACGCGCTCAACGACGCCTATTCCGAGCGGCAGGTCTCGACGCTGTACACACAGCGCAACCAGTATCGGGTCATCCTCGAGATCGACCCACAATTTCAGCGCCATCCCCGCGACCTCGATCGCGTTTATGTGAGCGGCACGAATAATACTCAGGTTCCGCTCGCCGCAGTAACGAAAATCACCGGTGGATTATCGCCGCTCGTGGTCAATCACCAGGGTCAGTTCCCCGCCGTCACCATCAGCTTCGGCCTCGACCAAAATACGCCCATCGAGGAGGCGACGCAGCGCATCGATCAGGCGGTCGCGGAACTGCACATTCCCGATTCGCTGCACGCGGAATACGCTGGTGATGCCCGTGCTTTTCGCCAGTCGATCGGCGCGCAGCCGCTGCTGATCATCGCGGCCCTGATCGCCGTCTACATTGTTCTGGGCGTTTTGTACGAGAGCCTGGCACACCCTCTGACCATCATTTCGACCCTGCCCTCCGCTGGCCTCGGCGCGCTCCTCGCGTTGCAAATATTCCAAACCGAGCTAACGCTGATCGCTTTCATCGGGATCGTCCTGTTGATTGGGATCGTCAAGAAGAACGGAATCATGATGGTCGACTTCGCCTTGGAGGGGGAGCGCCAGCGCGGGCTTGCGCCGGAGCAGGCCATTTTCGAAGCGTGTCTCGAACGTTTCCGCCCGATCATGATGACGACCCTGGCAGCCCTGCTCGGCGCGCTCCCGCTCGTGGTCGCAACCGGGCCCGGATCGGAACTGCGCCGCCCACTCGGCATCACCATCGTGGGCGGGCTGCTCGTCTCGCAGGTGCTGACGCTTTATACGACCCCGGTGATCTATCTTCTCCTCGACAAGCTCCACCGTGGGCTTTGGGGAGCACGTGTTCACCGCGAACGGGGAGAATTGCTACGGGCAGGAATACGCGCGTTGCGTCCGTAATCGACAAGCAAGCAGGAAGACTTGAGCATGATTCACAAAAAAATTGCAGGCGCGATATCTGTAGTTGCCATTTTGGCCGGATCGACTCCGATCGCGCGCGCGCAGGACGTCCTGCACATTGCGGCAGGGCTGGCTGGAACCTGGGAAAACTCGTTTTCAGAGCTCGGTCAGAACGCGGGATTCTTCAAGAAGCACGGAATCGCCTTGCAGATCTTTTATACCCAGGGAGCCGGGGAAACTCAGCAAGCGGTCATTTCCGGGAGTGCCGATGTCGGGACCGGAGTTGGCGCATTCAACACCTTCGGGGCCTTCGTCAAAGGCGCTCCGATCCGGGTCATCGGCGCTACCCACACCGGCGCAAACGACCTGACGTGGTATGTCCGTGCGGACTCCCCCATTAAAGAGAAGAAGGATCTGGCCGGCAGAAGCGTGGCGTACTCCACCAACGGGTCTTCGACCTACGCGACCGTCCTTGCATTCCAGAGAGTGTTCGCAGTGACTTTCACTCCCGTTGCCACCGGCAGCCCGGCCGCTACGCTCACGCAGGTCATGAGCGGCCAGATCGATGTGGGCTGGACCTCCCCGCCGTTCGCGCTCGATCTGGTCCAGCAGGGAAAGATCCGGGTGATTGCGCGCGCGAGCGATGTTCCGGAAATGCGAAACCAGACCGTGCGGTTCATGACTGCCAATGCCGGCGCGCTGGAGCAGCGCAAGCCCGTCTTCACCCGTTATCTTCAGGGCTACCGCGAAGCGATCGACTGGATGTATTCGGATCCGGCCGCGATCAAGGCGTTTGCCGATTGGGCGCATGTTCCCTTATCTCTCGCGAAGCTCATTCCCGATGATTACTATCCGAAGAAAAACATCCTGCCCGACCGCATCGAGGGCATGGACCTCGTCATGGCAGATGCGGTCTCGTTCAAATACATCGCTGCTCCGCTTTCGCAGGATCAGCTTGCCCAGCTGCTGCTGGTTCCGTTGAAATAAAGCCGGTCACCTCTGGGAAATAGGCGCTTCGCCCCTCAGACCGGGCACACCTTGGCAGGGGCGCGGTAGAGCGATTCATCCATCTGCGATCTCACGCCTTCCTTGGCCAAAGTGGACTCGTATTCCTGCCGCAGGAACGGATCCTCGAGCCAGTACGGGATGGCGGTGCCGCCCTCGGTAACGTCGATCGCGCCCTCGTCGGTGTCCTTCTCGCCGGGCACGCCCGCTTTGTCCTTGCGGTGATTGTTGGGACCGTACCAGCCGATGAGCCGCAGAGGTTCCTTGCTGATCCCGAAATGGGCGTGGAACCAGTCGCCGCCATAGGGCGCAGCGGTAACGAGACCTACGGGCTCGTAGTCCTGGCGATAGATCTGATCGGTCTTGCCGTCCTTCCACGGGGTCATCCCGATCGCGCGTGGCCAAGTGTAGGTATAGCCCTTGCCCTTGATGCATACGAGCACGGCCGACGACATGTGGGCGTGGGCCTTGGAATAACGGCCGGTGACGTGCTCCCCGACAAATCCGTAGAACACGTTGGCCGCCATGTTCGGCTCCATCCGCTTGTAGCCGGGCGAGCGCCTGTTATCGAGGTAGAGCTCGGCATTGAAGATGTCGGGGATGAGATTGGTCTTGCGCATGGCGAGCCCGCGCAACGGGTCGGGCGCAATGTCGTCCCGCGGCTTGAAATAGTTGTCGCTGCCGTCGAACCGGGAGGCAAACGCGGCCGGACAGTTGAAGATCCAATCGATGTCGCGGAACAGGTTCATCACGTTCGGCGCTGTCGAGGCGACGAGGATGAGTGCCGGGCTCGAGGCCGCATTGATGATGCGGTGCCAGGTATTGAGCGGGATAGAGAACATGGAGCCGCGCTGCCACTCGAAGCTGTGCGGCTTCTTCTGAGCCTCCGTCCAGATCTCGGTCGTGCCGCGACCCTCGACCACGACCATGATCTCTTCGTACATGTGGCGCTCGGGGTTGAGCGCTCCCGCACCTGGGATCTCGACCACATAGCAGCCCCAACGTCCTTCGGTGCCGTAAAGCTGGATGAAGGTTCCGTTCCCTCCCATGCGCTCCCAACATTTGAGCGGCATGTCCTGTACGCGGCGCACGCCGATCCCGCGATAGATCGGAATCCCCTGCGCCTCCATGTAGTCGTCATAAGGCGTATTCGGCCGTTTCCAGGCGCCATAGCCCGCGTTCTTGAACCCTTCCGGCTCATGCCAGTGGTCACTGGTAATGTCGTGCATGCGATGTCTCCCGGGCAATTGCCGAAGATCAAGCCGACTTGGCCATCGGCGGCAGATCGGCACGCTCCTGTGCATACGCCTGGTCCATGTGCGAGGTAATGCCGTGCCTGGCCAGTTCCTCGGCGAACATTCTTCGGACGATCGGCTGCTCGTCGGCGTAGTCGATCTGATCGCCGCCCACCCGGCGGCTGATCCATGCCTTGGGCACACCCTGCGTATTACGGATGGCAACACCCTCGTGCTTGAAAGCGAGATAACGCGCCGGCGTAGTGCCGGTGTTGAAGTGCTGGTGGAACCACATGTTCGGCGGCACAACGAGCGTGCCGACCTCCCAATCGTAGCGGCGGGGTTCATCCCCTTCCGGCCACATCAGCGAATAGCCTTCACCCGAGAGGATGATCACATGCGCACCCGGCCCGTGCGCATGGCCCTTTTTATAGGTGCCGATCGGAAACTGAGAGATGTGGCTGTTCATTGAGCCTTTCGCCATGTTGAAGCGAATGTGTCCACCCCCGGCGCCACGCTCCTTGGCGCTGATCAGCGGCAGATTGACTGCATCGGCGACGAAATTGGTGACGAGGAGCAGCCCCTTCTGCTCGCCTTTCGCGCTGAAATAGTCCGGTTCGCCGTTAAACCGGTCCTTGAAATCATGCTGGGTGTTGAACACGAACTCGATGTCTTCATAAAGGTTGATCACCGGGGGCGCATTGGTGACGGCGACGTAGCGGGCGGAAGCCTGACCTGAGCCGTTGAAATGCTGGTGCCAGCAGTTGAGCGGAATGGCGAACATCGCCCCGGCCTTCCATTCAAACGTGATGCGGCGACCTGCATCGTTCCAGACCGTGGTGGAGCCGCGGCCGTCGAGAACCAGGACCATCTCCTCGAACAGCTGGCGCTGCGGCGCGAGCTTCTTCCCCGGGGCAATCTCGCAGACGTAGCAGTCGTTCGAAGTGCGCGAAGCCTCGTGGTTGATATACACCCCGGAACCGCCTCGGCGTGGCCACGGTTTTAATTCGACCGTGCGCAGATTTCGCACGTAGTGCGCGCCGATGATGTCGAGACCTTCAGCCCGTATCCATCGCAAATAAGGCGTGTCCCTCTCGGTCGCAAATTTCCTGGCCAGCTCTTCCGAAACGATGGCGTCCTTGGCCATGATTTGCTCCTGTCAGAGGTCAGTAACCAGTAGTCAGTAATCAGACACGCTCGATATGATTACTGACTAGTGATTACTGGTTACCGGTATCGCTACGCATTTATCGGCCTTCATTCTGAGATAGATCGGTTCGCCAGCGGGTGTCCGCAAGGAGGGATGCGCCTTCGCCAGCAGCACAACATCCCCCACCGCCACGTGGAAATCCAGATAGTCACCGAGAAAATCTCTGCCGATGACGGTCGCCTTGCACACGTTCCCGTCGTCGCTTGCAACCGGCTCGGTTTCCGACAACTCCACGTCCTCGGGGCGCACCGAAACGGCGACAGCGGCGCTCTTCTCCATGCCCTCGTCCGCGCGCGCCTTGAGCTCGCCGAGCGGCGAGCTCACGACGCAACGCTCGCCAGCGACGGCAAGCACGGTACCGGAGATGAAATTTGTGCTGCCGACGAAATCTGCGACAAAGCGGTCGCGCGGCTGATCGTAGATCTGTCGGGGCGTGCCGATCTGGACCACGCGGCCTTCGTTCATCACTGCAATCTCGTGCGAGAGCGCAAGCGCCTCGGTCTGATCGTGGGTAACGTAGATGGTGGTGAGCTTGAAATCGCGCTGCAGCCGTTTGAGCTCGAAACGCATACGGTCGCGCAGCTTCGCGTCCAGATTGGACAGTGGCTCATCCAGCAGCAGCAGTTGCGGCTCCATAACCAGCGCGCGCGCGAGCGCCAGCCGCTGCTGCTGGCCGCCCGAGAGCTTGGTGGCGTCGCGGTCCACGAAGTTTTCGAGCGCGACCGCCTCGAGCATCCGCATGACTTTTTCCCGGATCAACTTCTTTCCGAGCCGGCGCACTTGCAGCGGGAACGCTACATTCTGAAATACATTCATGTGCGGCCAAATGGCGTAGGATTGGAACACCATGCCGAAATTGCGCTTGTTCGGCGCGACAAAAATGCCCCTTGAGGACGAATAGATCGTGCGCCCATCGATTTCGATCTCGCCTGCTGTGGGTTTCTCCAAGCCGGCGATCGAGCGCAAGGTGGTAGTCTTGCCGCAGCCGGAAGGGCCAAGCAGCGTGAAGAGCTTTCCCCGCGGCACTTCGAACGAGACATCCTGGGCGGCTTTGACGCTGCCGCCCCGCTCTGTCGCGTATTCAGTGAACAGGCCGCGTACCGTCAGCACGTCGATCTCGCATCAGGCTTCCGCAATTCCGAACCGCCGTGCAAACAGTTGCGCCAGCATGACCAGGCAGAACAGCACGAGGATCAGCATGACCCCGAGCGCGGAAAGCTCCACGTACTGACCATTCTGCCACAGTTCCCATATCATGATCGATACGACTTCGGTGCCGGGCGAGTACAGCAGGATCGAGCTTGAGAGCTCGCGGATGGAAACGACCGTCACATAGATGAAACCCGCGACCAAGCCGGGTTTGAGCAGCGGGAGCACAATGCGCCGAAAGCTCATGCTCCAGGAGGCGCCGCTCATCGCTGCCGATTCCTCGAGTTCCTTGTGGATCTGCAACATGGCCGCGGAGTTGTAGCGCATTCCGTACGGCAGGAAACGCGTGAGATACGCAATGAACATGATCCAGAGCGTTCCGTAGATGCCGATATCCATGGACAGGTAGCAGACCATGATGGCGAGCCCAAGCACCAACCCGGGGAAGACCAGTGGCATCGACGCGATGTTGTCCAGCAGCCACCGCCCGCGCAGCTTGGTGCGCACGACGGTCCAGGCAATGGTCGCGGAGAGCAGCATCACGGCGGTGGCGCTCCCCAGGGCGAGAACGAAACTGTTCCATACGGTTTGCCCGAACTGCGGATAACTGAGCACGGCGCGGTAGGAATCAAGGCTCATCCTGCTCAAGGCAGCCCACGACGGAGCACTGTAGAACCTCTGGAGTGAAGACCATATCAGCACCAGGAAGGGCAGCAGCACAATAACCAGGAAATAGAGGATGAAAATTCCCGCCGTGAGATATCGCCACCTGCCGAGGTCGATCGTGCGGGGCCGAAACCCTTTCCCGGTCACTGTGGAATAGCGCGACTCCTCCTGCGCGAAGCGCGATTGCGCGTAAACGGCGATCGATATGAGCAGCAGGAGGGTGACCGCATAGGCTGAAGCCAGACCGACCTGGCTAGGGTATTGATGAATGGCCTGATAGATCGAAGACGTGTAGACCTGAATGCCGACGGGAAGCCCCAGCAGCGCCGGGACTTCGAATGACTCCACCGAGCGCGCAAACAGAATCAGCAGCGATCCAAGCGCGGCCGGCCACGCGAGCTTGAACGTGATGCGCCGCGCCGTTTGCAGCAGCGAAGCGCCGCTCATGGCAGCCTGTTCCTCGAGCGATGGATCCATGGAGCGGAACGCCGCGGTCATGAGCAGAAAGGCCATCGGCGAATAGTGCAGGCCGTCCACCCAGATCATGCCCGGCATGGAGTAGATATCGAGGAACACGGTCTCGGTGTCCAACAGCTTCTGCAAGGCGAGGTTGATAAGTCCGATCTTGGGGCTCGCCAGCATGATCCAGGACACGGTGAAGAGAATTCCAGGGATCACGAGCGGAATGATGGTCAAGGCAAAGAACAATGATTTGAACGGCGTGTTCGTGCGCTCATTCAACCACGCAAGAGCGGTGCCGAGGAAGAGTGCAAGCCCCGCCGCCCCGGTTGCGAAGCGCACGGAATTCAAAAACAGCGACGCGGTCTCGGCGCTGAAATAGGCATCGCGAAAATTCTGCAGCGTGAAGTGCGCTGGCGCATTTGCGGTTTGCGGAGTGAGGAAGCTTTGCCACAGGAGAAAGGCAAGGGGCACCAGCGCGAGCCAGGCAACGAGCGCGATCGAGAGACCGATCAGCACCCCTTTGAATTCCACATGCGCCGCAAACAACGGCCGGGGAGCAAGGCTCCCCACCAAATCGGTCACCGCCCCCACTCCTCCTCATGGGAGCACATTGGAGAGGCGAGCAAGGATGCATCACCCCGCACCCGACCGCACCCGCTTCGCGACAGTGGTCGAACTCCCCCGTAGATGGAGGTGTGGGATCCAGCCCTAATCATGTCCGTGACGGTAGTGATCGTGCTCATGCCCGTGATGGGCATGTTCATGGGCGTGATGATCTCGGTGTTGATGGTGCTCGTCCTCGCCGTGATTGTGCGGATGCGCATGATCGTGATGGTGGATACGCTGCGGCGGACGCCCGCGCCGCGGATCCTCGCTGAACAGCAGCGATTTGATCGTGACCGGGACCGTGCAGGACGGCATGCGTATGCGCCCGAGATCGATATAATCGAAGTCTCTCAGCACAACTCCGTCGATTGCCAGGATTTCGCTCTCGACCAGGAGCTCCTCGCGCAGAATAGCGCCGAGGGTCTGCGCGATATCACCATCAAGCATGATGAAGATCGGCTTCCTGCGCTCGATGGTGGTGGCGAGACCATGGCGGATGCCTTCGGCGAAAGCGGCCACCCGATCATAACTCGGCGCGCCGGCCCAACGGAGCGCCAAGGCCACCTCGCCCTCGCCTTCGATGAGATCAAAAGCGGTGAAATGCGCACGGATGGACTTGGCCAATACCGCCGGATCGATCACCTCGCCACACTCATAAGCGGGCTGCAAGACCTGCAAATTGCGCCTTGGCAGCAGTTCGCCCGGCTTGGAGATGTAGCTGGTATTGCCGCTGAGCTGGACGCTGTACTCGGATGCACCGAGCGCGGTCGCCCGAATGCATTCGCCGGCAGGCAGCATCGGCCACGGCAGCGCGCCGCTCTCAATGCGGCGACGGAGAGCGCTGCCGAGGCGGCGCCCCATATCCCCGAAGTCGCGATCCTCCCGCCCGTAGACGTATTCGCCGACGCCGCCGGAGAACATGAGGCCATCGATGTGGCCAAGCTCGCCGATCGGATCGGTCAGATAAAGGTGCTCGATCACCTGCGGGACCGGACGCTGCGTGAGCGCCACAATCAACAGGTCCGCCATGTTCTCCGCGACCCGCTCGAGCTGCGAGGGCGAGAGCACGTCGCCGCGGTTCCAATACAAACCGGCTTGCCGGGCATGGAATTTGCCGGCCGGGTCGAGCCGCACGAGACGCCCGATCTCGTCAACGACATGGAGCCGGCCACCGATGTGCAGCGCAGCCGTCGCGATCACGTTGCCTTTCTCGACGATGGCGAGTTTCGTGGTACCGCCACCGATGTCGATGTTGAGAATGCGTTTGTCCTGGTCATGAGATACTTTCGAGGCGCCCGAGCCGTAGGCTGCGAGCATGGATTCCATGTGGTGTCCGGCGGTGGCGGTGACGAAATCGCCGCGCTGCTCCGCGATCAGTCCCGCGATGGCCTCCGCATTCTCCCGTCGCAAGGCCTCCCCGGTGAGGATGACCACGCCGGTGTCGATATCGTGCGGCTTGATTTCCGCAGCCGCATAGGCGCCGTCAATGATCGTGCCCAGCGCATTCTCGTCAATGCGCTCGTCGCTCGAATAAGGTGTGAGCGCAACCGGCGACTGGAACAGGGTCTCGCGGGACACGACGTAGTAGCGACTGGTGAGATCTTCCCCGTAGCGCCGCAGGTTGATGCGGGAGAAGATGACTTGGGTTCCCGATGAGCCGATATCGATGCCCACCGTCACCAGGGTGACGTGATCCTGAATCCATATCGGGTTTTCCTCCAGCGGCCGCTCATCCGCGAAGTCGAAATGGTCGTGATCATGGTCGGCATCGCCGTCGTGATCATGAACGAAATCCTGGCCGAGCAGATGGTCCGCGAGCGTATGGCCCGGTTTCTTGTTTTCGGAATCCGCCATTGCGGCTCGGCTCCCTGGGACGGACGGCGCTCGACGGTGCGCGCGCTGTTATGGCATGCCCAATTCAAGAGCGTCAAAACCGAGCTTCGCACCGAGGGTGTTGCGGACTGCAGAGGGTGGATTGGCAAAGCCCCCAAAGAATGCCAGCAGGTCGCTCCTGCTCCTTGTAAACGCGCCGGAGCATTGCGGATGACACTCATCGTCAGCCGTGGCACAAACCCGATGCCGCCGTTAGGAAAGCTCCGTCGCGAGACAGCCCCTGTATAACCCTGCTCATGTCCACATCAGCTGAGAGAACGTCGATGTCCGATCCGCTTGCTGCACTGCGCCACGAGCTTGCGGTTGCCAACCGCATTCTTGCCAATGAGGGGATCATCGATGCGTTCGGGCACATCAGCGCCCGCAATCCGAGGGATCCAAATCGCTATTTCATTGCGCGCCATCGCGCCTCGGAGCTGGTCGAGCCCTCCGACATTCTCGAAATGACCCTCGATTCCAAACCGGTGGTGCCGACCAATGTGCGCCTCTACAGCGAGATGGTGATCCACGGCGAGATCTACAAAACACGGCCGGACGTAAACTCGGTGTGTCATCATCATGCGCCCTCGGTCCTGCCGTTCTGCGCAACCGGCGTGGAGCTCGTCCCACTGTTTCACCTCGGCGGCACCTTGGGCGAGAAAGTGCCGTTCTGGGACAGCCGGGATGAATTCGGCGACACCAATCTCCTGGTGCGTACTCCCGAGGAAGGCGCCTCCCATGCGCGGGCGCTCGGGCCATATTTCATGCTGCTGCTCCGTCGCCACGGCGCCTCGCTCGCGGGGAAGTCGGTGCGGGAATGCGTGTTTCGCGCGATCTACACCACGCGTAACGCCGAGCTGCAGTTACGCGCCATGGCGATCGGAAAACTCGACCCGCTGTCGCCGGGAGAAGCGGAAAAATGCGGGGCCCACAACCTTGGTGAGCGTGGTGTCGAGCGCGCCTGGGAATACTGGGTCACCCGGTTGCAGAAGGCCGAGTCGTCGTGGGGGGATGCTGGCCTCCCGCGCATGAAGGGTCTGGCCGAGGTCGCACGCCCCCTGACCGCCGGACTGCCTTCTTTGCGACG
>Ga0070712_100000589_pt1 | contig 21201 bp, 20 predicted proteins | sample LARL81metaG_FD_71396 | JGI IMG/M metagenome (GOLD analysis project Ga0070712, IMG submission 71396) | Corn, switchgrass and miscanthus rhizosphere microbial communities from Kellogg Biological Station, Michigan, USA - LAR L8-1 metaG | ecosystem: Host-associated > Plants > Roots > Rhizosphere ...
GAAAGCCGCGCGCGCACCGCCGAACTTTACGTCGACGCACTGTTCGGCGCCGGGCTGTCGCGGCCGCTCGACGGTGCGGCGCGTCGCCTGGCGCTGTCGTCGCAAAAGAACAGAGAGTGCGTCGTCGCCATTGATGTGCCCAGCGGCATCCATGGCGATTCCGCGAAATCATTCGACGATGTCGCGTTCCATGCGGCGCTCACGATCACGTTCTTCCGCAAGAAGCCGGCGCATCTTCTGATACCGGGTCGTACGCTGTGCGGCGAGGTCGTTGTCGCGGACATCGGCATTCTTGAAACGGCGCTCGACGAAATCAAGGCGCAGCTGTTCGAGAACGGATCGACGCTTTGGCGCTATCCCTGGCCGAAGGCCAATGATCACAAATATGCGCGCGGCCATTGCGTTGTCGTCAGTGGTCCTGCCCACGCGACCGGTGCGGCGCGACTCGCCGCTCGCGGCGCGCTGCGTGTGGGCGCGGGACTGGTCAGCGTGGCAAGCCCGCCCGACGCCGTGCCGATCAACGCAGCCGCCCTCACTGCCGTCATGGTCAAGTCATTCTCCGGCGCGACGGGACTTGCAAGCTTGCTAAGCGACAAGCGGTTGAACGCCGTCGTGATCGGTCCCGGCTGTGGCGTCGGCGCCCACGCGCGAGAAATGGTGGCGGCGGTGCTGGCGAGCAGCGCGGCCGTCGTCCTGGATGCCGACGCGCTCACGTCCTTCAAGGACGATCCGCCGTCGCTGTTCGCACAACTGCGGGAACAGGCCGTGCTGACGCCGCATACAGGAGAGTTCGAGCGGCTCTTTCCCGGCTTGCTGCAGAACTCGGGCAACAAGGTAGAAGCAACGCGCCGTGCCGCTGCCGCCTGCAAGTGTACCGTGCTGCTCAAAGGTGCCGACACGGTGATCGCTGCGCCCAATGGTCGGGCCATCATCAACAGCAATGCGCCGCCGGCATTGGCGACCGGCGGATCGGGCGATGTACTTGCCGGTTTCGCCGGTGGTTTGATGGCGCAGGGATTGGATTCGTTTAGGGCAGCGGCGATGGCAGCCTGGCTGCATGGAGCGGCAGCAACCAAGTTCGGGCCTGGATTGATCGCAGAAGACCTGCCAGAGCAACTGCCGGCCATTTTGAGGGCACTGAACGACAATGTCTGACGTTGCGATCCGAGTGGCGGAGCGGCGCGACCTGCCGGAACTACTTGCGATCTACAATCACTACGTCGTCAACACGCCGATCACATTCGATCTCGAGCCGCGCACGCTGGCGCAGCGACAGGAATGGTTGGATGGTTTTGCCGAGAGTGGAAAGTACCGTTGTTTCGTGGCGCTGCGCGAGGATCGGCCGATCGGCTGGTCGTGTTCCGCGCGGTTCAAAGAAAAGGCGGCCTATGACACTTCCGTCGAAACCAGCGTGTACCTGGCTCCCAACGAAACAAGAAAAGGGCTCGGCCGGCGGCTTTATCAAACACTTTTTGCGGCGCTTTTAAATGAAGACATTCACTGCGCCTTTGGCGGCGTGACGTTGCCGAACGATGCATCGGTCGGCCTGCACAGGGCGCTCGGTTTCGAACACGTCGGCACCTATCGCGAGATCGGCCGGAAGTTCGGCAAATATTGGGACGTCGCTTTGTTCCTCAGAAAAATGAATTCGTGATTCTCACGACAGCGTGTCTGAACGAAAGCAAATTCGCCCATTCCTGGTGCGCCGGAGCGCAAGCCGTCCGCGCTTCGCGACGCGGTCCTCGACACCGCTAGGCTCCGGCTCGCCGTCGCGTGCCCGAAGGTTGGACGTGCGCATTCGGCCAGGCGTCGCTGCAGTGCCGTCCTAAGCGATGGAAATCGCCCGCCGTTTCGACGCCCTAGCCACTCCCGAAAACCCCTGTTATAGGGGCGCCCTTCCGGCGGTTCGGCCTCAAAAATCGGCCCCGGCATGCTCGGACGCGGACGTGGCGGAACTGGTAGACGCGCTGGATTTAGGTTCCAGTGACGAAAGTCGTGGGGGTTCAAGTCCCTCCGCCCGCACCACCCGACGCTGCTTCGCAGCTCTGGGTGGCGTGCCCGCGAATATCCTGCGGCAGCGGAGGGTGTCCCCCGAAGCCTTGGCGTAGGGGGAAAGTTGAAGGGTTAGGATAGTAGGGACATGCAAATCACGTCGACCGTATCGGAAGGCCTGCATCGCGAATTCAAGGTCGTCATTCCGCAAAACGATCTCAACGACAGGCTCACCGGCAAACTCGAGGAGATGAAGCCGCGCCTGCATCTCAAGGGATTTCGCCCTGGCAAGGCGCCCGTCTCGTTTCTCAAGAAGACGTACGGCAAGTCGATGATGAACGAGATCGTCGAAGCGGCGGTCAATGAATCAAGCCAGAAGGCCATTGCCGACAACGCTTTGAAGCCGGCAATTCCGCCGAAGGTGGATCTGGTCAGCGAGTTCCAGCAGGTCGTCGAAGGCAAGTCCGACCTCGAATTCACCGTCAAAATCGATCTCATGCCGGAGTTCGATCTTGCGGATGTCTCCAAGTTGAAAGTGGAGCGGCTGGTCGGCGAAGTTCAGGACAGCGATGTCGACGAGGCTCTGAACCGTTTGGCGGAGCAGTCAAAGACTTATTCTCCACGTGAAGCGGGCGAAGGCGCGCAAACAGGCGATGTCGTCGTCATCGACTTCGTAGGCAAGGTCGACGGCGTCGAATTTCCGGGCGGCAAGTCGGAGAATTTCCAATTGGGTCTCGGCACTGGTCAGCTCATTCCCGGATTCGAGGATCAGCTCATCGGCGCAAAGGCCGGCGAAGCCCGCGAGGTGAAAGTCACTTTCCCCGCCAGCTATTCCGAAGCGACCTTGGCCGGCAAGGATGCGGTGTTCGAGGTCACTGTTAAGGAAGTCAAGAAACCCGCCCCAGTCGTCATCGACAATGATCTCGCCAAGAGGATGGGTGTGGACGATGTCGGCACCTTGAAAGAGCGGGTCCGCGATCAGCTCAAAAGCGATTTCGCGCGCGCCAGTCGCTTGCACATGAAGCGACGCATTTTGGACGCGCTTGATGGCCTGCACGCGTTCGAGCTTCCGCCCGCAATGGTGGAGAGCGAGTTCGACGGTATCTGGAAACAGGTCGAAGCCGAACTCAAGCGCGAAGGCAAGACGGCCGCGGACGAAGGTAAAAGCGAAGACGAACTCAAGAAGGAGTATCGCGAGATCGCCGAACGCCGGGTGCGCCTGGGTCTCGTGCTGGCGCGCATCGGCGAGCAGAACGGGCTTACGGTGAGCGGCGAGGAAGTGCAGCGCGCGATCATGGCGCGGGCGCGCCAGTTCCCACGGCAGGAGCAGCAGGTTTTCAACTTCTACGCCAACAACCCTCAGGCTTCAGCCGAGATTCGCGCGCCGATTTTCGAGGAAAAGGTCGTCGATTTCATCGCCGAACTTGCTGAAGTGACCGACAAGAAGGTCGATCGCGACACGCTCTTCATGGATCCCGACGAAGCGGCTGAGAAACTGAAGGCGGGTTCCTAGCTGCCGCTCGGAATCGAATATCGATGTGTACGCATTACGTCCGCCAACCGATTTGCGATTCAATAACCCTTCGTCGTGAATGGTCGCAACCGGCAGGGCTGCACTATATATAAGCCGCATTGACGCGCACATTTGCGCGTAAGAGTCTCGGCACGACGACGAATCGAAAGGATTGGGTAAGATGGCTGACCCGCGCGACGTCTTTATGAACACACTGGTGCCGATGGTGGTGGAACAGACCGCCCGCGGCGAGCGCGCCTACGACATCTATTCCCGACTGCTCAAGGAGCGCGTGATCTTCATCACCGGCGCAATCGAGGATTACGGCGCCAGTCTCGTCACCGCCCAGCTTCTTTTTCTCGAGGCCGAAAATCCGAAAAAAGAAGTTCACATGTACATCAATTCACCCGGAGGCGTAGTCACCGCGGGGCTCGCGATCTACGACACGATGCAACTGATCCGCCCGCCGATTCAGACGTTCTGCGTCGGCCAAGCAGCCAGTGCCGCCTCGTTGCTGCTCGTCGCTGGAAAGAAGGGCGAACGCTTCGCACTTCCGAACTCGCGGGTGCTCGTTCATCAGCCGAGCGCCTCCTACTATGGCCAGGCATCCGACATCGCGCGGCATGCCCAAGAGGTGGTCAAACTGAAACACCGGCTGAATGAGATCTATGCCAAGCACACAGGGCGAACGATGGCAGAGATTGAAAAGGCCCTGGACCGCGATACTTATATGACGGCCGAGGAGGCCAAGGCGTTTGGCATCATCGACCAGGTGATGTCCCGCCGACCGGAAGGCGCGGACGGTATCTAAAACCCTTAACCCGCCGGTTTTGCGAAGGAATTGGCGGAATTAAACAAATCTTGATCCGCTCGGCGCTAACGTGGTCGAATGACCTAGAATGGCGCTGCTTCGCTTGGCGCGGGTCATGCAAGGCTTTGATCGACAAAGATCAAAGCGGGAATTGGACGGGCGGATTGTCCGGGAGAGCTTATGAGTAAGGCCAGCGGCGGCGAGTCCAAGAACACGCTCTACTGCTCCTTTTGCGGCAAGAGCCAGCACGAGGTCCGCAAGCTCATCGCCGGTCCAACGGTCTTCATCTGTGACGAGTGCGTCGAACTCTGCATGGAGATCATCCGGGAGGAGAATAAGACCTCCTTCATGAAGTCGAAGGAAGGCGTTCCGACTCCTCAGGAAATATACAAAGTTCTCGACGACTATGTGGTCGGCCAGCAGCACGCCAAAAAGGTGCTCTCGGTCGCCGTGCACAACCACTACAAGCGCATCAATTCGTCAGGCAAGAACGGCGACGTCGAGCTGGCGAAGTCCAACATCATGCTGATCGGCCCGACGGGCTGCGGCAAGACGCTGTTGGCTCAGACCTTGGCGCGCATCCTCGATGTGCCGTTCACCATGGCCGATGCGACGACTTTGACCGAAGCAGGCTATGTCGGCGAAGACGTTGAGAACATCATCCTCAAGCTGCTGCAAAACGCCGATTACAACGTCGAACGCGCGCAGCGCGGCATCGTTTACATCGACGAAGTCGACAAGATCAGCCGCAAATCGGACAATCCGTCGATCACACGCGACGTCTCCGGCGAAGGCGTGCAGCAGGCACTCCTCAAGATCATGGAAGGCACCGTTGCCTCTGTGCCGCCGCAGGGCGGTCGCAAACACCCGCAACAGGAATTCCTGCAGGTCGACACCACAAACATCCTCTTCATAGTCGGTGGCGCTTTTGCGGGCCTCGACAAGATCATCTCCAGTCGCACGCACGGTTCGTCCATGGGTTTCGGCGCCAACGTCCGCGCGCCCGACGAACGCGGCACGGGAGAAGTGTTGCGCGAAGTGGAGCCAGAAGATCTCCTGAAATTTGGCCTGATCCCGGAGTTCATCGGACGTCTGCCGATCCTGGCGACGCTTGGCGATCTTTCGGAGCCTGCGCTCATCGAAATTCTGACCCGCCCGAAGAACGCTCTCGCCAAGCAATATCAGCGCATGTTCGAGATGGAGGGCGTCAAGCTGCGCTTCCAGGAAGAGGCCATGCACTCGATCGCGCGCAAGGCCATCGCACGGCGCACCGGCGCGCGCGGCCTCAGATCGATCATGGAAGGCTTCCTCCTCGAAACGATGTTCGAATTGCCGACCCTCAACGGCGTGCAGGAAGTCGTGATTACGGCCGACGTGGTCGAGGGCAAGGCCAGGCCGCTATACACCTACTCGGACAAGGGCGAAGCCGCCCAAAAGAGCGCGTCGTAGGCACGCCATATCCTGACGCACCGTCATCTCTGGCGCGAAGCGCCAATCGCGGGCGTTTGGCGTATGATGGCGAAGCGAGGAAAAGGCCTCTGGCTCAACGTCTTGAAAGAACCTTGTCGGGGGACCACTTTAATCCTCTCAGGGGCCGGCCCAGTCGGGGGGCCCCCATCACCCGGCTCCCGCGCCCATCAGGGGCAGGAGCTTTTAGCACCCGGCTCGCGGATAGCGGGTCGGCCAGGAGAGTTGAATGTCAAACCAGGATGACGTGACCACGTCCAATACGCCGAAGGGCGACAACAGCGGCCATCTGGCGCCTGTCTTGCCCCTGCGCGATATCGTTGTGTTTCCCCACATGATCGTTCCGCTTTTTGTCGGCCGCGAGAAGTCCGTCCGCGCGCTCGAGGAAGTCATGAGCGATGAAAAACAGATTCTTCTGCTGACCCAGAAGAACAAGGACGATGACGATCCGAATGCGGAAGGGCTGCACCGGATCGGTACGCTCGCGACGGTCCTTCAGCTTCTGAAGCTTCCCGATCAAACTGTGCGCGTGCTCGTCGAGGGCAAGGGCCGCGCCCGCGTGACCGGTTTCGTACCGCGCACCGATTTCTTCCAGGCGACGATCGAGAAGATTCCCGACGGTTCGAGCGACGCGAAGGAAACCGAAGCCCTCATCCGCACCGTAAAAACCAACTTCGAGCAGTACATCAAGCTGAACAAGAAGGTTCCGGCCGAGACTTTGGCGTCCGTGGCGCAGATCGACGATGCCGCCAAGCTCGCCGATACCGTGGCCTCGCATCTTTCGGTCAAAATCGCCGACCGCCAGGCGTTGCTCGAAACGCTCGACACCGTCGAGCGGCTCGAGAAAGTTCTCTCACTGATCGAATCCGAAATTGGCGTGTTGCAGGTCGAGCGCAAGATTCGCTCGCGCGTGAAGCGCCAGATGGAGAAAACGCAGCGCGAGTATTATCTCAACGAACAGCTCAAGGCGATCCAAAAGGAACTCGGCGAAGGTGACGAAGGTCGCGACGAGATGAATGAGCTCGAAGAGCGCATTCGCAAGACCAAACTCTCCAAGGAAGCACGGGAGAAGGCGACTGCCGAAGCCAAAAAGCTTCGCTCCATGTCACCGATGAGCGCGGAAGCGACCGTCGTGCGCAACTATCTGGACTGGATGCTTTCGTTGCCCTGGGGCAAGAAGTCCAAGGTGCGCAAGGACATCGTCGCGGCGGAAAAGGTGCTGCAGGACGATCACTACGGTCTGGAGAAGGTCAAGGAACGCATTCTCGAATATCTTGCCGTGCAACAGCGTGCCGGCAAGATGAAAGGTCCGATCCTATGCCTCGTAGGACCCCCGGGCGTCGGCAAGACATCGCTTGGCAAGTCCATCGCCAAAGCGACCGGACGCGAGTTTGTGCGCATGTCGCTTGGCGGCGTGCGTGACGAAGCGGAAATCCGCGGTCACCGTCGCACCTATATCGGCTCGATGCCCGGCAAGGTCATCCAGTCGATGAAGAAGGCCAAGACCGCCAATCCGCTTTTCCTTCTCGACGAGATCGACAAGCTCGGCGCCGACTGGCGCGGCGATCCATCTTCCGCGCTTTTGGAAGTCCTGGATCCCGAGCAGAATTCGACATTCCAGGATCACTATCTGGAAGTCGACTTCGATTTGTCGGACGTGATGTTCATCACCACCGCCAACAGCCTGCGCATGCCGCAACCGCTGATGGACCGCATGGAGATCATCCGCATCCCCGGCTACACCGAAGACGAGAAGGTCGAGATCGCCAAACGTCACTTGATCCCCAAGGAGATCAAGGCACATGGCCTGAAGGAAGGCGAGTGGAAGATCACCGACGCCGGACTTCGCGACCTGATCCGCTATCACACTCGTGAAGCGGGCGTGCGCAACCTCGAACGCGAGATCGCGAATCTGACTCGCAAGGCCGTGAAGGAGCTCGTCTCCAACAAGGCAAAATCGGTCGAAGTCACGCACGAAAATGTCGACAGCTACGCGGGAGTGCGCAAATTCCGTTATGGCGAAGTCGAAGGCGAAGACCAGGTCGGCGTCGTCACCGGGTTGGCATGGACCGAGGTGGGCGGCGAAACGCTGACCATCGAGTCCGTGATGCTGCCCGGTAAGGGCCGCTTCCAGGCGACCGGCAAGCTCGGCGATGTGATGAAAGAGTCGATCGACGCGGCCAGGTCCTATGTCCGCTCCAAGGCAACGTCGTTCGGCATTAAGCCGCCGCTGTTCGACAAGATCGACATCCATGTACACGTGCCGGAAGGCGCGACACCTAAGGATGGACCGTCGGCTGGACTTGCGATGGCGACTTCGATCATCTCGGTGATCACGGGTATCCCCATTCGCCGCGATGTGGCGATGACGGGAGAGGTTACCTTGCGCGGCCGCGCACTGCCGATTGGCGGGCTCAAGGAAAAGCTCCTTGCTGCGCTTCGTGCCGGCATCACTACGGTGATAATTCCCAAGGAGAACGAAAAAGACCTTGCCGAAGTCCCCGACAATGTGAAGGCCGGGCTGAAGATCGTTCCTGTGTCCACGGTCGGTGAAGTCTTGAAAGTCGCGTTGGTGCGCCAACCCGAAGCGATCGACTGGATCGAGACCGAAGTGGCGACGCCCGTGCCGTCCACGACAGAGAACGACGCCGTCGTCACACATTGAGTTGCGCCCGCGAATGAAGATGGCCCCGGGTCGAGAACGATCCGGGGCTGGTTTCACGAGATTTTTCCCTGAAAACTGGGGTTTTTTGGTTGGACCGACGGCCATTGGGCCCTAAAGTCCACCTTCTTGGAGCGAATCGCGCAAAGGAGCCGTCGCCGTGAACAAGAACGATCTCATTCAGAAGCTCTCTGAGCACTCAGGCCTCGACAAGAACACGTCTGCCAAGGCCGTGGACGGCGTATTCGAACTGATTGCCGCTGCGCTGAAGGCGGGCGACGAAGTTCGTCTGACCGGATTTGGCGTGTTCGTGGTGGCGACCCGCGCCGGCGGCAAGGGGCGCAATCCGCAGACCGGCGAAGAAATCACTATCAAACCCTCCAAGCAGCCACGGTTTCGTGCCGGCAAGCAGCTCAAGGATTCCCTGAACTAGACGGACTGTCGCCGATTCAAGCGTGAAACAGTGCGCTGACGGATTCGCCGTCGTGAATCCTGCGCATCGCTTCGGCCAGCGGCTTCGCGATCGACAGCACCGTCAGTTTCGCCGCGCGCTTCTCGGGCGCGATCGGCACCGAATTTGTGCAGACGATTTCCAGTACGTCAGCCTGTTCGCTGAGCCTTTGCGCCGATCCGGCGGCGAAAAGACCGTGAGTACAGGCGATGCGGATGGACTTGACTTGCTGCTGCCGCAAGTGGCTCAGCAATTCAAACATCGTACTCCCTTTGGCGATCTCATCGTCCAGAACGATCACGTCCTTGCCCGCAACGTCTCCGATGATGGAACTGATGCGGACCTTGTCGTCGGCAAAGCGTTGTTTCGCAGCGACGGCCACGCCGACGCCGAGTAGTCGCGCAAATGCGGCGGTGTCCTTGGCGTTACCGAGGTCGGGCGAAACGGCCACCGTGTTCGAGAGGTCGTACTGCCGAAAGTGACCTGCAATCTCGTGCAGCGCATGCAAATGATCGACTGGAACACTGAAAAAGCCATGTACTTGCGGCGAGTGCAGAGCCAGCGTCAACACGCGGCTCGCGCCGGCGGTTGCCATCAAATCAGCTATCAGGCGCGCTCCAATCGAAATGCGCGGGGCATCCTTTTTGTCAGACCTCGCATAGGCGTAGAACGGCATGACGACGGTGATGCGCGATGCCGACGCGCCGCGCGCCGCATCGAGCATCAGCAGCAACTCAACCAGATGTTCCTGAACCGGCGTCACCAGCGGCTGAACGATATAGACATCGCGTTCGCGGCAATTGGCCTGAAGCTGAACTTCGAGACAGTCATTGGCGAAACGGGTCAATCGGCTCGGCAGCAGCGGCACCTGAAGATGCTGACAGATCTCGGCGGCAAGCTCGGGATGGGCGGACCCACTGAAGACCGCGATTTCTTTCATTGATGGGTGCCCCGCAATTTGACGAAAAAAGCTGGCTTGTCAGCCGAAGCCGTGCGTACTACTCACAAGCCCGCCCACGCTCGTGCGAACTTCGGCGGGCAACCTCCACTGTTGCGCAGCGTAGGTTGGTGGGCGGTGACGGGCTCGAACCGCCGACCCTATCGGTGTAAACGATATGCTCTACCAGCTGAGCTAACCGCCCCAACGGCGCTCTCATACACCAGCCGACACAAGCTGACATCCCATTAACGATCGGCAATGGTGCGAATAATTGCGACACGGATTGGCTCGCTCAGACCGCCGAGCGCAGATAGGTTTGTGCAAGGTCACGAGGAGCGAAGCTTCATGCTCAGTGGGCGGATATTGGCTCTGACCGCCGGTCTGGTGGTCGCGGCATGCGGCACGACGTCCCCTCACAACGTCCGCTGGCACCCGAACGGTGGATCGCCGCGCGACGAGAACTGGCATTCGCCCGCCATCGCGCTCATGAAGTATGACGCGAACCGTGACGGCATTTTAACGCGCGCCGAACTACTTGCAGGAGTGAAGGCCGAATTCGAGGGTTATGATACCAATCACGACAACTGCCTTTCGACAGATGAGGTGCGCGAGATCAACCAGCAACGCGTGCGGGAGGACGCGTCGCAGGCGACTCCACTTGTCGACTGGAACCAGGATGGCTGTATCGATTTCCATGAATATTCCGGCCCATCGCTTTCGCTCTTTGACTCACTCGACACCAATGGTGACGGACAGCTCACGGCCAAGGAGATCAATCCCAGGAGCAAAAAGCCCGACGATCAAAAGCCTGAGGGCGGTGTGCCAAGTGGCCACCATGGTCACGGGCATGGTGACGGGCAGGGCGGCGACGGGGAGTAAACACTGTGTGGGCGTTGCTTGACGACCAACGATACTGATGGCCGACTTGGTCATATGCGTCTACCACTGTTTTTGGCTGCAACAATTGTGATTTTCTTGGCAAGTTGCGCAGGGCCCTCACGCCACTGGTCGCCGTACGACCAGTCGCAGCCGGCCAATTGGCACGGCCCATTCACGCTGCTGCTGCGCTACGACGCGGATAACGATGGAAAGATAACCCGGCGCGAGCTCGAAGCGGGCCTGCGACAAGATTTCTGGCAGGCGGATTCCAATCGCGACGGCTTGCTTGACGCCGAGGAAGTTCGCGCGACAAATCTTCGTCGAATACGCATCGATCAATCGACAGCGATCCCGCTGATCGATTGGAACCACGATGGTTATGTGGACTTCAATGAATTCGCGGCTCCCATGCGCTCACTCTTCGAGCAATATGATGCCGACGGCGACGGTGTGGTTACTCTGAGCGAAATGCACATCAGGTTGCAGAAGGTCGCCCCTTCGCCCCCAACCGCTGGAGAAGCGCACGGTGGCACTCATTGAGACATTAGAGGGACTTGCGAGCGCTTGACACAAGTGGAGGGCGCGCCCTACACCGACCCCCTTTCGCGGAACGGGCCTAGTGCCCCGATGCGGGGGCGTAGCTCAGTTGGTTAGAGTGTCGGCCTGTCACGCCGAAGGTCGCGGGTTCGAGCCCCGTCGCTCCCGCCATTTCTTCAGTTGGGAATGGTTCGCAATAAGTCCGAAAAATCCTGTTTTTTCTGGACGAATCTTAGTCTAAACCCGCGTTGCTCGCGGGCAACTGCCGCTTATACTGCACCCGCGAAGTGAGAATGTTTTTGGCCTTTTCGCGGGCGCACAAGTGCTCCGGGTCGAACATCAAAGGGCCGGGAATGGACAAGCAGCTACTCGAATATCTGCCGATCCTGCTCTTCATCGGGATCGCCGGCGTCATTGCCACGGCACTGGTTCTTGTTCCCGCCTTGATCGCGCCGTCCAAACCGGATCCCGAGAAACTCTCGGCCTACGAGTGCGGATTCAACGCATTCGGAGACGCGCGCATGAAATTCGATGTGCGGTTCTATCTCGTCTCAATTCTTTTCATCATCTTCGATCTCGAAGTGGCGTTTTTGTTTCCCTGGGCGATCACGTTGGGAACAACCGGCGCGTTCGCATTCTGGTCGATGATGGTTTTTCTCGGCGTCTTGACCGTCGGCTTCATTTACGAATGGAAGAAGGGAGCGCTCGAATGGGAGTGATCCCGGCCGGCACCGCTGCGCGCTCTGGTGTCGAAGGCACCGCCGCCTCTATCGCCGGCAACGATCCGTACTTCAAAGCGATGCAAGCCGAAATGGCCGACAAGGGATTTCTTGTAACCTCGGCTGAGGCTTTGGTGAATTGGGCTCGCACCGGTTCGTTGATGTGGATGACGTTTGGCCTTGCGTGCTGTGCGGTAGAGATGATGCACGCGAGCATGCCGCGTTACGACCTTGAGCGCTTTGGAGCCGCACCACGCGGCAGTCCCCGCCAGTCCGATGTCATGATCGTTGCTGGTACCTTGACCAACAAGATGGCGCCCGCGCTGCGCAAGGTCTACGACCAAATGCCCGAGCCGCGCTATGTCATTTCGATGGGCTCGTGCGCCAATGGCGGCGGCTATTACCACTATTCCTATGCTGTTGTACGCGGCTGTGACCGCATCGTGCCGGTCGACATTTACGTTCCTGGCTGTCCGCCAACAGCTGAAGCGCTGGTCTACGGCATCATGCTGTTGCAACGAAAAATACGCCGCACCGGGACGATCGAGCGCTGAGATGATCGATTTTTCCGCCTATGGTGAGGCACTCAGCGGCGCACTCTCGGGCGCGATCCGCGCGTACCACGTCGCAGTCGGCGAACTGACGCTGGAAGCGGAAGCATCCGACATTGTGCGGGTGATGACCTATCTTCGCGATGATCCGACCTGCGAGTTCAAAACGCTGGTCGACATTTGCGGCGTTGACTGGCCGCAGCGCGAGAAGCGCTTCGACGTCGTCTATCACCTCTTGTCGCTGACGAGGAACCAGCGCATTCGCGTCAAGCTACAAGTGGGCGAAGACGAAGCGGTGCCCTCCATAGTGACGGTCTTTCCCGCCGCCAACTGGTTCGAGCGCGAAGCGTTCGACATGTACGGTATGGCCTTCGCCGATCACCCGGATTTGCGCCGCATCCTGACCGACTACGGATTCTCAGGACATCCGCTGCGCAAGGATTTTCCGCTGACCGGTTTCGTCGAAGTACGCTACGACGACGAACTGAAGCGCGTCGTCTATCAGCCCGTTCAGCTGGTGCAGGAGTTCCGCGATTTCGACTTCATGTCGCCGTGGGAAGGCGCGCCACTCATTTTGCCCGACGGCCGCAAGGTCGAGCCGGGGACAAAGCCATGAGCGGCGTGCTCGAAAAGACAACCGGTGAGTCCGGTGAGCCAAAGATTACGCTCAATTTCGGGCCGCAGCATCCAGCCGCACACGGCGTATTACGTCTGGTACTCGATCTCGACGGCGAGATTGTCACTCGCGTCGATCCACATATCGGTCTCCTCCATCGCGGCACCGAAAAACTGATCGAGCATAAGACGTATCTCCAGGCGGTACCGTATTTCGATCGTCTCGACTATGTCGCCCCGATGAATCAGGAACACGCCTTCGCGCTCGCTGTCGAAAAACTCCTGCGTCTCGAAGTGCCCAAGCGCGGTCAATACATTCGGGTGCTGTTCTGCGAGCTCGGCCGGCTGATGAACCACATCCTCAACACGACGTTCCAAGCGCTCGACGTGGGCGCAATGACGCCGACTCTGTGGGGCATGGAATCACGCGAAACGATGCTCTCCTATTATGAGCGTGTGTCGGGCAGCCGGATGCACGCCGCGTACTTTCGCCCTGGTGGCGTGCATCAGGATTTGCCGCCTGGATTGCTGGAGGACATGTACAAGTTCTGCGATCCGTTTCTGAAGGTGCTCGACGATATCGACGGGTTGCTTGTCGACAATCGCATCTTCAAGCAACGCACCGTCGACATCGGCGTCGTCAATCGCCTGCAAGCGGAGATGTGGGGTTTTTCCGGCGTGATGTTGCGCTGCGCCGGCGTGGCCTGGGATCTACGCCGCGCACAACCATACGAGTGCTACAACGATTTCGATTTTCAAATACCAATCGGGCGCAATGGCGACTGCTACGATCGATACGTGCTGCGCATGGAAGAGATGCGCCAATCGGTGAAGATCATAAAGCAATGCATCGAGAAGATGCCGTCTGGACCGGTGTCATCGACGGACAACAAGGTCGTACCTCCCAAGCGCGCCGAGATGAAGCGGTCGATGGAAGCGCTGATCCATCATTTCAAGCTTTATACTGAAGGCTATCACGTGCCTGAAGGCGAGGCGTACGCGGCAGTCGAAGCGCCCAAGGGCGAGTTCGGCGTCTATCTTGTTTCTGACGGCAGCAACAAGCCATACCGCTGCAAGATCCGCGCGCCGTCGTTCGTGCATTTGCAGGCGATGGATTACATGAACCGCGGACACATGCTGGCCGACGTCTCTGCGGTGCTCGGTTCGCTCGATATCGTTTTCGGTGAGATAGACCGATGAGCTTCCGTCGTTTGGCGCCTCCCGACATGCAGCCGCCGAGTTTCGCGTTCACGCCGGAAAATCTGGCGCGCGCCGAAAAGGAAATCGCCAAGTATCCGCCCGGGCGACAGGCGAGCGCCGTCATCTCGCTGCTGTGGATCGGTCAGGAACAGCAGGGGTGGGTCACACACCCGATGATCGAATATGTCGGCCGCCGTCTCGACATGGCGTTCATACGCGTTCTGGAGGTCGCGACCTTCTACACAATGTTCAACCTCGCGCCGGTCGGCAAATTCCATCTGCAGGTCTGCACCACGCCGCCCTGTCTGCTACGCGGCTCGGACGACGTCGTGCGTGCCTGCGAGAAGCACATTGGCAAGGCGCAGATGACGCCCACCGCGGACGGCATGTTGTCGTGGACGGAAGTCGAGTGCATTGGGGCCTGCGCCAACGCGCCGGTGTTCCAGGTTGGCAGCGACTACTACGAGGACTTGGATGGTCCGATCGCCGAGAAGCTCATTGCGGCGTTCCGCGATGGACGACCGATGAAGCCCGGACCGCAAACAGGCCGAGTGGGTTCCGAACCGGCTGGCGGCAAGAACACGCTCACCGATCCGGCGCTCTATGCGAAGAAGTCGGAGCCCGCCTGATGCTCACCGATAAAGATCGCATCTTCACCAACATCTACGGGTTCGAGGACAAATCCGTCGTCGGAGCGAAGTCGCGCGGGCTGTGGAACGGCACCAAAAAGATCCTCGACATGGAGCCGGAGGCCATTTGCGAGGTCGTGAAGAAATCCGGACTGCGCGGCCGCGGCGGCGCTGGATTTGCGACCGGGCTCAAATGGACATTCATGCCCAAGGAGGTAAAGGAACGGCCGCACTATCTCGTCGTCAATGCAGACGAATCCGAACCCGGCAGTTGCAAAGATCGCGAGATCATGCGCAACGACCCGCATCATCTTATCGAAGGTTGCATGATTGCATGCCGCGCGATGCGGTCGCACGTCGCCTACATATATGTGCGCGGCGAATTCGTGCGCGAGCGTGAAGCGCTCCAGCGCGCCATCGACGAGTGCTATGAAGCCAAGCTGATCGGCAAGAACAATATCCACGGCTGGGATTTCGACCTTTTCGTTCATCACGGCGCCGGCGCCTATATCTGCGGCGAAGAAACCGCCTTGCTCGAGAGCTTCGAAGGCAAGAAGGGCATGCCGCGCATGAAGCCGCCGTTTCCAGCGAACATGGGCATCTATGGTTGTCCGACCACGGTCAACAATGTCGAATCCATCGCCGTTGTGCCAACCATCTTTCGTCGCGGGCCGGAATGGTTCGCCAGCATCGGCCGTGCCAACAATACAGGCACCAAGCTTTTTCAGATTGCGGGTCATGTGAACACACCCTGCGTTGTGGAAGAGGCGCTCGGCATCCCGATGCGTGAGTTGATCGAGCGGTATGCCGGTGGCGTGCGTGGCGGCTGGGATAATCTTCTGGCTGTCATTCCGGGCGGCGCCTCAGCAGCGATGCTGCCCAAGTCGATCTGCGACACGATCATCATGGATTTTGATGCGATGAAGGAGGCGCAGAGCATGATCGGCACGGCAGCTGTGATCGTCATGGACAAGTCTGCCGATCTCGTCCGTGTCGTCTCGCGCTTTGCCTATTTCTACAAGCATGAGAGTTGCGGCCAGTGCACGCCTTGCCGCGAGGGCACCGGCTGGATGTGGCGCGTGATGGAGCGCTTGCGTACGGGCGACGCACGCGTCGAGGAGATTGACCAGCTCTGGGAAGTCGGCAAGCAGTGCGAAGGTCACACAATCTGCGGCCTTGGCGACGCTGCTCCCTGGCCGATCCAGGGCCTCATCCGCCACTTCCGTCCGGAGCTCGAGCGGCGCATTGCCGAACGTCAAAAGCAGCGCGTGGCAGCGGAGTAAGGCATGAAGCACCTCGCGCAAGTGAATATCGGGCGGGTCTGCGGCGGCCCGGATGATCCGCGCATGAAAGACTTCTATTCGAATCTCGCACGCGTAAACGCCTTAGCGGAGCGGATGCCGGGGTTCGTCTGGCGACTGAAAGACGCGAGCGGCACGAGCGCGATCGATCTGCGTTGGCCGGGCGATGCGACCATGAACGTGAACATGTCGGTGTGGGAAAGTGCCGAAGCGCTTGGCACATTCGTGTTCCAGACGGTGCATCGCAACATCTATGCCCGCAAACACGAGTTTTTCGCGATCCCGCAAACACCGACTGTCGTGCTCTGGTGGGTCGATGCCGGCCATATACCGACACTGGAAGAAGCGAAGGAACGCCTCGACCACTACGTCGCCAAGGGTGCCAGCGATTTCGCCTTTGGTTGGGCCGATCTGCCTTCGGCCAAGATCTGGAAAGAGAAGCGGTGCGCCTGATGCCGTCACGCAAGCTCATCATCGACGGCAAGGAAATCGAGGCGGACGACAGCCTCACGCTGCTTCAAGCCTGCGAGAATGCCGGCGCAGAGATTCCGCGATTTTGTTATCACGAGCGTCTGTCTGTCGCCGGCAATTGCCGCATGTGCCTCGTCGAGTGGGTGGGCGCACCCAAACCCCAGGCATCCTGCGCCTTGCAGGTGCGCGACATCTTTCCAAACAAGGACGGCACGCCCGCACGTATCAACACGACATCGCAAATCGCGCGCAAGGCGCGCGAAGGCGTCATGGAATTCCTGCTGATCAATCATCCACTCGACTGTCCGATCTGCGATCAGGGCGGCGAATGCGATCTGCAGGATCAGGCCATGAGTTACGGGCGCGCAGCATTCAATCGCTATCACGAAAACAAGCGCGCGGTCGAAGACAAGTATATGGGTCCGCTGGTCAAGACCGTGATGACGCGCTGCATCCAGTGCACGCGTTGCGTGCGGTTCGCGACCGAAGTTGCCGGCGTTCCCGATCTCGGCGCGACCGGTCGCGGCGAAGACATGGAGATCACGACGTACCTGGAAAGGGCGTTTGCTTCGGAACTGTCCGGCAATATCGTCGATCTTTGTCCCGTGGGCGCGCTGACTGCCAAGCCTTACGCTTTCAACGCGCGCCCTTGGGAGTTGCGCCACACGGAATCGATCGACGTGATGGACGCGCAGGGTTGCAATATTCGTGTCGACACGCGCGGTAGTGAAGTCATGCGCATCCTGCCGCGCTTGAATGAGGATGTGAACGAGGAATGGATCGGCGACAAGACTCGTCACGCTTGTGACGGACTCGCACGCCAACGACTCGATCGACCCTACATACGGAAAAACGGCAAACTCCAGCCAGCGACCTGGGCCGAAGCTTTCGCTGCGATCGCGACCCGGATGTTGGCGACAGAACCAGCGAAGATGGCTGCGATCGTCGGCGATCTCGCCGCCGCCGAGGAAATCAAGGCGCTCAAAGACCTGATGAAGTCGCTTGGCGCAAAGAACTTGGATTGCCGTCAGGACGGGGCGCACGTCGGCGGTCAACGCCAATCCTATCTCTTCAACACGACGATCTCGGGCGTCGAGGCGGCGGACGCAATCTTGCTGGTCGGCGCCAATCCACGCTGGGAAGCGCCCGTACTCAATGCTCGCATCCGCAAGACTTGGTTGGCCGGGAATGTCCAGATCGCTGGGCTTGGCGTCACAATGGACCAAACCTATCCGATCCGAAATCTAGGTGCGGACGTCGCGACACTCGAGCAGATCGCCAGCGGCGGACACGAATTCTCCAGCGTCCTGCAAAACGCCAAGCGGCCGATGATCATTCTCGGCGCGAGTGCGGTGGCGCGCAAGGACGGTGCTGCCATCCTGAGACTCGGTGCGAAGATTGCGGCTGAGACCGGCATGATCGGCCCGGCCGGCGGACCAGGCGCGGGCGGCTGGAACGGCTTCAACATCCTGCACACGGCGGCATCGCGTGTTGGCGCGCTCGACCTTGGATTTCTTCCCGGCGAGAATGGACGCGACATCGCCGCGATTGTCGACGGAGCGCAAACGGGCGAAGTCGAACTTGTCTATCTGCTGGGCGCAGACGAATTCGATGTCGGTCGTCTCGGTCGGGCGTTCATCGTCTATCAGGGTAGTCACGGCGACGCCGGCGCACACAATGCGGACGTTGTACTGCCTGGAGCCGCCTACACGGAAAAGGAAGGTCTCTACGTCAATTTCGAAGGACGCGTGCAACGGGCCCGTCGCGCGACATTCCCACCGGGCGATGCCAAAGAAGATTGGACGATCCTGCGCGCGCTGTCGGACGTGGTCGGGAAACGCTTACCCTATGACACGCTTGACGCGTTGCGCGCTGCAATCGTCGCCGACGCGCCGCATTTCGCCGATCATGGAGTAGCAGTGCCGCATGGCGGTGCAGGGGTCACCGATTGGCGCCTGGTTGGTGCTGACGTATCGCTCGATGTCACGCGACCGCTTGCCTCAACGTTGACCGATTTCTACCTGACCAACCCGATCGCCCGCGCCAGCACGACGATGGCCGCATGCAGCCGGGAGTTTGTGACAGGCGCGGCGAAAATGGCGGCGGAATAGCAATGTTCCTCACGCACTATTTGCAGAGCTTTGGGCTGGGCTGGGGCGCGGCGTGGGCGATAAGCCAAGTCATTTCCATTCTGCTGATTCAGTTGCCCCTTCTGATATCGGTCGCTCTTTTTATTCTCGCCGACCGAAAGGTATGGGCTGCGGTCGCATTGCGTCGCGGACCCAACGTGGTGGGGCCATTCGGTCTGTTGCAGACCTTCGCTGACGCATTCAAGTTCATGTTCAAGGAAATCATCATTCCTTCCGGCGCGAACAAGGTGATTTTCATTCTCGCGCCACTCGTCACGGCGACGTTGGCCTTCGCCGGCTGGGCAGTCGTCCCGTTTGCCGATGGCTGGGTGATAGCCGATATCAATGTCGGCATTCTCTATCTCTTTGCCATCTCTTCGCTTGGCATCTACGGCATCATCATGGCGGGGTGGGCGTCAAACTCGAAGTACCCGTTTCTGTCTGCCATGCGCGCCGCGGCCCAGATGGTGTCGTACGAAGTGTCGATCGGCTTTGTCATCATCACCGTGCTGTTGTTCGCCGGATCGTTGAATCTCTCAGCCATTGTGCGCGCGCAGGAACATGGCTGGTTCGCCTTCTCGATTTTATTTCCCATGTTGCCCGTGTTTTTCGTCTCGGCGTTGGCGGAAACCAATCGCCCGCCGTTCGATCTCGTGGAAGCCGAGGCGGAATTGGTGGCGGGTTTCTTCGTGGAATATTCCTCGACGCCATTTTTGCTCTTCTTCCTTGGGGAATATGTCAGCGTGGTGCTGATGTGCGCGATGTGCACCATCCTGTTCTTTGGCGGCTGGCTCCCGCCGCTCAGCATTTGGCCATTCACGGCTGTTCCAGGAATCTTCTGGTTCCTCGCCAAAGTATTTTTCTTCTTTTTCCTGTTCGCGATGGTAAAGGCCATGGTGCCGCGCTATCGCTACGATCAGTTGATGCGGCTCGGCTGGAAAGTGTTCCTGCCGACGTCGCTATTGTGGGTGGTGGTGACGGCCGGCTGGGTCCTCGTCTTCCGCCATCATCCGTGAGGCCGACATGGCAACACTCGACCGAACTGCACGACAGATTTTCTTCTGGGAGTTCATCCAGGCCTTTGCTCTGGCCACACGCTATCTCTTCAAGCGGAAGACCACGCTCAACTATCCCTTCGAGAAGGGCCCGCTCAGTCCGCGTTTTCGTGGCGAGCACGCGCTACGCCGCTATCCCAACGGCGAAGAGCGCTGCATTGCTTGCAAGCTTTGCGAGGCCATTTGTCCTGCGCAGGCGATCACCATCGAGGCTGAACCGCGCGAGGACGGCAGCCGACGCACGACGCGCTACGACATCGATATGGTGAAGTGCATCTATTGCGGTCTCTGCCAGGAGGCATGCCCAGTTGACGCGATCGTCGAGGGTCCGAATTTCGAGTTCGCGACGGAAACGCGCGAGGAGCTCTACTTCAACAAGGAACGGTTGCTGTTGAACGGTGACCGCTGGGAACGCGAGATCGCCAAGAACCTCGAACTTGATGCGCCGTATAGGTAACGATCGATGTTGCAGGGGATCGCATTCTACATGTTCTCGGCGGTCATGCTGGCGTCGGCGTTGATGGTTATCGCCGCGCGCAATCCCGTGCATTCGGTGTTGTTCCTGATCCTCGCCTTTTTTAATGCGGCGGGACTGTTCGTGCTGCTTGGCGCGGAATTTCTCGCGATGATCCTCGTCGTCGTCTATGTCGGCGCGGTTGCGGTCTTGTTCCTTTTTGTCGTGATGATGCTCGACATCGATTTCGCCGAACTGAAGCGCGGCGCGCAGCAGTATGTTTTGGTTGGCGCGGGAGTCGGCATCGTTCTTCTGCTCGAACTGATGGGCAGTGCCAGCTTATGGAAGTTCTCCGTTGCCTCACCTGGCGCGCTCGCATATCCGACGCCAGGCGGCGTGAGCAATACCGAGGCACTGGGTCGAATTCTGTATACGGATTATATCTACTATTTCCAGATTGCTGGTTTGGTGCTGTTGGTTGCGATGATCGGCGCAATCGTCCTGACCCTGCGTCACCGCCCGGGCGTGCGCCGTCAAAATATCGGACGTCAGAATGCGCGCGTCATGAGCGAAGCCATGACGGTGGTCGACGTCAAGCCGGGGCAGGGCGCCTGACATGACGATCGGACTTGCCAACTATCTCTCCGTCGCAGCCATTCTCTTCACGATTGGGGTCTTCGGAATCTTTTTGAATCGAAAGAACGTAATCGTCATTTTGATGTCGATCGAACTGATCTTGTTGGCCGTGAATCTCAACTTCGTCGCCTTCTCCGCCTATCTCCACGATCTGGTCGGACAAGTCTTTGCGCTGTTCGTGCTGACGGT
>Ga0070712_100000590_pt1 | contig 21183 bp, 19 predicted proteins | sample LARL81metaG_FD_71396 | JGI IMG/M metagenome (GOLD analysis project Ga0070712, IMG submission 71396) | Corn, switchgrass and miscanthus rhizosphere microbial communities from Kellogg Biological Station, Michigan, USA - LAR L8-1 metaG | ecosystem: Host-associated > Plants > Roots > Rhizosphere ...
CGGCTGATCTCGGCCGTCGCGGCGATCAGCCCAGCGGTGTGGACCACCTACGCGCAGGCGCGCAGCGCCAACGCCGGAGCATTTGTATCCGCGGCGGACTTCGCCTCAGACGACGTGATCACACACGCGTCAGCGCTGACCGGCGTGCCCGTGCGGATCGCGTCTGGCACGGATGATCCGTTTCACCCCGGAGTCGTCGCGCTCGCCGACGCGATGCCGAGGTCCGCGGTCGTCGAGATCACGGCCGGCTGCCACGACCACGCGTTCTTCTCGAGCCAACAACATCAGTCGCTCGCGTTCCTCGGCCGCCACCTGAAGACCGCGTGACGATCAGGTGATCAGGCCGCGGCCTTGGCCCGCTCGAAGACGTCGGCGAGCTCCTTCATGTCGCCGGGCTTGCCTTCGAGCTTGAACGAGCTTCCGCCGGCGCTGATCTCCATCACGCCGGTCAGGCCAAAGCGCTTGACCTCGAGCGAATCCACGTCGACGAGCGGCACGACGCTGAGGACGTCGGTGACCTCCTTGATCGCGCCCATCGCGCTCACCTTGACCTTCATCGTCACGAGGCTCGTCGGCGTGATCGCCACGGCTCCCGGATTGCCCACGGAGATGCTCGCCGCCTCCGCTCCCTTGCGCTGCTTGCCCGCCCACCGCGCGCCGATCTCGCCGGCGATCCCCCCGCCCGCCGTGGCCGTTGTCGAACCGCGCGGCTTCGCCCACGCCGCGCCGAGGATCTCCTCATCAAGCTTGCCCTTCGCCGCAGCGATGATCTGCTCCTGATGCTTTGACACTGCGCCCCTCTCTTCTTCGTGCCTGCCGTGCGGGGGGATTATCCCCGACGCCGAACCGCCCGCAAAGGCAAGCGTTTGCGGCTTTTTGAGATCGTAAGATCACCCCGATCGGGTGATGCCCGAGTCGGCACTCGTTGCCGCTGAGCCTCGTCGCCTCCGCTTGTGTGCGCCGGCCCGGTCGACGGGTTATGGCTCAACGTTCTGGCGGCCCCAGCTGTCCTCGAGCCCGCGGATCAGCGCGACCACGGCCCGGTTGACCGGCGCCGGGATTCCGCAGTTGTCAGCCTCGGCGACGAGGCCCTCGTTGAGCGTCCCGATCTCGGTCGGTCTGTGTGCCAGCACGTCCTGGAGCATGCTCGGCTTGTGGTCGTAGTTAGCCCGGCCGAGCGCGTCGACGAGCTCCTCGGGATCTTCCTCCAGGGCGATCCCGCAGGCGTGGGCCACCGCCCGGCCTTCTCGCAGCACCTCCCCGACCACGACCCGCGTCGCCGGCAGCGCGCACAGCTGCCCGTGGGTCAGGCCGGTCAGCGCACATAACGGATTGGTCGCGCAATTGAACAGAAGCTTGGTCCACTGTGCGCCCCGCACGTCGTCGACCGCACGCGTCTGGAGCCCGCTGCGGCTCAGCAGCAGGCCGAGCTGCCGCACCTCGTCGAGCGCCGCGGGCCGCGGTTCGAACGGCCCAAGCCAAGTCGTGCCGGAGCCGGCCATCTCGACCACGCCCGGCCTCGTCACCCGCGCCGCCGCCAGGGTCACGCCACGCATCACGCGGGGCACGTGCTCCGCGATCACCTCCTCGTTGCCGATCCCGTTCTGCACGCTGCACACAGCGGCGTTCTCGAAGGCGTGCGCCGTGGCCGCGATCGCCGTCGCCGTGAACGTGCCCTTCACGGCGACGATTCCCAGCTCGCAGGGCGGGATTCGATCCGGTTCGGCGGCAGCGTTGACGCGGGCGACCAGGTTTTCGCGGCCGACGACGCGCAGCCCGTCGCGATTGATCGCATCGACGTGGGCGGCCGACGTGTCATACGCCCAGATCTCGAGCTCAGGCAGCTGGGCGAGGTGAGCCGCAAACAGGCTCCCGATCGCGCCGCAGCCGACAATGCAGATCCTCATCCTCTCCTCTCGGCTGGAGCAGTCATTGAAAACAGATTCATCGTCTGCGGCACCCCTGCGTGCACAGCCGCCGGCTGAGGCGCATCGGCGTCGCTCTTCGCTCCGTCTCGTGATCGTGCTCGCGGGTCTGTCCGCGTTCGCGCCGGTGACAACTGACTTATATCTGCCAGCGCTACCGCGCCTCGGACGGGATCTCGGCGTGACGACAGCGAGCGTCGAGGTAACGCTGACCATGTGCGTAGTCGGGATCGCCGCCGGCCGACCGCTGGCTGCCCGGTGATTCTTCGCTTGCTCTCACACGATTCTGGTTGGTTTCTCACCGTTCTCTGACACTTGCCGAGGATGCTATGAGCGTGAATGCACCAGCCGAACGGGAGGGAGTGCGCGTGCTCGTGGTCGACGACGAACCGAGCATCGTCGACGCGATCTCGATGACCCTCCGCCATCAGGGGTATTCGGTCGAGGCGGCGGAGAGCGGCAAGGACGCGCTGGCGATGGTCACCAAATGGCGGCCCGACGTGATCGTCCTGGACGTGATGCTTCCCGACGTCGACGGGTTCGAGGTCGCGAGGCGGCTGTCGGCCGACAACGAGCCGGTTCCGATCTTGTTCCTCAGCGCGCTGGACAACACCGAGGACAAGGTGCGTGGGCTGACGATCGGCGGCTATGACTACGTGACCAAGCCGTTCAGTCTCGAGGAGCTGATCGCGCGCTTGCGAAACATCCTGCGACGGGTGGGCGCGCTGCGAGACGAGCCCCGCCGGTTGAGATTCGCGGACCTGGAGCTCGACGAGGACACGCTGGAGGTCTCGCGCGGGGGTGAGGAGATCGAGCTCACGGGTACCGAGCTGCGCCTGCTCCGTTACCTGATGCTCAATCCTCGCCGCGTCTTGACTCGAGAGCAGCTGCTGGACCACGTGTGGGGCTATGACTTCGACGGCTACCCGCGGGTGCTCGAGACCTACATCAGCTACCTGCGCAAGAAGATCGATGCGCAGGGGACGCCACTGCTGCACACCGTTCGCGGCATCGGCTATTCGTTGCGCCTGCCGAAGGACTGAATCCTCCTGTCGCTGCGCGCACGTCTGCTGATCGGCCTCGCCGCCCTGGCCACGCTGGGCCTCGTGGCGATGGCGATCGTCACCTATGAGGAGCAGCGATCGTTCCTGTTCCAGAGGGTTGATGGGCAGGTCGGCGCGTCGGCAGAGCTGGTGGCGGGACAGCTCGGCGTCCGATCCGGAGGCCCGCTGCCCTTGCCGCTACGCCGCTTCGGCCCGGTGCCGAGGCGCCGGCCGAACACGTTCCAGGCATCCGGGACATACGGCGAGCTGCTCGACGCCAGCGGCAACCTGCTCAAGCGCGACGCATTCGCCTACGGCGGGAGTGCAGGCTCGCCGCCGGCGCTCCCGAGCAAGCCGCAGCTTTCCAAGCTCGGCGGCGGGCCGCTGCACATCTTCACCGTCAACTCGCAGGCCGGCTCGGGACTCCGTTATCGCGCCGCGGCGTTTGCGGTCGGCGATGGCCGGACCCTGGTGGTGGCAGTTCCGTTACGCGAGGTCGATCAGACGCTGGACAGGCTGCTCGAGGTCGAGGGATTGGTCGGCGCCGGAGTGATCCTCGCGTTGCTGGTGCTGGGATGGGTTGTTGTCCGACTCGGGCTTCAGCCGCTGGAGCGGATCGGGCGGGTCGCGCGCGAGATCGCGCACGGTGACCTCACGCGCAGGGTGCAGCCGGCCACGCCGCGGACGGAGGTCGGTCGCTTGGGGCTGTCGCTGAACGACATGCTGATACAGATCGAGCAGGCGTTTGCAGATCGCAAGCAAAGCGAGGAGCGGCTGAGGCAGTTCGTCGCCGACGCCTCGCACGAGCTGCGAACTCCGCTTGCGTCGATCCGCGCATACACGGAGGCGTTCCGCCTCGGCGCAGCAACTGATCCGGAAACGCTGGAACGAGCGATGTCCAGAACCGAAGCCGAGGTCGCGAGGATGGGCGTATTGATCGAGGACCTGTTGCTGCTCGCCCGGCTCAACCAGTTACCGGAGGAGCGTCGCCAACAGGTCGACCTGAGCGAGCTCGTCCAGCATGCCGCAGAAGATGCCCGTATGGTCGCGCCGGACCGCCCGATCGGCCTGAGCAGAAACGGGCCGCTGCCGGTGCTCGCCGACCGCGACCAGCTGCGCCAGGTGCTGGACAACCTCACCCGCAACGCGCTGATTCACACGCCGCCTGACTCGCCGATCGAAGTAGGCGTCTGGCGCGAGCGAGATCGCGCCGTGCTCGAGGTCCGCGACCACGGACCAGGGCTCCCCGAGGACATCGGCGACAAGGTGTTCGAGCGATTCTGGCGGGCCGACCAGGCGCGCCGGCGTGGCCCGGGCGGAGCCGGACTGGGCCTCGCGATCGTTCACGCGATCGTTCAGGCCCACCACGGCGAGGTCCACGCACGCAACGCGCCGGACGGCGGCGCGGTTTTCCGAGTCGAGCTGCCGGCCGTTGATGCGCCTCAGCCAACCACGAGCTGCATCGCCCCACTCCAGATCGCACCGAGAGCACCGGTCGCCGGATGACCCAGGCCGGCGCTCACCAAACTCTCAGGTTCCGCGCACGTCGTGCTCACACGTGGTCCGCACAATCGCCGCATGTTCGACGAGCCTCTTGCCTGTTTGCGGCCAGCCGCGGAGGCGCTTCGGATCCTGTTGATACACGGGAGTGCCGAGCCGCAGCTGACGCGTGAGCTGGCGCGCGGTGGGCACGACGTTCTCGCAGTCGCCGCGCAACAGCAGGCTATCCGTCTGCTGGGCGTTTTCGACCCTGACCTGATCCTCGTCGCGACGCCCGACGTCGCGCGAACCTGCCGCGAGCTTCGCGGTCACGCGACCGAGACGCCGGTCGTGGCGATTGCCGCCAATCGAGACCTTGACGTGCGCATCGCGGCGCTCGAAGCCGGAGCCGACGATTGTGTGAGCAGCCCATTCCACCCTGCCGAGCTCACCGCCCGCATGCGCGCGGCGGTCCGCCGGGGTGCTCCGATGGCCGGGGCCGCGCCGCTCGCTGACGCCCCGGTCCGCGATGGTGCCGCGTGACCAACGTCAAGCGAAGCGTGTGGCCTCTGCTCTTGTCGGGGGCCGCGGCGATCGTCGTGATCGTGCTCGCGATCGCGGAGATCGGCCCACCAAGCAGCTCAGCGAGAACCTCGACGCAGATTGTGACTGCGGAGAAAGGCGTCGTTCAGTCGACCGTATCCGGCACCGGCAACGTGCAGGCCGGTGCCGACGTGGACGTCAACTTCCAGGCAAGTGGGACCCTCTCCAAGGTCTACGTCAAGGTGGGCCAGCACGTCAGCAAGGGCCAGTTGCTGGCGACGCTGGACCAGACCTCCGCGCTGCTGACGCTCGACCAGGCCGAGAACAACCTCACCGCAGCCGAAGATCAGCTGACGGGCGCCGAGGATGCCTCGTCCTCGAGCGCCACCACGACCAGCACCAGCCTCACCGGGAGTTCGTCGGCTACCGAGTTCGTCACCTACGACGCAAAGCGCACGACGACGACGCTCACGGGCACGACGCCTACGAGGACGACTCCAACGGCCACGACGCCAACCACCACTACGACCACACCGAAGACGACCACCTCCACGTCGCAGACCACCGCGCCGACAAGTGGAAGCGGATCAGGCGGCAGCCGATCGGGCAGCAGCGGATCGAGCCGGACCGGATCGAGCGGGACCGGTTCGAGCGGGACCGGATCGAGCGGCAGCGGCTCGTCGAGCACGACATCCTCGGCAGGGAGCATCCCCTCGGCCCAGGCCTCCGTCGACAGTGCCAAGGCGAGCGTGCACAGCGCCGAACAAGGGCTCGCTAACACGAAGCTCTACGCACCGATCACGGGCACGATCGTGTCGCTGGCCAGCCTTCAGCCCGGCGACTCGGTCAGTGGAGGGTCTAACTCGTCAAGCAGCGCGAGCAGCAGCTCGTCGTCGAGCTCCTCGGCTACCGGCGGCGGAACGACCGCCGGCAGCCTCGGTGGCTCGGGCTCTACCGGCTCCACGGGCTCCTCGTCCTCCTCGAGCGGATCGAGCTCGTTCGCGGAGATCGTCAATACACGCAAGCTGACGATGACGGTGGCGTTCAGCGAGTCCGACGTCAGCAAGCTCAAGGTCGGCCAGGCAGCGACAGTGACGCTCGACGCGCTCAGCGGTGTCGAGCTCGGCGCCCATGTGACCGAGATCTCGACGGTCGGGACGACCAGCAGCAGCGTCGTCTCCTACGACGCCACGCTGACGCTCGACCAACGGGACTCTCGTGTCAAGCCAGGTATGAGCGCGTCCGCTGCGGTGATCGTCAAGCAGGCCCAAGGCGTCACCGTTCCCAACTCGGCCATAACCGGCACCGGATCGCTCGCAACGCTCGACGTCGTAAACGACGGCAAGAAGGTCTCGCAACAGGTCGTGGTCGGCCTCAAGGGCGATACCCGGACCGTGATCATCAGCGGCCTTAGCGCCGGCGACCAGGTCGCGCTGACCACCACGTTGCCGTCGCTGGGCTCCTCCTCGGACTCCTCCGGGAACAGTGGTTCAACCGGGACGCTTGGCGGTGGCGCGACCAGGCGGTTCGGCGGCGCGGGCGGATTCGCGGGTGGCACCGGCTTTCCGGCCGGCGGCGGCTTCCCGGGAGGCGGGTAGCGATGCCTCGCGACGACCGGCGGCCACGCCAGGCCGCCGTGGTGCGCGCTCAGCGAGCTCTGCGGCGCAAGCGGAAGCCCGGGCCCACTCCATCGCCCGTGACACGGACGCCCCGCCGCGGCTCGCATCGTCTCCGACCCGTGATCGATCTACAGGACGTTCACAAGACCTACCAGATGGGAAGCGTCTCGGTGCCGGCACTGCGGGGAGTCAGCCTCCGTGTGGAACGGGGTGAGTACGTCGCGATCATGGGGGCGTCCGGGAGCGGCAAGACGACCCTGATGAACATCCTCGGCTGCCTGGACACTCCAACCAGCGGCATCTACCGGCTCAATGGCCTCGACGTGCGCGGCATCGACGAAGACACGTTGTGCGATCTGCGCAACAGGTTCATCGGGTTCGTCTTTCAGAGCTTCAATCTGATCCCGCGCACGCGTGCGGTCGCGAACGTCGAGCTGCCGTTGTCCTACGGCGGTGTGCCTCGCAAGCTCCGCCGCAACCGCGCGCTCGAGGCGATGCGGGCCGTGGGTCTCGGAGACCGCATCGACCACGCTCCGGCGGAACTGTCGGGTGGCCAGCAGCAGCGCGTGGCGGTAGCGCGGGCGCTGGTCACCAACCCGGCGATGATTCTCGCCGACGAGCCGACCGGAAACCTCGATACACACTCCGGAGCCGAAGTGCTCCGGCTGTTCGAACGGCTCAGCGCGGCCGGGCGGACGATCATCCTAATCACCCACGAGGAGGAGGTCGCCGCCCATGCCCGGCGCGTGATCCGCGTCAGGGACGGGCAGATCGTCGACGACAGCCGGCGTCCGGTGGAGACCTCGTGAGCGAGACTGTTCATGTCGCGTTCGGGGGGCTGCTTGCAAACAAGCTGCGCTCTGGCCTCACGATCCTCGGGCTGATGATCGGCGTCGGATCGGTGATCGTGCTGATCTCGGTCGGCACCGGCTCGTCGAACGCGGTCGAGAAGCAGATCGACGCGCTCGGCTCAAACGTGTTGCTGGTGAGCTCCGCCCCCACGCTCGGCGGTCCGTTCGCGCGGCGCTCGACCAGCACCTCGCAGCTCACGCTCGCAGACGTCAACGCGCTGCAGAGCCGCTTCGATGCTCCGGACGTCAAGAGCGTGTCCCCGGTCGTCAACGCCAACAGCGTCACGCTGACCTACAACGGCACCACTTACGAACCGTCCTCGTTCGTCGGAACCACGCCCGCCTATCAGGAGGCGCGCAACTACACGATGGCGCAGGGCTCCTGGTTCACCAGCGCTCAGAACGCCGGCCACAGCCGCGTGGCGGTCATCGGCCCCACCGTGGTCAGCGAGCTGTTCGGCGGGCAGGACCCGGTCGGACAGACGATCCAGGTCAACGGGACGAACTTCGAGGTGATCGGCGTGACCGCGTCGAAGGGGTCCAACGGGACTTCGAACCAGGACGACGTCGTCATCGCCCCGCTGACCGCCGTACAGGACACGCTTGCCGGATATGGGGGCCTCAGCCAGATCATCGTCCGGGCGAACTCGCGCGGGGTGTTAAACGCGGCGCAGACCGAGGTCACCGACATCCTGGATCAGCGCCACCCGACGACCGGGTCCTCGACGTCGAGCAGCTTCCAGGTGATCAATCAGGGGTCGATCCTGCAGACGTCGCAGGCCAGCAGCAAGGTGTTCACCACACTGCTCGGCGAAGTCGCGGCCATCTCGTTGCTGGTTGGCGGGATCGGCGTGATGAACATCATGCTCGTGTCGGTCACCGAGCGGACGCGCGAGATCGGGATCCGCAAGGCGGTCGGCGCGCGACGCTCCGACATCCTCAAGCAGTTTCTCGTCGAGGCGGTACTGGTGTCACTGCTCGGCGGGATCGCCGGGGTGATCGCCGGAATCATCGGCAGCAATTTCAAGATCGCGGGCGTGCAGCCTGTGATCGCGCCTTACTCGATCGCGTTGGCATTCGGCGCGGCAGTTCTGACTGGCCTGTTCTTCGGCACCTATCCCGCCAGTCGCGCGGCCGCGATGCGCCCGATAGACGCGCTGCGCTTCGAGTGAGTCCCACCAACTCCGACTAGTCAAAGGATCCAGATGAGCAGTGCACTCGAATACGAAGATGACCGCGAGGAGCAGTGGGATGACACCGACGACGAGACCATGGCGCTGCCGGGTCGACCCCGCCGGCAGTTCTTCAATCGCTGGACCGCGGCGCTGGTGGCGCTGATCACCTGCGCGATCGGGTTTTACGTCGGGATCCGAGTCGAGAAGAGTCAGTTGTCGAGCTCGAGCGGCACTGCGCGTGGATTCACGTTGCCTGCCGGCCTCGCGCGCTCGGGTGCCGCCTCGTCAACCCGTGGGACGTCCGGCGCAGCCGGCGGCGCGCGCTCGTCGGGGTCGGGACTTGCGGGCGGCGGTGCCGGCTTCCCCGGCGGCGGCGCGTTCGGCGCAGCGAACGCCTCGATCGGAACGATTTCAAGCGTCAACGGCAACACGATCTACATAACCGACGTGTCAGGCAACACGGTCAAGGTGACGCTGTCGTCCGGGACCAAGATCACCAAGAGCCTTGGCGTCTCTAAGCACTCGCTGCGTCCCGGCGACTCCGTCGTGATCCGCGGGCTCAAGAACAGCAGCGGCAAGGTCTCGGCCACCTCGGTCAGCGACTCCGGCGCAAGCAACGCCGGCTCGGGCGCATCAGGCGGCGGCGGCTCCAGCAGCTCGGGCGGCTCCAGCGGTTCGATCGGGAACTCAGCCGTGAACCAGTTGTTCGGTCAGTGACCGACCCATCAGAGAGGACCATGACGATGAAGAAGCTCACCCCCCGGGCGTCGCAGACGGCCGTCGTATTGGTCGCCCTCGCCGCGCTCGTGGCCGGGTGCGGCAGCAGCTCCAGCACCAGCAGCTCCACGTCGACTTCGGCCAGCGCTGCCTCGAGCACCAGCCGCGCAAAGCTCGTCGCGTGTCTGAAGCAGCACGGCATAACCCTCCCGGCCGGGCGGCGACCTGGCGCGGGCGCGCCACCCGGGGCGCCCGGCGCCGGGTCCGGCACACCCCCCGCCGGGTCCGGCACACCCCCCGCCGGCGCGCCCGGCAGCGGTGCGGGCACGAGTCCCACCGGGCGTCGGCCCGGCGGCGGATTCTTCGGCCGCACCGGAGGCAACGCCTCGAAGTTCCGTGCGGCGTTCAAGGCCTGCGGTGCGAACTTGCCAGCCGGCGGTCGCCGCCGCGGATTCAACCGTCAGAACATCCAGAAGTACGTGACGTGCGTGAGACAGCACGGTTACAACCTGCCGGAGCCCAACTTCTCCGGTAACGGGCCGGTGTTCCCGGCGAACATCCGCACCAACAAGAAGTTCCAGTCCGCGAGCAAGGCGTGCCAGAGCCTGCTCGCGCCGCCGCAGGGCGCTGGAGGTGCCGGAGGCACTGGAGGCTCCGGAGGCGGCAGCAGTACATAGGCGCGTCTCCCGGGGTGAGTCGGTGGTCGAGGCAAATCGCACGCCCCTCGAGCCTTGCCGCACCGCGTGTGCGTTTTCCCTTGTTTCCGGCGCCTGGCACCGTGGACGTCAACCGCGCCCGCTACGCGCGACACTCATGCGATGCGACCCAATCCAATCCATGCAAGCGACGATCCCGAGGTGGTCCGGCAACTGATACGCGAAAACCCATGGTGCACGCTCGTGAGCAGCAATGCCGGCCAGCTCGTTGCGTCCCACTATCCAGTGCTCCTCGACGAGGACTCGGCTGACTTGGCGGTGCTGACGCATGTGGGGCGCCCGGACGAAAAAGTCCACGGCTTCGGCGAGCAGGAGATCATGCTGATCGTCCAGGGCCGGCACGGCTACATCAGCCCAAGCTGGTACGAGGCCGGGACCACCCCGGCCCCGACCTGGAACTTCAGTGTTGCGCACTGCTACGGAGTGCCCGAGATCCTCGAGGCGGACGAGAACCTGCGAGTGCTGACGCGGCTTGTGGAGCATTTCGAGCGCCGCGTCGATCGGCCACAGTTCCTCGACGACGAGTGGGGCTTGCAGTTGGCCAAGGGCACGGTCGGTCTACGGATACCGATCGCGCATTTTGTTTGCAAGATCAAGCTGAGCCACGATAAGAGCCGAGCAAACCAGCTGCGCGTCATCGCTGCCTTACGGGCGCCGGGCCCCTATCACCACCCAGCTCTGGCCGACGACATGGAACGCTCGATCGCGGGTTGATCTAGCTGCCGGACCTCAGCCTACGGTCGCACTTGTCCGGGCACCCGGTGCAACGCGCCGGTAGGATCCTCGGCGGGGCTGCACGATGGAAGTCGATCGGAGGGACCAACGTTGACATCATCATCGACCGCGCCGGGTGCCGGCGAGCCGCTGGACCGTGCACGCGTGGTCGTGCTCGGCGCCGGATTCGGTGGCCTCGAGCTGACCACGCGACTGTCTGAGGAGTTCGGAGACGAGCTCGAGCTCGTTCTGATCGATCAGAGCGACGCGTTCGTGTTCGGCTTCTCCAAGCTCGACGTCATGTTCGGGCGAGCGACTCCCGAAGCGGTCCGGCTTCCTTACGCGGACATCGTCAAGCCGGGCGTGGAGTTCGTTCAGAGCACGATTCGCGCCATCAATCCGGCGACGAAGCGTGTCCAGACCGACGCCGGCGAGTTCGAAGCCGACGTCCTGGTCGTCGCCCTCGGCGCAGACCTCGATCCCGAGGCGACGCCCGGGTTGACCGAAGGCGGACACGAGTTCTATACGGTGCCCGGCGGCTTCGCGGCGCGCGACGTGCTCGATCGCTTCGAGGGCGGTCGCGTGATCATCGGCGTGCTGTCAACGCCGTTCAAGTGTCCGCCGGCACCGAGCGAGACGGCGCTGTTGCTGCACGAGCACCTCGTGGAGAGAGGCCTCCGAGACAGCTCAACGATCTCGCTGGTGATGGACTTCGGACGGCCGATCCCGCCGTCGCCCGCGGCATCCGCGGCGCTGCTGGAGGCGTTCTCAGAGCGCGGCATCGAGTGGCACCCCAGCCGCGAGGTCTACGAACTCGATCCTGCTCGCGGTGTCGCGCTCCTGCGCGACGGCGGCGAGATGCCCTACGACCTGTTCCTCGCGGTTCCGGTCCACCGCGCTCCGCGAGTGGTTCTCGAGTCGGGGCTGACGATGGACGGCTGGATCGCGGTTGACTCGCTGACGTTCGAGACTCCCTACGCGGGGGTCTACGCCATCGGTGACGTGGCGGCGGTCGGGACGCCGCGGGCTGGAGTGTTCGCCGAAGGACACGCGACCGTGGCCGCAGAGCACATCGCCGCCCGGATTCGCGGAACGACCAGCTCCGCCCAATACGGCGGCCACGGCATCTGCTACCTGGAGTTCGGAGACGACGAGGTCGGGATGGTCGACGTCACGTTCTTCGGCGACAAGCGCAGCGGAGAACTGATCGGCCCCTCCACGGAACTGGCGGCCGAGAAGGCGCAGTTCGGATCCAGCCGAGCCATGCGATGGTTCGGACGCGAATGGAGCGCGATCCCGGCGTAAGCGTCAAGATGGGTGGCCGGGGCGGCCAATATCGGTGATGTTCCCGATGCGGCTCGCGACGCCTGACCTTAGGTTCAACCCTCGATCGGTACCTCTACCCCGAAGCGAGGGACAACATGTTCAGCCTCATTCAGATCAGGCGTTCGTTTCTGGCCGCTGCGGCCGTTACCGCGACCGCACTCCCGGCGGCTGCGCAGGCTCGGCCGTTCTTCGATCCGGCCCCTGTGCACACGACCCCTCCGGCGCGGGTCGTGACAGTCGTACGAGCGCCGTCGGCTAACGGGCCGGCAGGCTTCCAGTGGGACGATGCCGGAGTTGGCGCGGCCGGGGCGATCGTGCTTCTCGGCGCGGGCGCCGGCGCGGCGACGACGGTCCGCCGGCGGCGCACACGCCGTGTTGCCACAGCCTGACGGGACCACCGGGCCGGGGGTTCCTCTCCCGGCCCGGGCGGTCCGACCCGTACGTGGGAGACTTTTCGCGGTCATGGCGAACGCGGGTGCGGCTCGGCTCGGTGACGCGCTGCTGGAGCGTGAGTCGCAACTTGCCGCGTTCGCCGAACTGCTGAATGACGTCCGGGCCGGCTCGGCTGGGCGATTGGTGCTCGTCGGCGGCGAGGCCGGGGCCGGGAAGACGGCGATGCTCGAGCGCTTCTGCCGCGACATCGCCGGGTCGGGTCGGGTGATGTGGGGAGCGTGTGCCCCGCTGCAGACTCCGCGACCGCTCGGGCCGTTGCTCGACGTCGCGGAGACGACCGGAGGTGAGTTCGAGCGCGCCGTCGCGGCTGCCCAACGGCCTTACGAGGTTGCGACGGCACTCCTTCGCGAGCTTCGCCGCAGGGCTCCGACGGTGCTGGTCCTGGAAGATCTGCACTGGGCCGACGAGGCCACGATCGACGTACTGGCGTTGGTCGGCGCCCGGATCGCGACGGCTCCCGCGCTGGTGCTCGCGAGCTACCGAGACGATGAGCTCGACCGCACACACCGGCTACGCGTCGTGCTGGGCGAGGTCGTCCGCTCACCCGGACGGATCGCGGTCGACCGGCTCTCACAGGCGGCGGTAGCCGAGTTGGCCGCCCCGCATGGTGTCGACGCCAACGAGCTGTACGCGCGGACGGGCGGAAACCCGTTCTTCGTCACCGAGGCGCTCGCGACCGATGCTCAGACGGTCCCGGCGACGGTCCGCGACGCGGTGCTCGCGCGCGCGGCGCGGCTGTCAGACGGAGGGCGGACCCTGCTGGACGCGATCTCGGTGATCCCAGGTGGCTGTGAGCTCGGGCTTCTGGATGAGCTCGCGCCCGAGCAGGTCGAGCATCTCGCCGAGTGCGCGGCATCGGGGATCGTCGCCGCCGCGGACGGAGGCGTCGTGTTTCGACACGAGCTCGCGCGGCTGGCGGTCGAGGAATCGGTCCCGGCCGACCGCAAGCGGGCGCTTCATCGCCGCGCGTTGTCCGTCCTCTCCGCCCGGCCGAGTGACGAGGCGGACGCCGCAGTGCTCGCTCACCATGCAGAGCTGGCGGGGGACATCGAGGGTGTTCTCCGCTGGGCGCCGCTAGCAGCGGAGCGGGCGGCCACGTCCGGAGCGCATCGGGAGGCTGCGGCACAGTACGCGCGCGCGCTGCGCCATTCGAGCGGGACGCCGCCCGGCGTGCGCGCCACGCTGCTCGAGCGCCGCGCCGAAGAGTGCTACCTGACCGCGGAGCACGAAGAGGCGATCGACGCCCAGCAAGCGGCGGTCGACCTCCGCCGCGCGCTGGGCGACCGGGTCGGCGAGGGGAACGCCCTCCGGGCACTGTCGCGATTGCTGTTCTTCGCCGGACGCACGGACGAGGGCGAGCCGATCGCGCTGGAGGCGGTCGACCTGCTGCAACGAGGACCGCCGGGCCACGATTTGGCGATGGCGTACTGCAATATCTCGCAGCGGCGGATGGTCGTCGACGAACGCGAAGCCGCAGTCGAGTGGGGTACGCGCGCGTTGCAGCTTGCTGAGCGGCTGGGAGACACCGAGGCTCAGGTGTATGCGCTTACGAACATGGGCATGGCCCAAGCCGAGGTGGGGATCGATGGCGGCAACGCCATGCTGATACGAGCACTCGCGCTCGCGCGGTCGAGCGGACTCGACGAGCACGCCGGACGTGCCTTCAACGGGCTTGTCATGTGGCCGATCCGTATGCGGCAGTTCAACGAGATCGGCAGCTACCTCGAGGACGGCCTCGAGTTCTGTGAGCAGCGAGGCCTAGACACTTGGCGGTTGTATCTACTCGCCTGCCGCGGCAGCCTCGAGCTCGCGCGTGGCCAATGGGACGCGGCGGCCGAGCTGGCCGAGCTCGTGCTGCGCAACCCACGGAGTGCCCGCGTCGCTCGTGTGTGGGCGCTCACTACGCGCGGTCTGATCAGGGCGCGGCGGGGCGACCCGGACGCATCGGAGCCTCTGGCCGAGGCGCACCTACACGCCGGACCCACGGGCGAGCTGGTGCAGATCTCGCCGGAGACCGCCGCGCGCGCAGAGCTGGCCTGGCTTGGGGGCGCCAATGCCACGGTGGCACGCATAACTGAGCCGGCACTCGAACTCGGGATCGAACTTGGGATCGCTTGGGTCGTGGGCGAGCTCGCATACTGGCGCTGGCAGGCGGGCATTGACGAGCAACTGCCCACCGCTCTGCTCGCGGAGCCCTACCGGCTATCGATGACTGGGGACTGGGCGGGCGCGGCGCAGCTTTGGAGAGAGATCGGCTGCCCGTATGAGGCCGCGCTGGCGCTCGGCGGCGCCGACGAGGAGCCCGCGCTTCGGCAGGCGCTCGACGAGTTGCGGGACCTGGGAGCTCGCCCCGCTGCGGCGATCGTCGCGCGGCGGCTCCGCGCCCTCGGAGTGCGTGGCGTTCCGCGCGGGCCACGGCCCAGCACACAAGAGAACGCCGCCGGTCTCACAACGCGCGAGCTCGAGGTGCTTGCCCTCGTGGCCGAGGGACTGCGCAACGCGGAGATCGCCGAGCGGCTGATCGTCACCCGCAAGACCGTCGACCACCACGTCTCTGCGATCCTGCGAAAGCTCGACGCCCCCACCCGCGGCCAGGCCGCCGCCGCCGCGATCCGGCTCGGCCTTCTCCAGCGAGCCGAGAGTTAGGGTTCGAAACTCAGGCGGTGCCGGTGACAAATGTCACGGGCGATTTCGGCCGGACGCCACTTACGCCGGCGCCGCGCGCGGCATATGTTGACCGTCATGTTTGCGGTCAACGGTGGACGCGGTTCAGAGACGTGACTCTGACCACCGTTGTGTTCTCGGTGTGGGCGGTGTTCTGGATCTGCTGGCTGTTGGCTGCCGCCGGTGCCAAGCGGAGCGTTCGCACCTCGCGATTCGGCCGGCCGGGCCTGGTGGTCCTCGTCGCGGTGGTGCTGGTGCGCCTGTTCAAGCCAGGCACCCCCGCAGTGAGCAGCCCGGTCCTGCAAGGTGTCGGCTTGATCCTGTTCGCGCTCGGTCTCGGTCTGGCGGTGTGGGCGCGAATCTACCTGGGACGCAACTGGGGAATGCCGATGACCGAGAGGGCCGAGCCCGAGCTCGTCACGTCGGGGCCGTACCGGTTCGTTCGCCACCCGATCTATTCAGGGATCCTGCTCGCCCTGCTCGGAACGGCGCTCGCCACCAATCTGTACTGGCTGATCGTGCTGGTGTTCCTCGGTGCTTACTTCACCTATAGCGCAACGGTCGAGGAACGACTGATGACGACCTCGTTCCCGGACGGGTACGCCAGCTACAAGGCACACACCAAGATGCTGATTCCGTTCGTGCTCTGACGTCGCGCCGGCACTGACCGTCAGCTGCGCGCGAGCAGATGCTCGCCGACGTTCGGGATCACGTGATCGCCGAACGCCGCCATGGTCGCGTCCTGAGCGTCATGCTGCAGGTACAGCGCGAAGTGGCCGACGCCGAGGCCCGCGAGCTCGGTCAGGCGCGCGATGTGGGTCTCCGGCGGCCCGATGATGCAGAACCGTTCGACGATCTCGTCGGGCACGAACTCGGTGTCGGGATTGCCGGCCCGTCCGTGCTCGTTGTAGTCGTATCCCTGGCGTCCGGCGATGTAGTCGGTCAAGCTCCTGGGCACCGCGCGACCGTCGGCCCCGTAGCGTGCCACCAGGTCCGCAACGTGGTTACCGACCATCCCGCCGAACCACCGGCATTGGTCGAGTGCGTGCGCTCGTGCCGCGTCGCTGCCGTCGGTCACGTACGCAGGCGCCGCGACGCACATCGTCAAAGCGTCGGGATCGCGACCGGCGGCGGCAGCGGCGTCTCGCACGGCTTGAATGCTCCACGCCGCGATGTCGGGATCGGCGAGCTGAAGGATGTAGCCATCCCCCACTTCCCCGGCGACCTTCAGCGCCTTGGGCCCGTACGCCGCCACCCAGATCTGCAACCTGCTGTCCGGATTCCACGGAAACCGCAGGGTGCTGCCCTTGTACTGCACCGTTCCGCCGTTGGCGAGGCCGCGGACGACCTCGACGCAGGCGCGCAGGTCGGCGAGGTTGACGGGCTTGCCGTTGATCGTCCGCACCGCCGAGTCGCCGCGTCCGATGCCGCACACCGTGCGATTGCCATACATCTCGTTCAAGGTCGCGAACAGCGAGGCCGTGACGGTCCAGTCGCGGGTCGCCGGATTCGTCACCATCGGACCGACGGTCAGCTTGTGCGTGGCGTCGAGGATCCGGCTGAAGATCACGAACGGCTCTTCCCAGAGCAGGTGGGAGTCGAACGTCCACACGTTCGTGAAGCCATAGGTCTCGGCTCTGCGAGCGAGCTCGATCACGCGTGCCGCCGGCGGGTTGGTTTGGAGGACGACTCCGAAGTTCATGCGGCTCCCTTTGACGTCATTTAGCCCGCTCTTGCCAGCACCGAGCCCACCGTCCTCCCGTACGCACCGATCGCGACCTCGAGCGCCCGCTGCGGCGAGTCCTCGATCGCGGCGTGCGAGATCGGCGGGTCTGACTGCGCGAAGATCATCGCAGTCGGCACGACCCGGCCGATCTCGGTCGCGTCGTGCAGCGGCCCGCTCGGGATCGGTTCACCTGCGTCGCCGCCCGCCTCCTGAACGCTTGTCCGGGCGAGCTGCACCAGCGTCGCGTTAAACGGCGTCGGCGCGGCGCGGAATACGTGGCGCTCTTCGACTGTGCAGTTGAACTCCTCGGCCGCGCTGCGGCACGCGTCCCGCGCCTCGGCAAGCATCGCGGCGAGTTCGTCGGGATCGAGATGCCGCTGGTCGAGCTGCATCTCGGTGCTGCCGGCGACGGCGGTGATCACACCCGGAACCGACTGCATCCGCCCGACCGTGCCGACGCCGCCGTGGTTGATGGCGCTCTGGCGGATCTCGAGCGCCGAGCGCGCGGCCGCGGCGAGCGAGTCCTGACGCAGCCGCATCGGCGTCGAGCCGGCGTGCGCCGCTTGACCAGTGAACTTCATCAGGTGCCGCTCCACCCCGACTGTCCCGCTCACGGCGCAGGCCAAGCGACCGCCGTCGAGCAGTACGGGTCCCTGCTCGATGTGGAGCTCGAGGTACGCGACGGCTCCGTTGAGGCGCTCCGCCGCCGCGGGGGCGCGGTCGAGGTCGACGTCACACGCCGCGAGCGCGTCAGCCAAGGCGACGCCGTCCGCATCGCGCAGGTCACGGACCTCGTCGGGGTGAAGCGTGCCGGCGCACGCCGACGAGCCGAGCAGGCTGCGGCCGAACCGCGCCCCCTCCTCGTCCGCCCAGTCGACGAATCGCACCCCGATCGGCGGCGTCGCTCCGGATCGGGCGAGCTGCCGGACGGTCTCGAGCGCGGTCATCAGCCCGAGCGCACCGTCGAGCCAGCCGCCGTTGGGGACGGCGTCGATGTGCGAGCCGACGATCATGAACTGGCCGTTGTCGGCGCCGTCGATGCTCGCCCACAGGTTGCCGGCCTCGTCACGCTCAGGCTCCAGACCGATGTCGGCGAGCTTGGAGCGCAGCCACGATCGTTCCTCGAGCCACCGCGGCGTCCACGCAAGCCGTTTCGCTCCGGCGAACCGCCCCTCGCTGTGGCTCGCCAGCTCGTCCAGGTCGGCGATGACGGCCTGGTGGTCGAGCCGTAGCTCGGTCACGCGGCGACCTGGACGGCGGCTCCGAGCGTCCGCGGGACAAAGCGACCGTGGCCAGGCTCGGTCTTGATCTCACCCCGGTCGTACACGAGCGTGCCGCGCGAGAACGTGTGCCGCACGCTTGCGCTCGCGGTCTCGCCTTCGTAGAGGTCGTAGTTGACGTTCATGAACGACGTGGCTTTGCCATAGGGGCGAGGTGCCGCCGGGTCGAGCACGACGACGTCGGCGTCCTTCCCCGGCGCGAGCGCGCCCTTTTCCTGCAGCCCGAACCGCCGGGCGATCGTCGTGCTGGTCAGGTCGACCAGCTGCGAGCGCGTGATCCTGCCGGCGACGACGCCTTCGTCCCACAGCTTGGAGAGGCGGTGTTGGATCAGCGCAAGACCGTTTGGCACGAGGCTGAAGTCGTCGAGGCCACGGGACTTCTGCTCGTCGTTGAATGGGCAGTGGTCGGTTGAGACGCTCTCGAGGACGCCTCGCCGCAGATAGCCCCACAACGGCTCGTGGTTTGACACGTCGCGCAGGGGCGGCGAGCAGATGTAGCGGCAGCCCTCGACTCCCGGGCGGCGAAGATCGTCGATGCCGTTGGTGAGGTACTGAAAGCACGTCTCGCCGGTCACGGCCGCGCCCCGCTGCTGCGCGGCCTCGATCTCCGCGGCCGCGGCGGCGCACGTGACGTGGACGACGAACAGCGAAGCGCCGACGTGCTCGGCGATCGTGGCAGCGCGTCCCGTGGCCTCCGCCTCGACGTACTCGGGGCGGGTCAGCGCGTGGTTGATCGCGGACGTGTCGCCACGCGCAAGCGCGCGCTTGACCAACATGTCGACGATGTCGCCGTTCTCGGCGTGCACCATGGTCAGCGCGTTGAGGTCTCGGGCGCGCTCCATGCACGCGGCGAGCTCGTCGTCGCGAACCATCAGCGCGCCCTTGTAGGCCATGAACAGCTTGAACGAGCAGACCCCGGCCTCCGACATCGCAGCCATGTCCTCGATCACGGGATCGCTGGCGTTGGTGATCGCCATGTGAAAGCCGTAGTCCACGTGCGCGGCCCCGTCGGCGCGGCCGCGCCACTCGTCAAGCGTGGACTGCAGGTCGTCGGGGTGCGCCTGGATCGCGAAATCGACGAGGCACGTCACGCCGCCGGCGGCTGCCGCCTGCGTCCCGGTGTTGTAGTCGTCTGACGACATCGTTCCCATGAACGGCATCGACAGGTGCGTGTGGTTGTCGATCAGGCCCGGCAGCACGAAGCACCCGGTCGCATCGACGACGTCGGCTCCCTCGGGAGCGGCGACACGACCAACGGCGGCGACCTTCTCCCCTTCGATCAGGACATCGCCGTCGAATTCGCCATCGGCGGCGACGACCGTTCCGTTGGCGATCAGGATGGTCTGGGTCATGGCTCGCTTCCTGTTGTCATGCGGTCGGGATCCCCATGTGCTCCGAGAGCGTGACCAGCACGTCGCCGAGCCGCCCGACCAGGTCCTCCAGGAGCGGTCGATCGCAGATCAGCGGGGGCGCGATCTGTATGACCGTGTCACCGCGGTCGTCGCCCCGGGCGATCAGCTGCGCCCGGATCAGCGCGCCGGGCAGGCACTTGCGCAGGAGCTCTTCTCGCTGCGCGTCATCGAAACGGGTCTCGGGCCCGTCCGGCACGAGCTCGACCGCCCAGAAGTAGCCGCTGCCGCGGATGTCGCCGACGATCGGCAGCCTCCGCAGCGACTCGAGCTGGCCGGCCAGGTAGCTCTCGTGCTCGCGGACGTTGTCGAGCACCTGCTCGCGCTCGAACAGCTCGAGGTTCTTCAGCGCGATCGCGGCCGACAACGGATGACCGCCGAAGGTGATCCCATGCAGAAGCGTCCGGCCGGAGTCGTAGAGCGGAGTCGCGACTCGGTCCGAGGCCAGTACCGCGCCCATCGGCGCGTAGGCCGACGTCAGGCCCTTTGCGGTCGTGATCAGATCGGGCTCGGCCCCGAACCGGGTGACGCCAAACCATTCACCCAGCCGGCCAAAACCGGTTATCACCTCGTCGGCCACCAGCAGGATGCCGTGGCGATCGCAGATCTCGCGCAGCCCGGCCCAGTAGCCGTCCGGTGGCTGCAGGCAGCCACCGGCGTTCTGAACGGGCTCGGCGATGACCATCGCGATCGTCTCCGCCCCCTCGCGATCGACCACGGTCTCGACCTCGGCGAGCAGCAGCGCCGTGAGCTCGCGCCCGGACTCCGGCCGGCGGAAGTCATTCGTGTTGGCGACGTGGAAGGTCTCGATCGCCGGCGTGCCGAACGGCTCCTTGAAGCCGGGCACGCCCGTGAGCGCGAGCGCTCCGAGCGTCACGCCGTGATAGGCGCGATCGCGCGCGATCGCCTTGGTTCGCTGCGGCTCACCCCGCGCGAGGTGGTACTGCCGGACGAGCTTCCACGCGGCCTCCACGGACTCCGATCCACCGCTCGTGAAGAACACGTGATCGAGCGAGCCGGGCGCGATCTCAGCCAAGCGAGTCGCCAGCTCGACGGCCGCCGGGTGCGCCACGCCCCAGTTGGTTGCAAACGGCAACTCGATCAGCTGCCGGCCTGCGACCTCGGCCATCTCGACGCCGAACGAGTAGCCGAGCTGGGCGCAGAACAGGTTCGAAAGGCCGTCGAGGTGGCGCCTGCCGAGGCTGTCGATCACGAACACGCCCTCGCCGCGCTCGAGCACGAGCAGCTCGGTGTCTCCGTCGCGGGCCCCACCGTTGCGCGCGAAGTGCAGAAGCAGATGGTCGGTGGCCGTAACCGTCGCGCCCATGTGACGCGACGATAAGTCACCCACGGCGCTCAAGACTAGGGCTAGATTTCCTTTAGCAGCCATAGGCCAGAGCTATTGATGAAACGAGGACGGCTTGACGCTCCAGCAACTCGCCTGCTTCTGCACCACCGCGCATGAGGGATCGTTCAGCGCCGCCGCCCGCCGCCTGCGACTGTCACAGCCCTCTGTGTCGGACCATGTACGGCGCCTCGAGGC
>Ga0070712_100000592_pt1 | contig 21163 bp, 17 predicted proteins | sample LARL81metaG_FD_71396 | JGI IMG/M metagenome (GOLD analysis project Ga0070712, IMG submission 71396) | Corn, switchgrass and miscanthus rhizosphere microbial communities from Kellogg Biological Station, Michigan, USA - LAR L8-1 metaG | ecosystem: Host-associated > Plants > Roots > Rhizosphere ...
ACCAATGACCCCTATCGCGGTTGCCAGCATGTCATGGATCTCTACGCCATTGCGCCGGCGTATCACGGCGGCGAGCTCGTCGGGTTCGTTGGCAATATTGCGCACCATTCCGATCTCGGCGGCTTCGCGGCGGGTGGCGTCGCAGGCGGAATTCGTGAGATCTATCTCGAGGGCTTGCGCCTGCCGATGGTGAAGCTGCTCAAGCGCGGGGTAGAGGACAAGGAGCTGTTCGCCGTCATTGCCAATCAGATCCGCGTCCCGGACAAGACGCTGGGCGACATTCGTGCGCAGGTTTCTTCGCTGATGGTCGGTGTCGACCGCATGGACCGTCTATTCCGGAGATACGGCAGGAGCACCGTGCAGCAGGCGTGTCGCGATCTGCTCGATTACTCCGAGCGACGCATGCGGCTGGGGCTGCGCAACATCCCCGCGGGCACATACGAAGCGGACGACTTCATCGATGATGACGGCGTCAACGATCGGCCGATTCGGGTTGCGGTCAAGGTCATCATTACGGACGATCGCGCCATCGTTGATCTAACCGGCTCCGATCCGCAAGCTGAGGGCAATACCAACTCGACCATCGCCAACACCTACGCCGCCGTCTATTACGTGATGATCGCGGTTGTTGACCCGCACATGCCGCCCAATTCGGGCTGTTACCGACCGATCGAGATCCTCACGCGGCCTGGCACCGTGGTGGATCCGCTCCCGCCGGGAGCAGTGGCGGCGCGCACGAACTGCTCGCAGAAGATCGTGGAAGCCATGTTGCGCGCGCTCGCGCCCGCGCTTCCGGATCGGGTGGTCGCTGGCGGCCATGCCCAGATCACGACCTGCGCGTTCGGGGGCCGCGATGCACAAACGGGGGCGCCCTTCATCTTCACCGATATCCAGGGCGGGGGAAATGGCGGGCGACCCTACGCCGATGGCGCTGACGGACAGGATAGTCATCTCCCGCGTTTCATGAACACGCCGGTGGAAGCCGTGGAGCAGCGGTTTCCCATCCGCATCGAGCGCTACGAGCTCATTCCAGACAGCGCAGGGGCGGGCAAGTATCGCGGCAGCCTGGCGCTGCGCCGCGATATCCGTCTGCTCGCCGGGCCCGTAAGCTTTGCGCGCTATGCCGACCGGCACAAGATCGCCCCGCGCGGCTTGTTCGGAGGGCAGGACGGGGCGACCGGCGCCTTTGTGTTGAATCCCGAGACAGCCGGCGAACGCCGACTGAAATCCAAAGGCCTCGACGTCTTGCAAGCTGGCGATCTCGTCAGCCTGCGCATGCCGGGAGCGGGAGGTTACGGGGAGGCGCGCGAGCGCAGCCTCGACGCGATCGAGCGCGATCTCCGCGACGGCAAAGTGAGCATCGAGACGGCGCAATCGCAGTATGGCGTGATGGTTGAACGCGAGACGCTTCGGGTGGGGCGGAAGGGATATGGCTGTCGTCCCGGCCAAGCGAGCCCGGCTCAACCGGGCTCGCGCGAGCCGGGACCCAGTAATCCACGGCTGGAGTGAAGGCACGAACGGCTGTGATTACTGGATTCCGGCTCTTCCTCGCCGGGCAAGCCCGGCTCGCTCGGCCGGAATGACAGGCACGAATGTTTGCGGCGGATCTCAATCCATCGTCAGGATCAGCCGACCGCGCTTGATCGCGCCGTTCTCCACGAGACGCTGGGCCAGCGCGCCCTCCGCGAGCGGCAGCGCCATCGGCACGCGCGGTCTGAGAACACCGGCTTCGACCAGGCGGCAGACGCGATCGAGCGACGCTTGGCCGTCCTCAATCTTCGCGTTCTGCACGATCACGCCGTGCGTGGCGCCCCGATCTTCGATCGGCGCGGCATTGAGATAGACCAGTCTTCCGCCGCACTTGAGCACGCGGTAGGAGCGCTCGTGCACCTCACCGCCCTGCGTGTCGATCACCACATCCTGATCCGCCACAGTGCGGGTGAAATCCTCGCGATCGAACGGGATGACGAGATGGGCGCCGAGCGCATGCACGTTATCGCAGTCGCATTCGCGGCAGGTAGCCGTGACCACCGCGCCGAGACGCCGCGCCAGCTGCACGCAGGCCCCGCCCACCGCGCCGGCCGCGCCGTGGACCAGCAAACGAGTGCCCGCGCCAACGTTCGCGCTGCCAAGCGCGCTCACGGCGCATACGCCTTCGTGAATGACGGCAGCCGCCTCGGGAAACGTGACGTTCGCGGGGGCGGAGGCAATCTTCCCGCGCGGCCGGACGATCATCTCGGCGCAGCTTCCGTTCTCGTCGTGAGCGGCAGCGAACGCGACCCGATCGCCAATGCGGATATCATCCACATCAGGGTCGAGAGCCACGACCTCCCCCGCTCCGTACCGGCCTGGAATCTTGGGAAAGCTGATGGAGAAGTGCGCCTGCAACAGCCCGGCGCGGAGCTTGCAATCGCCGGGGCCGACACTCGCGGCGCGCACGCGAATGAGCACCTCGCCGCGCCCAGGACTCGGGTCCGGGACCTCCGCTACGCGGAGTACGTCGGGTCCGCCAAAGGAGGCATACAGGAGGGCTCTCATATTCGGCCGTATCGATCACTATCCACGCCTGTTCGCGGAAATCGAGAGCCCGCCACGCAATACGTGTGTGCTCCAGCAGGTGACGGGCCGCCGCTGAAGCAACGAAGCGGCGGTTCTGAGTTTTAATCTCTGATGGGCAGCCGTCTTCGCCGGAGGCGCCCGCGCTCTACCACAAAGATGCTCTGTTGGATGTCGTCACGTGCAGCTTTCAGCAGCTCGGAGATCCGTCTCTTCACGTCGGCTTCACTCCACTCGCCCCCCCGGAACAGAATCAGGCTCGGAGCTGCCGATCCCGCAAGCGCGAGCAGGCGTGGGTAATCGAGATCCGCGGTAATGATGGTGCGTGCTTCCCGTTTTGCATGTGCGACGATCTCCGCGTCCGACGCTTGGTCAAATCCGATGTCGCGCGCGTGAATAGCATCATGTCTTCATCGATTAGCCACTGTGCCAAGTCCGGCGACAGCGGCATATCGACGAAAAACTTCACCGGATAAGCTCGATGGTCTCGTCTTCGGCAAGAAGGGCAGCATAACGTAATGCCTCGTCGATATCCTCGGGCTCGAGGTAGGGATAGCTTTGCAGTATTTTCTCGCGTGCTTCACCGGCAGCAAGCAGCCCAAGCAGGCGGGCTACCGGGAATCTCAGGCCGCGGATGCACGGCTTACCGGTGCAGACTGCCGGGTCTATCGTAATTCGAGAGAACGCCATGTCTGTAGCATAGCCAAAGGGCACAAAAGTTGCCAGCGTGCGCGCTTGCCGCGCTTCCGAAGCACGGTTGGGCATCGTGAACAAACAATGCTAGTAGATTGTGGTCTGTTGTTCTGCGCAGAACTCGTATGAGCTACGCCAATCCACTCTTGCACAGGCCTTCACGGGGACTGCCCAAACGCGTGGTGATCATCGGGGCAGGCACTATCGGGCCTGATATCGGCTACTACCTCAAGACCGCGCTTCCCGACCTCACCCTTCATCTCGTCGATGTGGCGCAGGCCCCGCTCGATCGCGCCATCGAGCGGTTCGAGAGCTACGCACAAAAAGGCGTGGAGCGTGGCAAGCTCAGCACCGAGCAAGCCGACCAGGTCATGCAGAACGTGCACGTGACGCTCGACTACGCCGTCGCACGGAATGCCGATTGGGTGATCGAGGCGGCTACTGAAGCGATTGCCCTCAAGCGCCAGATCTTCGCGCGGGTCGAGGAGATCGTTCCTCCGGAGGCGATGATCACCTCCAACACGAGCTCGCTCCCGGCGGAGCGCATCTTCGCCAGCCTGCGTCACAAAGAACGGGCGACGGTCACTCATTTCTTTGCGCCGGCGTGGCGCAATCCCATTGTCGAGGTGATCCGCTGGCCCGGCGCCGATGCGCAATTGCCGGACGATCTCAACTGGATCTTCTGCATGACGGGCAAGGTGCCGCTGGTCACCGCCGATGTCCCCTGCTTCATGCTCGATCGTATCTTCGACAACTGGTGCAACGATGCAGCCCTCCTGCTCGATCGCGCGAGCGCGGCGGAAATCGACACGGTCGCGACGGAGCTCGTGCACGCCGGGCCGTTCTTCGTGCTCAATCTCGCCAACGGCAATCCCATCATCATCGAGACCAATACGCTGCAAGCCGACGCCGAGGGCGAGCACTACCGCCCCGCCAACATTTTTCATTCCGTCCAGACATGGCGAACGCTCGCAGCGGGCAAGCAGGTCGAGGTCCGCCCCGAGGTCACGGCGCTCATTCGTGACCGGATGCTGGGCATCCTGATCTCGCAGACGGCCGATGTTCTCGACCGCAAGATCGGCGATGCTGCCGATCTGGAGCTCGGCTGTCGGCTTGCGCTCGGATTCAAACGCGGCCCGCTCGAGATCATGAAGGGGCTGGGCGATATCGAGGTCGGGCGTATCGTCGAGCGCAGCCGGCATGAACGCCCGGGATTGCCGCAGCCGCGCCGGGCGCTTGCCGACTATCAGAATTTCTTCCGGTTCGTGCAGAGCGATGACGTGGGCGACGTCAAGGTCGTCACGCTGCGCCGGCCGGAGGCGCTCAACGCGCTCAGCGACGAAGTGACGGATGAAATCCTGGCACTGATCCGCCGATGGGAAGACACCGATGCCGTGCGCGGCTTTGTGCTCACGGGCTATGGCCCGCGCGCCTTTTGCGCAGGCGCCGACATCGGCCGCTTCCCGGCTGTGCTGAGGAATGCTGCGGCTGCAGCCCAATACGCGCGCGACTGCGCGCGACTGCTCACGCACATCGATGCCATGCGCAAGCCGGTGGTTGCAGCGCTCAACGGCATGGCGTTGGGCGGCGGGCTCGAGCTCGCGCTGCGATGTCATGGGATCGTCGCCTTATCCGGCGCTGTCCTGCAATTTCCGGAGATCACGCTGGGCATCGTGCCCGCGCTTGGCGGGATGGTGGTGCCCTATCGCAGGTGGCCGAATGCAGCAGCTCACTTCCACGACATGATCCGTCGGGCCGAGCGCATGCCCGTTAAAACCGCGCACACACTGGGCATCGTCGAGACGCTCGCGCATGACCACGCGAGTCTGATCGAGGCGGCGGTCGCCCGCGTGCATGCGCTCTCCGGACGCTTGCCGCCGCAGCGGTTTAGCGACAACATAATTGACGTGACGCCACCGGCCCGCATGGAGCCCATCGGAGCGAACGGCCGGCGCCTGAGCGGTGAGGTCATCCGCATCATCGAAACCGCGATCACCGAGGCGGCAAGCACAGCGAGCTTCGAAGCCGCGCTCGAAGTCGGCTACCGCGCATTCGGGCTAAGCGCCTGCACCGCGGCGGCACGCGAAGGCGTGCAGGCCTTCCAGCAGCGCCGGACCCCGGATTTCACAAAAACGGGGTAGCTGTAGCATCATTTAATGGGATCCGGCCAAACCACGATGGGTCGCAAAGCCGAGATACGTCTCGACCACGCGTGGGCTCGCGGCGAGATCGGACGCGCGTCCTTCCAGCACGAACTCGCCCATTTCGAGCACGTAGCCATAATCCGCGATCTGCAGAGCGGCGCGGGCATTCTGCTCCACCAACAGGATGGAGACCCCGGTCGACTTGAGATCGGCTATGACGTGAAAGATCTGTCGCACGATGGTGGGCGCGAGGCCGAGGCTCGGCTCATCGAGCATGAGGAGCAAGGGCCTCGCCATCAGCGCGCGGCCGAGCGCAAGCATCTGTCGCTCTCCGCCGGAAAGCGTCGCCGCGAGCTGCTTGCGACGCTCCTTGAGGTGGGGAAATCGCTGGTAGATCGCTTCCATGTCGTCCTGGAATTCATGCGCGCCTGAACGCATGCGAGGAAACGCGCCGAGCACAAGATTGTCCTCGACGGACAAATCGCCGAACAGCTCGCGCTTCTCCGGAACCAGACAAAGTCGCGGGACGCGCTCTTCCGTGGGAAGCTCCGAGAGCTCCTGGGAGCCATAGCGGATCGAGCCCTGCGAGGGCAGAAGCCCCATCAGTGCCGAAAGCAAGGTGGTCTTGCCCGCCCCGTTAGGCCCGATGACAGTGACGATTGCTCCCTTCTCCACGTTGAGATCGAGCCGGTGCAGGACCTCGGCCTTTCCGTAACCCGCCGAGAGCCCGCGCACTTCAAGCCCACTCATGCGACGCTCCCGAGATAGGCTTCGATGACCGCAGGCTTGGCCTGAATCTCCTGGGGTGAGCCCTCCGCGAGCTTCTCGCCGAAATTCATCACGATGAGCCGGTCGACCAGGCCCATGACGAACTCCATGTCGTGCTCCACCAGGAGGATGCTTAACCCCGAACGGCGCAGGGTCTGGACGAGCTCGCCAAGCGCCTTCTTTTCGAGATAGCGCAACCCAGCCGCCGGCTCGTCGAGCAGCAGCAGCACCGGGTCGGCGCAGAGTGCACGCGCCACTTCCAGCATGCGTTGCGAGCCGAGCGGCAGCGTGCCCGCGGCGTCGAGCGTGCGCCTGCGCAGGCCGACGTGATCCAGCCGCTGCGCCGCCTCATACCGCAGGCGTCGCTCCTCCGCGCGGTCGAGCCGCAGGCTGGATGCGAGCAGTCCCTTTCGCCCGCGCAGATGCGCCCCGACTGCGGCGTTCTCCAGTGCGCTCACGGCGGGAAGGATGTTGACGTGCTGAAAAGTCCGGGCAACGCCGCGGCGCGCAATCTCGCGGCCAGTGAGATGCTCGATGCGCTCGCCGCGAAACACGATCTGCCCGTCCCCCGCAGGCAAGACACCGGTCATCAGATTGAACACCGTGCTCTTCCCGGCGCCGTTCGGGCCGATCAACCCGAGAATCTCGCCAGCGCGCATTTCGAATGACAGCTCCTTTACCGCCGCCAACGCGCCGAACCACTTGCTTACGCCGCGAAGCTCGAGCAGCGGCTCCCCGTAGCGTGGCTGGCCGCGTGTCGGGAGCGGCTCTGCCGTTACCGGCAACATGCGCTTCGTGTCGTGGGGGATCAGACGGGCGACATAGGATGCAAGCCCATCGCGGGTCCGGTGCAGCATGACCACGACGATGAGCCCGAACACCACGATCTCGAAGTTGCCGCTCTGCTCCATCACCTTCGGGAGGAGATCCCTGATCCATTCCCGCAGAAACGTGAGCAGCGCCGCCCCTGTGACCGCGCCCCACACCTCGGTCGATCCACCGATCACCGCCATGAAGAGATAGTCGATGCTCGCGTTCACTCCGAACGGCTGCGGGCTGATGAAGCGCAGGAAATGCGCATAGAGCCAGCCCGACAGCGAGGCCAGGACTGCTGCATAGACGAAGACCACGATCTTGAGGCGCGCAGTGTCGACGCCGAAGCTTTCCGCCATGACGGTGCGGGCTTTGAGCGCCCGGATCGCCCGCCCTGAGCGCGAGTCCAGAAGGTTGCGCGCGGCGAGCAACGCCAGCAGCGTCACTGCCCAGATCAGATAGTAGAACGTGCGGCCGTCCCCGAAACGCACGCCCAAGACCGTCAGGGGCGGAATCTCCGCGATGCCGGAATATTTTCCGAGCCATTCCAAATTTCCGAGCAGGAAGTAGATGGCTATCCCCCATGCGATGGTGCCGAGCGGCAGGTAGTGACCGGAGAGCCGCAGGGTGATGAAGCCGAGAAACAGCGCGATAACGGCGGTAAGCGCGATTGCTGCCGGCAGGCTGAGCCAAGGCGACATATCGTAGCGGGTGGTGAGCACGGCCGTGGTATACGCGCCGATGCCGACGAAGGCGGCCTGCCCGAACGACATCTGTCCGGCCACGCCCGTAAGCAGAACGAGCCCGAGCGCAACGATGCTGGCGAGCCCGGTATAGTTGAGGAGCGTCACGTAGAATTCCGGCAGGACGAGGGGAGCGATCATCAGGAGGAGCACGGCCGCAAGCGTCAGGTTGCGCCGGCTCATGGCTCCTCTTCCTCCTCGATCCGCCGTGTCGTGAGTGAACGCCAGAGCAGCACGGGGATGATCAAAGTGAAGACGATGGACTCCTTGAATGCGCTCGCCCAAAAAGACGAGAAGGATTCGAGGAATCCTACCAGCAACGAGCCGATCACAGCAGCGGGATAGCTCGTCATCCCGCCGATGATGGCGCCGACGAAGCCCTTCAGGCTGATGAGAAAGCCGGTGTCGTAATAAATGGTCGTGATCGGCGAGACGAGGATGCCGGAGACTGCCCCGATCAGCGCGGCCAGCGCGAAGCTGAGCCGGCCGGAGAACTCGGCCGAGATTCCGACAAGCCGCGCTCCGATACGATTGATCGCTGTGGCGCGCAGCGCCTTTCCGTAGACTGTTCGCCCGAACAGAACGGCAAGTACGATCGCGAGGATCACCGCCGTGACCACGACCGCAAGACTTTGGCCGGTGATGATGAGAGACCCGACCTGGAATTGCAGGCCCGGCAAGATGCTGGAGCGCAGGCCTTCGCCTCCGAAGAAGTAAAGCCCGAGCCCGGTCATCATGTAATGCACTGCGACGGCAATTATCAGCAGCACGAGTATCGAGGCGTTCGCTAACGGCTGGAAGGCGAGCCGGTAGAGCATCGGCCCCATCAGTGTCACGAGGGCAAGGGTTACGCCAAGCTGTAACAGAAGATCATAGGGGCGTGCCGCGGCCGCCCAGGCAGCGGCGGCAACGAGCAAGGGCGCGAGCAAGTTCCAGCACAAAGAGATCGTCAGCGCGCCCAAGGCCCTACGGCGGACAAGCGGCCATCCGTCGAGCACCGCAACTGCCACGCCGGCAACGAGGAGCAGATAGACCGTTCCCGGCACCTTGCCCGCCTGCAACGTTGCGAGCGACAGGGCCGCGTAGGAGACGAACTCTCCCTGCGGCACCAGGATCACGCGGGTGACGGTGTAGACGACGATGAGTGCGAGAGCGAGCAGCGCATAGATCGCCCCATTGGTGACGGCATCCTGCGCCAGCCACAGGGCGATCTCGAGATTCATCAGCTATTTCATCAGCCGCCACACGCCATTGTCGACATGCACGAGGACGCGCGCGCGCTTGTCCAGCCCGGTATGATCGTTGGCACTCATGCTGTAGATGCCGTGGGTCCCGACCACGTTGTGGACGTTTTCCAGCGCGTCCCGTAAGGCCTGACGGAACTCCGGCGTGCCCGGTTTTGCCTTCTGCAGGGCGACGGGAACGGCAGCATTGAGCAGCAGAAAGCCATCGTAGCTGTAGCCGCCGAAGGCATTGCGGCTGCCTTCCCCGAATGTCTGCTCGTAGCGTCTGGTGAAATCCAGCGCGACCGGCTTGATCGGGTTGTCGTCCGGCAGGTCCTCCGGAACAATGAGCGGGCCTGTCGGCGCGATGGCGCCCTCGACCGCCTTGCCCCCGACCTTGATGAACTCGCGGTTGACGGTTCCGTGGTTGTGATAGATCTGCTTCTTGTAGCCGCGCTCGGCAAAGCCCACGTGCGGAAGCGCGCCGCCGGTGCCGGATCCACCCACCACGATCGCGTCGGGATTGGCTGCAAGCACCTTGAGCACCTGGCCGGTCACGCTGGTATCGGCGCGGCCATAACGCTCGTTCGTCACGACCTTGATTCCGGCGGGAGCCCCTTCCTGCTCGGTCGCTTTCAGGACGAGGTCGCCCCAGGAATCGGAAAAACCGATGTAGCCCACCGTCTTCACGCCGTGAGCCTTCATGTGCTCGACCACGGCGCTCATCATCAGCGGCGTGGGCTGCGGGACCACGAACACCCATTCCAGCTTGTCGGGGGGAAGCGCCACGGGCGAGAGCGCTATCAAGGGCACCTTCGACTCGTTTGCGATTTGCGCTACCTGCGTTGTTGACGGTACCGACACCGAACCCATCACCGCATCGACGTTGTCCTCGGTGATGAGCTTGCGCGCATTCTTTGCCGCTTCGGTGGCGTCGGTCTTGTCTTCGTACATGATCACCTTCACGGGGTGGCCGGCGATCGTCTTCGGCATCAGCTGGAAGGCATTCTTGTAATGGATGCCGAGCGAGGCAGCCGGCCCCGTGGCTCCCATCGTGAGCCCGAAGGTGATCTCCTGGGCCGCCGCGCCGGTCGCGCACGCGACCGCCAGCGCCAGAGCAAGCGAAAGATGTCGAATCATGATGCTTCCCTCAGATGAGCCTTGTTCGTGATTTTGGCGCAAAGCATGGAGCATCTCGCGGCCGTGCTCAAGCCGCTCGCGTGACGGAAGGGCGACGCCCTGCTGTTGCAGGTCCTGCACACTCACTGCCGCGGGCGATTGGGCCGGATGAGCGCCTTGCGCACACTCTCTGGATCGCGAGCAATAACGGTAAGATACGCTCGCGCGGCTTGATCGGGTGCCGCGCGGCCCTGCTCCCAATCGCGCAACGTGCCGATCGGAATGTGATATCGAGCCGCAAAGTCTTCCTGGCTGATCCCGAGCGCGCGCCGAATGATTTTCACCTGCGGCGTCCGCTTCATGCGGCGAAGATCGGTACGTGAAAGAGGCGGATTGTCGGGGTCGCTTTTGGCGGCCGCCTCAACCTGCTTTTTAGTCATGCGACGCAGCGGGTGGTTAGTTGTTTGCGATGAAATAGTCATCTTGCTCATGCTTGGTTGCACGTCGGGCCGAAATGATGCGAATGCTGCCATGTCTTTCGGTGTAGATTACAGTTAGCAACGCACCTTCCGCGGTGCCGATCAGGATGGAACGCTCTTCATCATAATCTCCTCGATCATCCAACCGTTCGACCGCAAAGGCATCTTTGAAGACCTTCGTTGCTGTTTCAAAACTCACGCCGTGCTTGGCATAGTTCTCGGCAGCCTTGGCCTTATCCCATTCAAAGGGATCGCTCATCGCGGCTACGGTTTACCCGTAATCGATGATAAAAGTCCAGCTTGAATAAGGCAGGCGGAGAGCCCAGATACCGCTTCGCTAATCTGGGCTACGCTTGCCTTACGCTCGCCAGTCCACGATCCCGTTTGCCGCCAGTTCCTCGATTTCGGATTCCGCGTAGCCGGCCTGGGCCAGCACGCGCCTGGTATCGGCGCCGTAGCCCGGCGGGAAACCGAGCTTGCCGTTGGCGCCTTCGACATCGACCGGCATCGGCTGCATGCGGACAACCTTTCCGTTGGGCATCACCGTCCGCGTGAGCCTGTTGGCGAGCTGCGGCAGCTCGCGCACCTGGGGAATGTTGAAAATGCGCGTTGCCGGAATCGTGGCCGAACGCAGATCCTCAAGCAGGTCCTCCACCGTATGTCGGCTGGTGACCGCCGCCATGTCGCGATGAATGGATTGCCGCTCCTTGTGACGGCCTTCGTTGGTCGCGCGCACGACGTTGGCAACGCAGGTGAATTTCGGCACCGCGGTCAAGCGGCGCCACTGCACGTCGCTGCCGATCGCGAGATAGACGAAGCCGTCCTTCGCCGGATAGACATTGGTCGGGATGAACTTGCGGTGCTCGTTCCCGGCGCGCGTGATCTCGTTCGGCTCGCAATCGAAATCGATCAGTGGCAGCACCGTGATGAGCCATGACGCCGCGGCCTGCAGCATGGAGACATGGATCGCCTTGCCGCGCCCGGTCTCGTTGCGCTCGAGCAGCGCCAGCATCACGTTGGCATAAACCTCGTCGCCGGCTTTGAGATCGATCACCGGCACGCCCATCTGGGTGGGCGAACCGGCCGGATCTCCGGTGACCTCCATGTAGCCGCACATAGCCTGGATGACCGGATCATAGCCCGGCACATCCGGGTATTCCGGTCCCATCGCCGAGATGCCGGCCCAGATCAGGTCCGGCTTGACAGCACTGAGCGTGATGTAATCGATGCCGAGCGCCTTGTAGCGTGAGGGCAGCGTATTGCAGCAGAAGACGTCGACCTCGAGCGCCGTGATCAACCGCCTAAGAATTTCCTGCCCGCGCGGATGCTTGAGGTTCAATGCAATCGCTTCCTTGCCGACATTGGGCGCAATGAAATAACTGCGCCGATCCTCGTCGGCGACGCGGCTTCCGATATAGCGGTTGGGATCGCCGGGCAGGCCGCCGTCCGCCTTGGTTGCCTCGATGCGGATCACGCGCCAGCCGAGTTGCGCAAAGCGCAGCGTCGCCGAAGGCATTGAGAGCGCCTGCTCCAGGCTGAGAATGGTGCGGCGTTTCACCCGTCGGCTCCGTACACCGTCCGCGCGGCGTCCCGGGAGATCAGGCCGTCGCGGATTTCTTGCTCGAGCTTCACGCGGTCGCGCTTGGTCGGATTGCCGTATCCGCCGCCGCCTCCCGCCTGCTGGTGATAGACGGTGCCGCGCGGGACACCCGTGATGAGGTCTTTGTTGCGCGGCGTGATCAGAGTGCCGTCCGGATAAGTGAGCCGGATGAAGTTGAGCGAGCCGCTGCTGCCGCCAAACAGGCCAAACGCCGGCTCGAAGTCGCCGTCCCCGAAAACAACCACTTGGGTGTCATCCGAGCCAATCTCGAAAATGGTCTCGACCCCAAGCCCCCCGCGCCATTGTCCGGGGCCGGCGGAATCGGGCAGCAATTCGTGCTTGATCAGCCGATGCGGCGTCTGCTGCTCGAACATCTCATAATCCTGATCCAGCACGCCGCCCGATGCGTCGATCATGCCGATATGGTCGTAGCCGTCCGTCCCCTGCAACGCACCCGAGCCGCCCTTGAGTCCCATGAAGCCGATATCGACGTAGCGCTCGTTCTTCTCCCGATCGAGGCCGGTCGTCAGCGAGCACAGCAGGTTGTTCCAGCCCGCGGTCACGCGTTCCGGCATCGCCGGCGCCAGCGCGCGCTGAATCGCTTCCGCGTTCGGCGGGCAGAGATGATTTCCGAAAGTGGTCGCCTTCGGGTACGCGGCGTTGAGGATCGTGCCCTGGGGAATGATGATCTCGATCGGAGCGACCAGCCCCTCGTTGTGCGGGATGTCGGGGTTGACCATCTGCAGCAAGGTCAGGATCGTCGCCGAGGCACTCGAAGTAAACGTCCCGTTCACGAAGCCGTCGGTCTGCGCATCGGTTTTCGAGTAATCAAACCGGATGCGCTTGTCCTCGACCGTGATGGTGACACGAATAGTAAAGATCGATCCTTCGTGCCGGCCGTCATAATAGACCCGGCCTTCGCCGTTGTAGACGCCGTTGGGAATGGCGGCGATCTCGCTTTCCATCATCTTGCGCGTCGCATCGAACAGCGCCTGCTTGTGCGCTGCGAAGCTCGCGTGGCCATACTTCTCAAGAAGCGCGAGCATTCTGCGCTCACCGACACGGCACGCGCCGATCTCCGCCTTCATGTCGTGCTGCACGACATCGAAACGGATGTTGGCGAAGATCAAGTCCCATACATCCTTGCGCAGTCGCCCCTTCTCGTAGACCTTCACCGGCGGAATGCGCAGCGCCTCCTGCCAGACCTCGACCGCGTTGGGATTGTAGCCGCCCGCGACGGCGCCCCCGATGTCGGCCTGATGCCCCTTGACCGCGGTCCACGCGACCAGCTCGCCTTCGAAGAATACGGGCTTGTACACGGCGACATCGTTATTCTGGTTGCCCATGGAGAAAACGTCATTGTGAAAAATGACGTCTCCGGGATGAATGTCATCCGCGAAATAGTTGCGGATGTACTTGCATACAGGCGCGAGCGAGAAGGCGAGGATGGGCAGGTTCTCGGTCTGCTCGAGCATGCGGCCTTCGGCATCGTAGAGACCGGTGACGTAGTCCTTGGCCTCACTGAGGATCGGCGACTGAGTTGCGCGCTGCATCGACGTGGACATTTCGTCCGTGATCGAGCGGAACATGCGCGCATAGACTGAGGTGAGAATTGGATCGATCTTCACGCCGCAACCTCTTCGGCCTGGGCTTGGCAGACGCTGGAGACGAGATCGCGACGGTCCTTGCGGTAGAGCACAAAGGATCGAAAGCGATCGACCATGCAATCGAAGCTTCGGGAGATAAGCACGGTCGTGGTCACGGTCTCGATCAGGGCAGGGCCGGCAATTCGGTTGCCGCATCGCAAGCGATGCCCGTCATATACGGCGATGGTCTCGAACGAGCCTGTTTCCGGGATATAGGCCGATCGTTTTTGCTTGAGGGCACCGGTAGCATCCTCGCCGCTGTCCTCCTCCACGGGATAATCGGGCCGCTCGGTCGCGCCGAGCGCTTGCAAACGGACATTGATAATCTCGATAGGCGTTCCCTCAGCCTCCAGGCTGTAGCCGAAGGAGCGATTGTGCGCCTCGTGAAATGCGCGCGCGATGGCCTCGCTGTCACAGTCCGCGATCCACTGCTCCGGAATGTCGAACGAGACCTCGTGATACTGCTTGGCATAACGGCAATCAAAGCGGACGCGAAACTGCCGGAGCTCGGGCGCCACGTATTCCTGCTGCAAGAGCCGATCGCCTTCGCCCCGCATCTCCTCAAGGACGCGCTTGAGCCGCGGCCAATCGAGCGTTGCGAGTCGTGCCACAAAGGTACGCACGAAATCATGCGCAAGCTGCGACAGCAGCATGCCATATGCGCAGAGCACAGAAGCCGAAGCGGGCACGATCTGCAACGGGATCTCCAGCTCGTTACAGATCAGACATGAGTGCATGGGCCCAGCCCCGCCTGCGGCAACGAACGCAAATTCGCGCGGATCGAAGCCGCGTTTGACGGTTACTTCGCGCACCCCCTGCGCCATGTTGTTGCAGGCAATGCGGTAGATGCCGGCGGCCGCTTCCTCCAGGGTCAATCCCATCGGCTTTGCAATCTGCGTCTCGATCGCGCGCCGCGCGGCGGCCAGATCAAGCCGCATCTTGCCGCCGGCAAAATAATCCGGATCGAGGTAGCCGAGCGCGAGATTGGCATCGGTCGTGGTCGCAAGCGTGCCGCCCCTGCCGTAGCAGGCCGGGCCTGGTGCGGCTCCCGCGCTCTGCGGGCCGACGCGCAGCAAGCCGCCCTCATCCATCCAGGCGATCGAGCCGCCCCCCGCGCCGATGGTGTGAATATCGAGCATGGGCAGTGCGATCTTGTGCCGCGCGATCTCACCATCGTTGACCGTGCCCGGCATGCCGATCGCCACCGAGGCCTCGAAGCTCGTTCCGCCCATGTCTGTAGTGATGCAGCGATCGGTGCCGAGCGCCTTGGCGAAGAACAATCCGGCAGCAGGACCACCCGCCGGCCCCGACAGCAAGGTGAGCGCCGCCTTCCGGCGCGCAAGCTCCGGCGAGATGACGCCGCCGTTGGACTGCATGATCAAGAGAACACCGCGGAAGCCCGCCCCCTGCAGGCGAGTGACCAGCCGATCGAGATAGCGGTTGAGCTTGGGCCCGACATAGGAATTGAGCGCGGTCGTGCTCACACGCTCGTAGAAGCGGATCGACGGCAACAGATCGGTCGATACCGTCAGATAAGCATCGGGGAGCTCGCGCCGCACCAGCTCGGCCGCCGCCTGCTCGTGCGCCGCATCGGCGAAAGCGTTCATGAAGCAGATCGAGACGGCCTCGACCTTCTCGTGCTTGAACAGCGTGATGGCGCGGCTGATGTCGTCGGTGGAGAGCGGCTCGATCTCTCTTCCGTTGCGGTCGAGCCGGCCGCCGACACCGATGCGCAGATAACGCGGCACCAGCGGCGTCACGTTGGTGTAGCGGTTGTCGTACTGGCGCTCGCGAATCCCGCGCCGCATTTCGAGCGCATCGCGCACGCCGCGCGTCGTCAGCAGCGCAGAGCGCGCGCCTGTGTGCGTGAGCGTCGCATTGGTCGCAACGGTCGTGCCATGGACGATGGTATCGATCGAGCCGATGAATTCGCCGAAGGCGCGCCGCGGCTCCAGCTGTGCTGCAAACTGCTGGAGGCCTTCGATCACCGCAATCGAAGGATCCTCGGGGGTGGAAAGTACCTTGTGGATGGATGCAGCCGCACCGTGGCCCGCTACGATGAAGTCGGTGAAGGTTCCACCGACGTCGATCCCGATCTTCAGGCCCATGCGAATGGACCCTAGCCCCGGTCGGAGACTTCCAGGACGACCGACATGGCGGTATCGCCGGCAGCACAGCCGGTGAACAGCCCGTATCCACCGCCTCGCAGCGCGAGCTCCTCGATCAGCTCGATGATGGCCCGCGTACCCATGGGCGCCTGCGGATGCCCCCAAACGAGCGAGCAGCCGTAGTTGTTCATGCGCTCCAGCGGCACGCCGGTCTGCCGCGAAAACAGCACATCGTTCAGCGCAAAGGGATTGTGGGTCTTGACGGCGTCCATGCGATCGATCGTCGTCCCGGCTTGCTCGAGCGCGCAACGCGCCGCGGGAACCGGCGCTTCCGGCATGTAGGCCAGCTCCGCCCGCGCCGCGCCGAAGCCGTGCAGCCGGATGCGGATCTTTGGATCGCGGCTGAGCTCTTTGGCTCTCTGCGGCGAGGTCACTATGATCGCGCTGTTGCCGTCCGCCGGGTGTGTCTGCCCCCCGAACGTGACGCTGCCACCTTCCACCACCGGCTTGAGCTTGGCGAGACCCTCGGCCGTGGAAAATCTGATCCCTTCGTCTGAAGCAAGCGTCGTCATCGTCTTGCGGAAGGATGGATCGGGCACCTCGAAGGGCAGGTTCACGTAGCGCTTCTGAAACGCAGCGTCATCGGCAAGCGCGTCCCGATACTGCGATTCCCGCCGCAGCACGACATCATGCTGCTCCGAGGTGGTGATCTGGTGCCTGGCCGCAACATTCTCCGCGGTGCGGACCATGGCATGCGCGCCGAGCGGATCATTGTTGAAATTGTCCATCACCCAGTCCTCGTGCGAGCCGGTGCCCCCGGGTCCCTGTGGATTGGGGTAGTAGATATGGGGACCATTGGAGGTGCGATCGCAGGTCAGGGCGAGCGAGACCTCGGACAACCCGGCGTCGACTTCCTGTGCCGCGACAAGGAGCGCACGTGCGCCCGTGGCGCAGGCCTGCATCACCGTGGGCCCGCTCACATGGGGCATCCCGGCGAGCCCGGCTACCCAGGGCATGCCATAGAACGACGATTTTTGCGGTACCGTGAACCCGAGCACCCCGTGATCGATGGTGTCCGTTGGGATGTTCCGGCGGCCAAGCTCGCGCTTAAGGGTGTAGGCTGCGAACTGCAGCGCGTTGAGATTGGCAAAGGCGCCCTGCCAGCGCGCAAAGGGCGTGCTCCAGTAAGCGCCGTAGGGGATTTCACAGTTGTATGGCACGTCCGCGCTCCGCTGAGAAACATGTAAATTAGCGTCGGTAAGGTACAGGTCAATGTAGGGCTACATGAGCACGGTTTGCGAAGTTGCCTTCTCCGCACCGCGTGCGACCGAGATGAAGGAAGGGATCACAGACTCGCTCCGGTACTGGCAGGATCTGCCGGAGTTAGAAACGCTCGACCTTTACACACCTGCTTCCGCCGCAGACGCCGATCCTTATGTTGATGAGGGCGCAGCACCTGCTTATCTGACGCTGCTGGCCTTCCCCTCCCTGCCCGCACTTCATCGCGCGGCGCACCACCCCGGCTTCAGAAGCGCACTTGAGGGCTTGGGCGACGCGATCCTTACTTGCACGGCGATGCGACGGAGCGAGCATACCGTTGCCGGTGCAGACGCGCCGACGCCATTGAACGCGCCCTTCTCCTATGTCGTCCGTTATCATCGCCCGGCAGAGGACGAGGCGCTGTTCATACAGCATTATCTCGAAACGCACCCACCGCTGCTCGGTCGCTTACCGCGGATCCGCAACGTCCTTTGCTATGTGCCATTGCTTTGGCAGAATCGCGCCGGAATGCCCGCCGCGGAATACATGCTCGGGAATGAAGTCGTCTTTGATCACAGCGAGGATTTCAGGGCGGCGATGGCATCCCCGCTACGCCACGAATTGCGCGCCCATTTCAGCCAGTTCCCGCCGTTTTCCGGCAGGAATACGCATTACCCCATGAACCGCCGCCGGCTATTCCCTGAGGTCACGCCACCATGCGCCAGAGCTGCGTCGGCTCCTTGAAGCGGCCATAGACCTCTACCAGCGCCTTCGTCATTTCGCCCACGCTGGCGTAGGATTTGACGGCCTGCATCAGTGCCGGCATGACATTTCTGCCGGCGGCGGCATCGGCGCGCAGCGCACTCAATGCCCGCTCGACCCCATCATTGTCGCGCTCGGCCTTCACACGGCGAAGGCTCTCGATCTGCTCCATTGCGCCCAGCTCGTCGTAAGGGTGCAGCTCCACATTCGGATTTTCTTCTTCGCTCTCCGTATAGCAATTCACGCCCACCTTTCGCAGCGCGCCGGTCTCGAGCGCGCGCTGCCGCTGATAGGCATATTCCGAGACGCGCTTTTGGATGATCCCATCCGCAACGGCCTTCACGATCCCCCCGCGGGTATCGACCCATTGCATCACTTCAACGATCTTTTGCTCCATTTGGTTGGTGAGGGTCTCGACGTAATAGGACCCGCCCAGCGGATCGACCGTGTCGGTCAGTCCCATCTCCTCGATCAGGAGCTGCATGGTGCGCAGCGAAATGCGCTGCGCCTTCGGCGTGGGAATGGTGTAGGCCTCGTCGTAGCAGCACAGGGCCATGGTCTGCGCGCCGCCGAGCGCGGCAATCAAGGCGTAATAGGCGCCGCGCATAATGTTGTTTTCCGGCTGCTCGATGGTGAGCCCGAAGCCGCCGCCGCCGGCGATCATGCGCATCCAGCCGGAAGAGGGTTGCTTCGCTCCGTATTGCTCCAGGATGATCTTGGCCCAGAGCCGACGTCCGGCGCGGAACTTGGCGACCTGCTCGAACAAGTTGCCGAAGACGTTGAAATTGAACGAGAGGCGTCCGGCAAAATCATCGATGTCGAGCCCGCGCGCGAGCGCCGCATCCGCATAGGCCTTGGCGATGCAAAAGGCATAGGCCATCTCCTCGGCCGGCATCGCACCGGACTCGCGAATGTGATAGCCGCAGACGCTCACGGGGCTGTATTTGGGCGCAACCTGCGCACAGTATTCGATGGTGTCGGCGACGAGCTTGACGGACGGATCGACCGGGAACACCCAGGTGCCGCGGCCGATGAACTCCTTGAGGATGTCGTTCTGCGCCGTGCCGCGCAGCCGGGCGAGGTCGTAGCCGTGCTTTTCCGCCATGGCGAGATACATGGCGATCAGGATCGCGGCAGCTCCGTTGATGGTGAGCGAGACGGTGATGGCGTCGAGATCGATGCCCTCGAATGCGATCTCGAAATCTCGCAACGTGTCGACCGCCATCCCGACGCGGCCCACCTCGCCCATCGCTTCCGGCGCATCGGAATCATAACCGCATTGGGTGGCGAGATCGAAGGCGACGTTGAGCCCGGTTTGGCCGTTGGCGATGAGATATTTGAAGCGCTGGTTGGTATCGGCCGCGTTGGCGAAGCCGGTGTACTGGCGCATGGTCCAGGGGCGGTGCCGGTACATCAGGGGGTGAATGCCGCGGGTAAAGGGCGGCTCGCCCGGCGGGCTTGCGTCCAGGCTGCCCGTCGCGAGCACATCCTGCGCGGTGTAGAGCGGCTTGATCTCGATACCGCTTTCGTTGACGACACGAGAAACACTCTCTGTGCTTGCGCGGGGTTTGCTTTGACGCGGCCCGCCCTCGCTTTGCCTGGTGGGAGTGATGGTCATTTCACGTTCTCCCGAATGAATATGACGATCTCTTCGGTGCGGCTTCCCGTGGGAAATACGCCGCGGTATCCAAGCTGGCGCAGCACCATGCGATCGTTTTCCGGAATGTTGCCGCCGACAATCCACAGCTTGTCGTGCAGACCGTGGTCGAGCAACAGATCACGAACCCGACGGCACAACGGTAGATGCGTGCCGGAAAGGATGGACAAGCCGACCACGTCTGCATTCGTTGCCTTTGCTGCCTTGGCGATCGCCTCAGGCGTTTGCCGCAGCCCCGTATAGGTGACCTCGAAGCCTGCATCGAGCAAGGCCTGCACCACCACCTTCGCGCCGACGTCGTGGCCATCGAGTCCAGGCTTGGCCAGCAGCACCTTGATCTTGCGCTCGCTCACCCCGCAAGCTCCTTGGCGATGATCAGCTTGAGAATCTCGCTCGTGCCGCCGCCGATCAGGGTGAAGCGGATGTCGCGCAGATGGCGTTGGACCGCATATTCCATGCTGTAGCCGTATGAGGCCATGACGCGGGCGGCCTTGTCGCAGATCTGCACCGCGGCTTCCGAGGCAAACAGCTTCGCCATCGCGGCCTCTTTGTGGTGCGGCTTGTCGTTGTCCTTGAGCCAGGCCGCGTAATGCACCAGGCGGCGCGCCGCTTCGAGCTCGGTACCCATCTCGGCAAGCTTGAGTTGGATCGCCTGAAAGCGGTTGATCGGCTTGCCGAATTGCTGGCGTTCGCGGGCGTACCGGATCGCTTCCTCCAGCGCTCCCCTCGCCCCTCCGAGCGCAAGCGCTCCGGTCACGATCCTGATCTCCGCAAGGAGCTTGCGCAGATGGGTCTCGCCATCTCCTTCCTCTCGGCTCAGCCGATGGCTGTCCGGCACGAAACAGTCATCGAGCGCAAGCTCGGAGGTAGGCAGCGCCCACACCCCCATCTTGGCAATCGCCTTGCCGACGTGAAGGCCGGAGAAATCCTTCTCCAGAAGAAATATCGTGAGCTTGCGCTCGTTGCCGGCGCGAGCGAACACCGTAAAGAAATCGGCCACGGGCGCCGAAGTCACCCACATTTTCTGGCCTTTGAGGCGATAGCCGCCTTCGGTCTTCACCGCCGCAGTCGCTATGCTGCCGAGATCGCTGCCCGCGTTCGGCTCGGTCATGCAGATAGCCCCGATCTTCTCCCCGCGCAGCGCCGGGATGAGCAAGCGGTTGCGGATGTCGTCGTTGCCGAGCAGCTCCAGAAACTTGGTGCCCATGAGCGACTGCATGGTGACGCAGCCCGCAAGCGACATCGAGCCGCGCGCGATCTCCTCAAGCGCGAGGCACAGCGTCACCAAGTCCGTGTCGAGCCCGCCGACCTCTGCGGGATACCGCATGGCGAAGAAGCCGAGGGCACCGAGCTCCTTGAACGGCGCATGGGGAAACGCGTGCGCTTCGTCCATTGCGGCGGCTTGCGGCGCGATCTTGTCGTCGCAGAAGCGGGCAAAGGTCTCCTGAATCTGCCGCTGCTCGTCGGTAAGCTCGAAATTCACTTGCGGGCTCCGCCGCCAAGCCGGCCCTTCGTGGTTCCACGAACTTCCAGAAAGTAGACTTCCCAATCGTCAGGATCGTGTCCGGCATTGAGGTCGATTTCTCCGTCCC
>Ga0070712_100000596_pt1 | contig 21126 bp, 19 predicted proteins | sample LARL81metaG_FD_71396 | JGI IMG/M metagenome (GOLD analysis project Ga0070712, IMG submission 71396) | Corn, switchgrass and miscanthus rhizosphere microbial communities from Kellogg Biological Station, Michigan, USA - LAR L8-1 metaG | ecosystem: Host-associated > Plants > Roots > Rhizosphere ...
GACACAGCGAACTTCTACACCGGCGGCACGAGCGAAAAATTCGTGGGTGAGTTCATTCAGGGCCATCGCGACAGCGTCGTTTTGGCCACGAAATACTCCCTCGCCGCCCCCGGCAGTGATCCGAATGCGGCCGGCAATCACCGCAAGAACATGATGCAAGCACTGGAAGCCAGTCTGAAACGATTGCAAACCGACTACATCGATCTGTACTGGGTGCACATCTGGGATGGGATCACACCAGTGGAAGAAGTCATGCGCGGACTGGACGATCTCGTTCGCCAAGGCAAGGTTCTCTACGTCGGCATCTCGGACGCTCCCGCATGGTGGATCGCCCAGGCAAATACTCTGGCGGACTTCGAGGCTCGACATAGTGAGGAACTGCTCACAGGCGACGCGAACCTCCTGAGCTTTGCCGGCTTTCATTCCGGTTTCGATGGAATGTGTGGTGTTGGCAAACTCCATCTCATTGAAACGCATACGAATTGTGGAGCCATCAAGCGATCAATTGCAACATTTCGTATTAAATCAGGAACACGGTAACTTCCTTAAAACAAGGTATAACCCTGGCGGGTATTATTATTTCCGGACTGCCCGTTGTTCAGGTAATGCTCATAGTGAGTTTGGTCATCCCATCATGAATCTGCAACCCATCCGTGCCGCCGTAACCAAGAATCAGGCCGCCCCGCACCGGCGGTTTCGTATAGCATGAGGACAAAGGCATAACCGATATTCCCATCTCGGCGGCTTTCTTCGAAATCTCGACGTCACTAACCCCCGGCGGCAGCAGCGCCACCAAATGCATCCCCGCTTCAGCCCCGATTACCTCGAGGTAGTGCCCCATGCGTTTATGAATCGCTTCGACGAGTCCTGTTCGTCGCTGCATATAGAGCATGCGCATTCTGCGAATGTGCCGCGCGAAGTGTCCATCGCGGATGAAGTCCGTCATCGCCGCCTGATACAGCGTGGATGAGAATTGGTCGGTAGCGTCTCGCGCTGTAGAGAATGCGTCCACCAAGTCCTTGGGGACAACGACGTAACCGAGGCGTAGCGCCGGGAACATTACTTTGCTGAATGTACCGACGTAAATCACTCGGGCGTCCGTATCTAAACCTTGCAGCGAGGCAATTGGGTGGCCTCCCAGCCTGTATTCGCTGTCATAATCATCTTCGATAATCCAAGCGCCGCTTCGCATAGCCCAGTGGAGCAGCACCATTCGTCGCGTGGCGGTCATGGTCACACCCATGGGATATTGATGCGATGGTGTGATGTAAACGGCATGCGCTGTGGGAGCGCGGCGGATCCCTTCGGCTACGTCCAGCCCCTCATCATCTACTGGCACGGGTACGAGCTTTGCCTCAACCATCATCAGGGCTTGGCGTGCTCCTGGATATCCGGGCTCTTCGACCCACACCCGCTCATTCGCATCCAACAGAACTTGCGCCGAGAGTTGTAAGCCCTGCTGCGATCCAGTTGTTACCAGAATCTGCGATGGCTCGCATCGCACGCCTCGAGCTGCGCCCAAATATTCGGCAATAGCTTCGCGGAGCGGCATATATCCCTTCGCATCCCCATAAGCCATCAATTGTCTTGTAGGTTTCCGCGAATGGCGGTTCACTAGCTGGGACCATACTCTAGTCGGAAAATGCTCCACTGCGGGTAGGCTCACTCGAAACGCAACCAGTTTGTTGGACCAGGTCTGTTCTGGCACGCTCATCAACGCCACGCGACGCGAAACCTTCCGCAGAGCTTTTCGTTTAGATACCTGCCGCGACGTACCCAGTATTTTTCCGCTCGCCGGCTTTAATGCGTCGTCCGGGATCGACCTTGCCACACACGTGCCAGCCCCAACAAATGTCTCGAAATAGCCCTCCGCATGCAATTGGTCGTACGCGCTAGATACCGGGATGCGGGACACCTTTAATTCCACTGCAAGGCTTCGGGTCGACGGCACGCGCTGCCCAGGCCGCAATTGACCCGCAACGATGGCTCGCCGAAACCATTCGCATAGTTGGCTGTACATTGGGATCTTTTTGCTGAAATCCAACCCAATCGGCGGCAGAAAACTTGCGGAGACTCGTTTCATCGATACAAGCCAAAATCGAAGTGGCTATATCGTATCACCTGAAAGTGGCTATTCTGATAAGCCACGATAGGAGCTAATCTCCTTGCTTGCCCTAGGGCACGGAGGCACCGATGAACACACTGAATCGCATTTTGATTTATGCACTTGCGGGCAGCTTGGTGGTCATCGTCCAGTACATGCAAGGACTCGCACCGCATAATTCGAAGTCATCGACAAGCAGCCTTCAACCGAACGAACGGGATGGGCAACACGATTTCGACTTCGAGATTGGTACTTGGAAAACTCACCTCAAGCGTATGGCGCATCCCCTAACTGGTTCTACTACCTGGATCGAATATGACGGCACTACCGTCGTGCGCAAGGTTTGGAACGGCCGTTCCAATCTGGTGGAACTCGAGGCCGATGGTCCCGCAGGTCACTTCGAAGGTCTGAACCTGCGTCTCTACAATCCCGACTCCCACCAATGGAGCCTCAATTTTGCCGGTAGCAGCGGCGGTGCCCTAAGCCAGCCCACGATCGGCGAATTCAAGAATGGACACGGAGAGTTTTTCGACCAGGAAACACTGAATGGCCGAGCCATCTTCGTTCGATTTGTCATATCGGACATCACCTCGGATTCGTGCCGCTTTGAGCAGGCGTTTTCGGAAGATGGAGGCAGGACCTGGGAAGTCAATTGGATAGCGACAGACACGCGAGTGAAAGACGAATCTGATAGAGCGCATTGAAATCCGGAGGTTAAGCCGCGGATTTTGCCAAGACATTAAGGATAACAAGACATTAAGGATAAAGAGACAGACAGATCGACGGAGGTAGCGATGAATGTCAAACACATTAGGACTTGTCTGATGGCATGCAGCTTGGTTGTGGCTGTTCAACCCATTCAGGGACTTGCACAGCAGAATTTAGCGGCAGCGAACACTAGCGTTCAACACCTTCCTGCGGAACGTGATGGACGACACGATTTTGACTTCGAGATCGGCACGTGGAAAATTCACCTGAAGCGCCTCGATCATCGCTTAACCGGCTCCACTAACTGGATTGAATTTGACGGTACCTCTGTTACCCGAAAGGTCTGGGATGGCCGCGCCGATCTCGAGGAGTTCGAAACCGATAGCCCGGCTGGCGGCCACATCGAAGGTCTGACTCTGCGTCTATATGATCCCCAAACCCATCAGTGGAGTCTCTATTGGGCCACCAGTAAAAGCGGTGCCATGGGGCCCCCCACGATCGGCGAATTCAAGAATGGCCGCGGCGAGTTTTTCGACACCGAACCATCTGGGCCTAATGGCAGAGCCATCCTGGTTCGATTTGTTTGGTCGGACATCACCGCGAATACAGCCCACTTTGAGCAGTCGTTCTCGGATGATGGGGGCAAGACCTGGGAAGTCAACTGGATCACGGACCAGACACGGGTGAAAGATGAATCTATGAAAGCCCCCTGAACTCCGCCGAATCCCCGATAGGGGATCGCACGACTGGACAACGACCAAGCAAATTTTTAGACGCGGGCGTTCTCGCGCATGTCGGATTTTGCGTGGATAGCCGGCCGTGCCATAGCGAGTCACCCATATGGTCCCGGAGTCGTCCTCGATAATTGCGCTTATGCAAACCTCTTGCCATTTGACGATGCTGCCATTCGAAAGAACAGCGATACCAGTCCCGGATCAGACTGCGTTTATGCGGCCATGGTTTCGGGAAGGACTTGAGATATCAATTGTTAGCTAAGATGGCTTGTGTCATTGCTGTGACACTAAGGCCGAAGTCAACCGAATGACGCATTATGCCTTGCGGGCCTCACGTTCGGCCTCAGCACCGCTCCAATGCTTCTCCCCCTGTGTTCCGTCGTCGTTTGAGGCGGCCTGGGCAGCCTTCCCAGGAGCAGAATTAAACTTCAGAAGACCAATTGCGGGAGACATGAAAACCAAGGAATTCGAAAAAGTCGCGACGTGCCCCGTGAAACGCTCTTCCTCCACATCGAATTCTCTCAGCTGAAATTGCAGCATGCCCATATTGATGACATCCCCGGTAATGCCGGATATCTGTATTCGATCTCCAAGTCTGATTCCACGCTTTCCCATCAATACGAGATAGCCGAGGCTCGCGAGAATTACATTTTGCAGAGCAACCGCTATTCCCGCCGTGAGAAGCCCAAAGTACGTTGCCAACGAACTCAAGTCCGAGGCAACGCTGAACAAGGCGACCACCGCTATGGCAAACATTGTCAGAAACCTGTTGACCATGCTTAAAACCCGGCGTCGGTTTGGGTCCTGGATACGCCCGAGTGCCAACCGACGCGAAATCTCGCCCATTCCAAATAGCAGACCGACAATCAGCACAACGATGAGTAGGCGGACCACCAATGTCTTCCATGCCTGCCTGTATCGTTTGGCGATCTCTGTTCGCCAAGGCAACAGGTGTGACTCGTACTCTTCAAGCAACGTCTTTTGCTTATCAAGCGCCAGGATGGCGGGAGAAAAGGTTTTAAGTTCGAGTGTGAGCGCATCGAGCTGGGACTTTTGTTCGCTCAACAAGGAAAGATCGCTGGTCTGCAAATTGCTTGTAACGGCCCTTTGAAGAACCCGAGTGATGAAGCCGCTCATTGGAGTCCGGATACCCTTCACGGAGAGCAAGAAGTTATCAGTGAGACGAGTCTTCTCGTCAACCACTCGAAGCTTGCGGCTGAGTGCAGAGACTTCTGACCCCAGCCCGAGGAGACCGGTCTCTCGCCAGCTATTACTGGTTCTGGAATCTGAGCCTTGCGCTGGCAATTTCGACAAGGGGGTTGCCGGGCTGTTCAGCTCGGGTGTGGATTGTGCAAGGTCTTCAATGGTCAAATCCAGAGTTGCAGTGCCGGCTTGCGCCGTTCTGGCAGTCTGTACAAACTGGATTAGATCATTGACCGCCTGCGAAACAGCCTGCAAAAGTTCTAGTCGGCTCTGAGCATCCTCGAGAACGGCTTTCAACTTCTTGCCGTCCTTGCGCGCCGAGGCAATTTTCTCTTTCAGCTTTCCGATGTCCGCTCGTGTTTGCTGAGTTACCTGGTCATTTCGATTCTTCAACTCGATAAAGTGCGCAAGGTCCGCAGAAGCGGGGCCTGCCAGTGTCGCAGGCGCGTCGTGCGCAGAGGTGGCCGTCTTTGCTAAGGCCACATCCGCCTTGGCGAATTCGAACGAGAGCTCGACAATCTGGCTCTCAATGGCTTGATTGTCATTCAGAAACACCAGGTCTCCCGGATCACTTGCAACCTGCCGTTCGGCATACACATGGCGGTACCAGTTCACTGATTGGAGGAGATATCCGATAACTTGCGCGTCCGACGGGATTTGATACGAACCTTGCGTGCTGTTAGCAGAGAGCCCGCCGGATATATCGATTGCGAAAATCGCACAACAGATGGCAATGTGAGCGTATCGGTTCACGTTGTTCGGCCTTCCTTAGCGGCTTGAAGCACGAGGCCAGCTGACACAAGCACAAGCGATATCCAGAGTGCGTCGGCTACGAATAGATGCGTGATCTGGACCCAAACGGGAGCGAGAAGTAATACATTCGACATGCCGATTCCGACCTGCACGAAGAGAAGGATGATAAGAGCAATTGCAGATCGTGAGAATCGGTTTCGCCCGGTTGAGCTTCTCCAGATAACCCACAGAACGTAGCATGCGGCGATCGTAGCAACGGCGGGATGGAGTAGCCGAACGCGCAAGAGGGCGGGTGTGCCGGAACGAAAATCTTGTGCCAGCGAGGAGGCGAGCGAGGTTGACGGAAACAGAGTATCGCCAAGAGCGGTTACCGCCCCAGTAATGCCGGTCATCATCGTGGCAACCAGGCCCAGTCCGATAGAACTTACGTAGCGCCATTTGCCAATGAGAGTGAAACTTCTGCTGCCATTCGATAACCAGTTGGCAGTAAGTGACAGCGTCGCGAGAAGCAAAAGTGTATTGCCAAAGTGCAAACAGAGAAAAAGAACTCGGCCGGCAGATTGGTCGTTGCCCACATGCTTCAACAGGACAAGAGCAGCCCCCAATAGTGCTTCATTCGCCAGAAGTGCAGCGGCGAGAACCACCGAATAGCGAGCCCAATCGCCTTTCTTTGTAACTCGCCAGCACCAGATGACGAGACCAGCCACCATGAGCAACGAAATGACGCTAGTGATTCGGTGCGTGAATTCGACAATAGTTTGCCCGTTGCTTGCCCCGACAAGGTGGCCATCGCAAAGGGGCCACCTATTGCCACAGCCAGCGCCTGAACCAGTCGCTCTTACGTAGGCACCGAGGAGGACGACCGCTACGTTCCAATACAAGGTAGTCCATGCAAAGCGAGCAACCTGCGGCATCTCGCCCGCTCGAGAGTGGGAGAGCAGGCTGGTTTTGGGCAAGAACGTCGAGTCACGAATGTCAATACACGCAACCGTAGATGACTGAAGGCCATGCAGGAACCAAACTCGTTGCGGACGAGATCCCAAAGTCACGTCGGCGCCGGCCGCTTGGTTTACATTCGATGCTTTGCGCACGATTTCCCAGAATGCGGTCCTTCACTCTTCGATCCAGCGCACATCGCCCGCTCCCACTCCTCACGCCAGTCGCTGCGACAGTGACCGAGACATCGAAACCTCATCATGCCTGCTCCACAGAGCGGGCAGACCAAGTTACGTATAGTCGAGATCATGCTCGTGTTCGTGTTTCTAACTTCGGCAAACGAAGCCATAATGTCTCTCCTGGTTGGGGCAGTTCTCACCGCCCAATGCACAAAGAACCTTAGGCGGGGGCCGCAGGCGCGTTTTGGAGAGGGCGCCCGCTGGACAGGAGCCGCGGCCCCTCGCTTCGGATTCATACCTGAGAGCAATTGAGTCGCCAAATGCTTTGCTCGGAGGGTATCGGCTTTGTGCAACGTTATCCATTCAGCATGAAGGAGATCGGATAGTGGTCCGAGGCGTTGACGCTGCCGTGTACCTGTCCAGAACTCGCCCGCATTGGCCCGCGAATGAACGCCCAATCGATCTGGCGTCCCACTTCAAATAGGCCACGCGCAGGAGTAGTTGGAGTGTGCGACGCCCTGACTGCATCCTGGAATCCAGCCTTCGCGACGGCCAATGCCACTGCTTGTCTCGAAGCGTCCAGGTTAAGGTCGCCTGCCGCTATTACCCGACATTCAGCGTCGTAGCAAGTCGCGTCCGACAAGACTTCCCCCAACTGTGAAATGCGCACCCCATCAGTTCCGCGGCTCTCCAGGTGAAGGTTGTAAGTCACGAGCTTTCGTCCGGCAACGTTGATCTCCGCGACCAGTGCGATTCTTCCTCCCAACCGTTCTTGAAACGGCTCGATCTTCGGCACAAACCAGTGGGGCTGCCAGAAATGTGATTGTTTCGAGAAGCGGATCAGGCGCGGGTTCAAAATAGGCCACTTCGAAAGAGTCGCTTGGCCGTGATAAGCCGGAGAGTTCTTCGATCCCTGGACCAACTCCTCAAACTCGCGGCCGAAGGCATAGTTCATTTCCAGCTTGCGCGCAATCGTGGCGGCAATATTCAGGCGGTGCGTGCGTCGCGCGTTGAGATCCACTTCCTGAAGGATCAAAATATCCGCATTCGCACTGCCCAGAAAGTCCATAATCCCATGTAATTGCTGGCCCCTCTCAATGTTCCAATCCACAATTCGCAGGGAATTGGGTGGCCAAAGTGACCACCCGAACCGTGCGAAGCTGCCGGTAACGATTTCTGGCGTGGCCACATCTACCCTGCAGCCGCTACCGTGAGTGATTGAAAGACATTCTGCATTTCGTCCTGACCTACACAAGTGGGCTGGGCACCGTCGCTGCCCGAGAGTCAGTGAAAGTGACGCAAGAGTAAAGAGCGATGATCCAAACGATGTTCGCGCCCGCGGTCGCGCCAATCAATAGCCAGTTTATGATGTCGAAAAGAGCAAAGAACAAGATGAGGTAGGGTAAAAAGCAGCGCCGGATGATGAATTCTGTATGCCGCCCTAGATACAAGAGAGGATTCGAGCTCCGGCTGTCCGCTTTCTTGTGCCACTCTTGCAAATACTGTTCCGGCTGTCCATTGGTCATCTGATGACGTTGGAAGGTCGTCATGAGAAAACTCATAATCGCGCCGAAAAGCAAGAGACCTCCCCATACGAGATAACTCCGATTGCCTGAACTTCTTACTAGCCCGATTGTCATGCCACTGAAGATGAATAAGTAATAGAGATTGTCGCAAACCGTCTCCAGCCAGCAGCCGAACGCAGATTCCTGCAATTTTAAACGAGCAACCTCACCGTCGCATCCGTCCAGCACGCTCGACAGCCAGGACAGGACTGCCCCTGTCAACATATTCCAGTATCCTCCAAGCGCCAGAAAGACTCCCGCCGCGAAGCTCACGCCGAGAGTGAACAGGCTAACCATGTTAGGAGTGATCGGGAATGGAATGATCCGGCGGCTGATCGGTATCGAGATTCTGCGGTTCATTCTCGCAAATATCCCGTCCGTGGGCTTGACAAGCCAGCTGTCTAATTTTTGTTCGGCCAGGACGAGTTGCTGCTCGTTGAGTACACGTTGCCATTGCTCGTCCGCAACGGCCTCACACTCCACAGCGTGTGTTTTGGACATCCAGTACTCAATGTCTTCGAGGGATCCAGCGGTTGTGGGGTTGTGGATTGCGAGGTCGATCGACGCCTCGCGAGACAGAGAGCACATGCCGACCACATCGGAGCCAGTCATGAGTGTTAAGACGTCCGCTCCTCCATCCCATTCAACAGCTCGCTTGTGCAATGAGGGGTGATAAACCCTGTCTCCAGCAATCAGAACAATGTTTCCATCAATCTCGGAAGCAAGCTGCCCGATCAAGGACGGAAGAGAATCCTCTCCAGAAACCCAACCGCACCACTCAACATTGTTGGGAACGCGTCCCGTCTTCAGCAGGTCTTGCCGTATCCGCGGGCCCTTTGCACGATCGATAACAACGACGATTCGCGCAGCGCCAGCCTTTGCCGCGCTCAGGATGCTGCGCAGCAAAATCGGCACAGCGCCGACTTGAGGCAGCGGGCTGGAGAAACCTATCGCACCAAGCTTGTTGGCCAGGACAACGGCCAGGTGGGAGGGACGCTGCCATCTGATCGCCGTCGGGAGTTCCTTTGAAGAAACTGGTTCCGTTCCAATGCGCACAATGTCCTCTCCGCTCGCGAGGCGGCTACTTTGTTTTGTTCGCTTGGAAAATATGAACAAGCAGAGAATACCCACAGCTGCCCAGAATAGAGCACGCAGACGGCGAATGAACGCCAGCGTCAGACCCGCAGCTCCTGTGAGACCGAATATTTTCGCAATAAGCATATTCCCGCCCTCATAGGTTCCAATGTTCCCTGGGTTGATAGTTCCGGCAATATTCACCAGCTTGGTTAGACCCTCAATTGCGAGCGCCCCGAACAAACTGATTTTGGTGCCCATCAGCCACAAAACGAGATAGATCTCAAAGATCGCGGCGGCATGGCATCCCAGGTTGAGGAGGAAACTTGCCCAAAATGCTCCCGGTGTACGGTGATAAAAGTCGAGGAGAGCATTCTCGACCGAGTGAATCAATGCGCGCTCCCGTTCGATCCACGTTCTGCAATAAGGAATTCGAGCGAGGGTCTGGGCCCCCCATGAAAGCACTGGCCAGCGTTTTGCAATGGCGACGGCGCTTAAGAGGATGACACCCAGGAGAATCAAAGCAGAAACGCTTGCGTAACGAGCAAAGGTGTGCGGTAGTGGCAGCGCTATGAGCGCGGACAAGAGGCCGATGACACTTACGACCGCAGCACTAAGAACGAAAAACACTCGGTCGATCGTCACCGAAGCAATGCCGGTTGAGAGCGGCATTGCTGGTCCCAACAGCGACACACGCAGACCTTCACCGAATAGTTGCGCGAGCCCGCCGAGTTGCCCGACTGCTTCGGACGCGAGGCGTAGCCCGAGGAGACGCGCGAATGAAACGTGACGTTTGTCTTCGAGTAGTGTCAATCGCCAAGCCCAGGCCTTCACAACATGAGCGACTCCACCCCATAGGAGCACTAGGCCCAATCCCCATCCGAGCGTCGTAATGCTCGCCAGAAGCTTGGCCGGCCCGGCTCGGTGGACAATATACGCCAACAGGAAAAGACCAGAAGCCCCAGCCACCAGCGGCAGCGGCGATTGCGTTTTCGATGCCGAACTAGACACCGGCCACGCTCCCGAAAATTGGCTTTTGCCGGAAGATACTGCCAAAAATGTCTTCGGCGTGCGCGAGTGCCTCCGGCGTGTCTAGATCCTGCCATTGCCCATCGCCGATCTCCAGAGCCCGCAGCCGCCCTCTAGCGATTAGTTGACGCATGCCATCGGAGAGAGAACAATTCCCGTCTTTGATTGCCGCCTCAAGGTGGTCAAACAGAGCTGGACTGCAGAGGAACATTCCGGTATCTAACGCGTCAAAGTGCGCGATTTCCTTGCCGATATCCACGATCCGGTCACCCCTGCGAAGGACCTTGGTAGCATCATCCAGGTCAAAGATGCGATCAATGTTGGGATCCACCGCCAGAATGACTTCCCCGGGCATGAGCGATTGCTTCAGCAACCCGCGTGCGGTCTCTGGGTCAAAAATATGGTCCGCCATCAGCAACAAGAAATTCTCGTGTATTTCTCTTCTGGCTTTCAGAGCGGAAATGCCGTTCGATTTCTGATAATCCGGATTATCCACCAGTGTGATTGATACACGGAGGTGTCGACCGTCCAACCAGCGGCGAATCAAGTCAGAACGATATCCCAAGACAATCACCACGTCGTCGATGCCGGCCTGACGGACTCTGTCGATGACATGCTCAAGAATGGGTTTGCCGCGAAAAGCGACCAGAGGCTTAGGAAGATCGCCCGATATTGACTTTATGCGCGTTCCGTTGCCGGCGGCGAGAATGAGACATTGACTCACTTTTTTCATAGGGTACCTTCACATTGAACCCGAAAGACTTTTATGGCCCGTCCGCTAAAATCCAAAAACCAACTTTCCCCGGAAAGTTCGGACCGCGCTGTTAAAGAATTCGCCGAAGCGTGGGCTGTCCAGGTCGTCTTGTACGTCCCGCGGATTGGAGTGATTGAACAGGTTGAAGATGCCCAATCCGACTTTCACCTTCCGCTCCTTGGTAAAGGGGAGCCTGAACTGTCTGTATGCTTGAAGATCGAAGGAGTTGAAGTCGCGAAAGCGGTGATCGTTTCTGGGGCCGATGAAATCACGTCTTTCGTTCACAATGGAGTAAGGAAATCCGGTGTGAACGTCGAAAACGGGCATGATTGTCACCCTCCACGGCGCATTGAACTCTCCCCACGCCAGGAAGCGGTTAGGGGCATCGAAGTTTAGCGGACCGCGAGAGTTCGGCTGGATCAAGGCCTGAGGATCGTTCCCAAAGAACTGATTGAAGTCGTTGAGATCGCCCGTGGCCTTCGATCTCACGTAGGAGGCGTTTAATGTCTGATGTCCTATCTGGTAACGGCCGGTAATTTGAAACTCACGGTAGAAATTTCGCCCGCTGTTCGCCAAAGACAGGAGGTTGGACCCTCCTGTTGTTTCGGGGTTGAGAACTAGGTCGTGGACAGTGTTCCTTTGTTGGTAGGCAACCCGAACCAGCAATTTATCTATCACCTGACGATCAATTTCAACGTTCCAGGTTTCGCTGCGTGGATTTTTCAATCCGCCGGTGATGACGTTGGAATACGGAACCGCAGAAGCCAGTTCTCCTGTTGCGTCGAAAGTTAGAAATGTGCGATCAGGAAAGCGCGGGAAGGCACGAACATTTAAGGGAACGCGATCGTAAAACAATCCGCCGCCAGCCTTCAGCAGGGTGCGGCGGTCCTTCGTCAGCGCCACCGTCAAGCCCGCTCGAGGCGCCGCATGGGTCGAATCGGTTATGGAGTCGTTATCAAATCGCAGGCCGAGGTTAACGGTGAGACGAGGCCCAACCGTCCACTGATCTCCGCCAAACCACGCGAACTCGTTTTGGTGGACGACAAAAGTAGTTGGCCCGCCAAATTCGATTCGCTGCAGCGTCGTTCCTGCCACACCAACAATTTCCACGGGGAGAAATTGCTGTCGGCCGTCGAAAGAGCTATGGGAGAAATCGAAGCCAACCTTCAGTTGATGGTCGCCGAAAAAACGGGTTGGGCTGGGCTGATAGATCTCTTGCCATTGCACGCGATCCGTGCCGCGATCTTGCCGGTTGAAGAACCCGCCCTCCGTCGTTTCTACTAACAAACGGTAGGGATCTTGGCTGTTTGGGAAAGTGTCCGCGTCGAACTTTTCGTACGCAAACCGCGAGGAAACCAGGGCGCCGGATTCTTCAACGAGGCTGTGTTGAGCGGAAATCTGATATCCACGCTGGTGCAAGTCTGTGGTCGAAGGCTGGGGAGTGAATGTATTCAACCCAAGAAAGTCAAACTTTTGCGGAAAGACAGCGAGCGACAGAGTTGCAGTCTGTTTGCCATTAATCTTCAAATCAAATTGGGTGAAGGAATCGAGGCTTTCGAGCTTGGTGTCACGTTGCAGCGGAGGGAGACTCTCAACGGGCGTGCGAACGAAGCGATATTCGAAAGACTGCGTGAACGCCAGCCGATCCTTTATTAGCGGACCGGTGATGGTGGTGCGCGGAGTGAAAGCTCCAATTCCGACAATGGATCCATCGCGGTCTCTGGCACGCGGAACCAGGTTTTGAATGGAGAAGTGAAATTTGTCGAAGTTACTGGTACGGGTTTCAACGCTCGAGACGGCTCCAGTGAACCGTCCATACTCGGGATCATAGGGATTGGCAATCACCTGAACCGAAGAAACCACATCAATGGGGAGGTTGATCGCTTGGCCCCCGGTTGCCGGGTCGGTGACGTTGGCTGAATTCACCAGCCAGCCGGCCTGCGTGGCCTGGGCGCCCTTGATGTTAATGCGGCCATCCGGCCCACGAACCACCCCTGGGACAAGCGGAAGCAAACTCTCGATCTTCTCCTCTTGGTTTGGTGCTTTCTCCACGACGGACTGGCTAATGGTGTTGTGCTGAGCGGACTCTTCGCCTTGAGCGGGGTCACTTGCAGTGACGTTGACAGTGCTGGTGACCGCAGCCACATTCATTTCGACTGAAACGGTAGAAGACGTGCCGGCGCTGACTTCCACCGGGAGTGCAGCATACAGGCCGGGAGCACTCGCTTCGATCTGATAAGTCCCCGGGGGAAATCCATCGACAGCGAATGCTCCCTTTGCGTCCGACTTGGTTTCCTTAGTTATGGGTCCGCGAAGGACGACGAGTACGTCGGGCAAAACGGCAGGTTCACCGTTGCTGCCCTTCGTAAATACCTGACCCCTGACCGATCCAGATGCGATCGAACCGTTTTGAGCGAAAGCAGGAAGTGCGAACAGCAGGATCGCTATGACATGAACGACCGACTCTCGCATCCCTACTCCCTCCTTGTTACATGTAATGCAATACGGCGTCCAAACCTGAGGCATAAGACGGAATTGTTGCAACACATTGAAGAGGCTAAATGTGGAATGTTCGAGCCTAAACTCACAGCGGAGCGCAAGGTGTCATTTGAGGAGATGGATTTGACACGTCAAAGGCTGTGACATTTCTGCGAGCGGAAATGTGCGCAGGCGTGTTGCAGGGATTGGAAGCGCCGGGCCAGAAGCAGAAGACCGGCAAAGTGTTTATGAGCCGTTGCTTTGAACGCTTGCAGATTAAATAAGGGGTGTCTCGAGTCATCTGTTTGAGCGATTCATAGGTTTGTTATCCAGCGGAGAACCGAGTGGCTAATTTTCTTTCGTCACTGTCGACAATTTCGACACTTTTTGACACCGCTCTCGACAAGTTGGTGACGGGTGGTTTGCGCCAACTAGTTGGTCTGCGTGACCCGAGTCTCCCGAACGGTGGACCGTGCATTTGGGTTCTGACCTGCGTTCACCACATAGTTTCGGTGTTCGATCTTCAGCATTTTCTTCCCGTACAGCCGTACCTGAACAAGCGTCTGGTCCTTTTCCGGGAGCCAGAAGGCACCAATTTTCTGATACTGCCTTACAAAGTCAGCGTGCTGGATCCAGAAGGAGAGTTTTTTCGCAGGATGTCCTTCGATGCGCACCACGGAATAGTCATTCACGTCAATCCACACTTTGCCTTCAAACAAATACTTATCTTTCCGCTTGGGTACAGCTTCGGCGACGAAACAACGATACGACCCTAGCTGCTGTTCGCCTAAAAGATTCAAGGAATAGTTGTCGCTGGAAATGGCGCTGTCATGATGCTCTTTGCCGGTGGCGGCTTCGATCTCGCTATTAATCAGCGGGTTCAGCGCCATATGTCGGACCAATCCCGAGCCAGACTCGGAGGTGACGGAAAAGATCTTTTTGTCGGGCGAAAAAAATTCCATACGTCCGATTTCTTCAGCGTGCACCTTTCCCTTGACATCAACGACCTGATAAGTTCTCAGAACGGTGTAGTCGTGCAGAGCGGCCTTGCGTTCTTCGTTATGGGTGGCGAGCTCGGCCAACAACTGGCTTTCTGTGACTCCCGGCCTCAAAGGCTCGACGCGCGTCTCCAGATTTGGTAAGACCTCACCATCAGTCTGAGCCTTCGCCTCTACTGCGAACATGGCCGCCAGGGCAAGCATCGTGGCTGCTCCCAATGTGAGTGCGAGTTTGGTATGCGGGGTCGCTCTGTCGTTTCGCCTCATGTCTACGTCTCCGTCTCCCACCAATTCGATCGCAGGCCAACGAGATCGCACTTGCGAGATCTCAAGTGACTATTCTGCTCCTCGCGAAACTGATTTGGATTGTTTAACCTTCGCGGCGGGTTTCTGGCTCTCGATTGGTACCGCAAATGATCGACCCAATAGGTCGTTGTAAGTAATTGTGTTTTTCCCGACGAGCACCAGCAGGTCGCGCCCTGCAGCATATTTCACGGTCTCCTCGCCCAGTGCCGGGATATACAACACCACGTAAATGGTGTCACCTACTTTGACGGATACGTCATAGCTCGCGGCGTCAGAGACGCCAGTTCCAGCAGCCTGATGAACCTTAACCTCAGTGATCGTGCCCACCTGATACTTCGAAGTTGACTGGCCAATGGCTGGAAATATCGTGAAAACGATTAGAAACAGACCTACTAGCCTCAGCATGATTAACTCCTCTCGCCCTCTCCTGTTGTTTTTCCGCTTACCTATAAAGCCTATCTATGTTTTCCTCCGGACTCAGAGTTGGCCGGTGAGTGGCGCAGTTAGTTGCCCGGAACTTGACCAGGATGATTGTTTGATCGTTTTCGCGACGTTGTGCGCCAAATTGCGTGTAGCCCGCAAATTACTGCCGAAGAAGCGAACATCACCATTCACAGTGCGCTCAAAAACGATTTTACCCTCGCGTGTAAGGAGTTGGCTCCGCACAGTTAACTTCGTGGCGCCACTTACAGTAGTCACAGCACGCCGCGTTTCGCTGCCTGGCGTGTATTTCTGAACGGTTGTTTTCAGCACCAGCAGATTCGGCAACTCGCCGGTCCTAACGTCACCATCGCGGAACACCTGCTGAAATTGCTTTGTCTTATTCAATTCCTCCACCAGATTCTCGTAAATCGCGATTTGAAACGAATAGGAGAGGTCCAGGTTGCTGGCGTCGACCTGGTCGACTTGCACGCTCCACTGCGTGGCGGACTTTTCGCTTTTAGCAGATGATTTCTCAGTCGCAGTCTGGCCGGGCAGGCGACTAGGAAGTGCAAGCATGATCACCACCATGGCGATCCCACAAGCGATTGATAAATTGCATTTACTTGTTTTCATGCTTGGCCTCCGTAGCGCTTTCTTTCGTCGCCTGATCTTGGTGCGAACTGATAGTTACGCCGTGAGCTATCAGGTCATTCTTGACAGCCTCAGCTTTTCCTTTCTCCAGCTGGAAGACCGCACCGTGAATTCCTCCATCAGCGTCCACATATTCAAGAGTCAGGGTGTCGTACTTCTTGTGGGCAAATAGACTGACGACTCGGCCACCGCCGAACGGGGCCGCAGTCTTACCCAAGGTCATTGGCAAGCCGCCGACCTGCTTGCTCTCCGCACCCAGAAAAACATCCCGAACAGAACCGATCTTTACTTGTGCGCCAGGCTTCCCGTTCTCCTGAAATTGCAGCGAATCCTCTTGGACGGACAATGTCCCGGTGCTGTTATTCCTCGTATTTGCGAATCCCAGCAGATGAGTCGCCCGAGTGCTGAATGGTGCACTTATGTCCCCTGGCTGAGTTATTGTCTGCGCTGTCGCAGTCAGGCTGCAGCAAAGCAGAACAGTTGAGAGCCACAAAGCGTGGTGTCGGCCTTGAAGGTAAGACCAACTGTAACTGCGTGAAACAACAAAACGATTCATTTATTCCCCGATTCGCAGCCGGGCCATCCGGACAACGCTGCTTAGTCTTGGATTCCTCAAGCAATTCCACTGCCGCGATCGCGATTGCCTGTCCAGTGAGGCTGTCCGCGCACTCGCGATGTTCTTAGTACCAGCTGTGGCTGGCAAAAATCCACTTAGGTTGTATGTCACTCATTTTGACAGACACGTCATGACTGGTGACTGCAAGCCCACGATTTGCCGAGACCATCATGCGGTGACACCGAAAGCGCCGTGGTGTCACTCATTTTGACAGGGACGTCATGGTTGGTGACATCAGGGACCAACCCAAACCCGCATACGGCAGAACCGCTGGGCTGCTGCACAATTCCCCAACGATTATGGGGTTTCGTGCGCTCCACGGGTCGCCAACTTTGTGGCCTGGCCCGTCGGTTAAGTGAATCCCCACGTATGCCATACCAACCGAATGGTCGGCGTACGAAACGGGCTGACGCTTATCGTGCGTGATTAAGCCCAACTGCCCACCCGAACCCAATGCAAGTTTGTTTTTCATAAAGCCTCCTGCAGTTTGCGCATGTACATCTTGAATCGTTCCCAACTCGTTGGTGGTTCTGAAAGGACGGTGGCAAAATCGCCCGCGCCCACCGTGATGCAAAGCACTTATCTTGCCAATGGCGAGAACGATCGCTCGTCGCGCATTTGGCTATCGGGCTGCTATAGAAGCAATCAATACCTGGAATTAGGACCTGCCTACGGCCTGTGAGGCCTGGTGTTCTGGTCCACTTCTTGGAACAGAGACGCTCAGTCATCGTCAGCAAAAATGGATCTGCTCACCGCTGTGCGTGGTTATGGAAGGTTGCATGCAGTCACCCGATTGGCCTGAGGAATAGGCATAACTCAGGATGTTGCGGTCAAACCGTACAGAGAGAAATTCGGAGGGCCGGTTGAAACGGATTCCGCTAGCTTCAAGCAGCCGCATCTCGATCACAGTGGATCACAGTGGATCAGATGCCCTAGTACGCCTTAACGGCCGCATCGATGTAGATTCCTCGCCCGACCTTCGTGATTGCCTATCAGCCATCCTGTCCGATGGGCCATTGCCTCATGCCATCACCGTGGATTTAGCAGAGGTTTCCTACATCGAGACGTCAGGGATCGCAACCTTAGTCGAAGCTCTTAGAATCGCCCGCCATCGCCAGATTACATTTTGCTTGCAGGGACTCGGTGGTTCTGTGCTCCGGCTATTCGAGGTCACGGGCTTGCTGGCCCTCTTCGAGGTCAACGATCGCGGACAGAAGGTCTCTTGATGACCAATGTTCTCGAAAACGTCGGTGAAAGAACAATCGAACATCTCGATTACGTCGGAAGTCTGAATATTCAGCTCTGGGCAACGTTGAGGGCCATGGGACGAGCACTGCCCTTTGTAGGAAATCGTTACCGTTGGCAGGCTACTGTGAGGCAGATGCTGGAAATCGGCGTCGATGCAATGCCCATGGTCTCTCTGATGGCGATCTGCACTGGATTCATTCTCGCGATGCAAGGAGCGTCTGAATTGCGGCGCTTCGGAGCTATGCAATATGTCATTGACTTGGTCGCCGTCGGCTTTACGCGCGAACTCGGCCCACTGCTTACGGCGATTGCCGTGAGCGGACGATCCGGTTCGGCATTCGCGGCTGAAATCGGGACCATGAAGGTCACCGAGGAACTCGATTCCCTCCGCGTCATGGCGCTGGAGCCGGTGGAGTTTGTGCTCGCACCCAAGTATCTGGCGGCTTTGATTTCGGTCCCGTGCCTCAGCATCATCTCGAATCTCTTCGGCATTTTGGCCGGCGGTTTGTTTATGTTCTTCAGCTCTCGCTTGGCCCCACTGTTGTACGTCCACTACGTGTTCAATTCCATCAACCTACGCGACGTGATCACCGGATTGATCAAGAGCGTGGTGTTCGCAACCATCATTGCTCACGTTGGATGCTTGGAAGGGTTTCGTGTCCGCGGAGGTCCCGATTCGGTCGGCCATTCCACCACCAGCGCGGTGGTGAAGTCGACTTTCCTCGTCATCGTCGCAGATGCGGTTTTCACCGCCATCTTTTATTTCACGGTAAAACCCTAATGCCCATCATCTCTATTCGCGATCTGGTGGTCGAATACGACGGACGCCGTGTACTGAATGGCGTGAATCTCGACATTGAGCACGGAGAAACAATGGTGTTGTTGGGTGGCAGCGGTTCCGGAAAAAGCACCTTGCTGCGCCAGATCATCGGGCTGGAACGTCCCGAGTCAGGTAGCGTCCACGTGAAGGGTATCGAGATTACGCGTTGCTCAGAGTCCGAATTGAAGAAGGTCCGCCGCTCCATTGGTGTGGCCTTTCAAAGCGCCGCTTTGTTCAACTCGCTCACAGTCGAAGATAACATCGCTTTGCCACTGCGTGAACACACACGGCTTGCACCGTCAATCATTGATCTGGTGGTGTGGATGAAGCTGACCGCAGTCGGTCTCGCGGAGTCTGGCAAGTTACTTCCCAACGAACTCTCGGGTGGCATGAAGAAGCGCGCGGCCGTGGCGCGTGCGCTCGCGCTCGGCCCCGAAATCCTCGTGCTCGATGAGCCATCGGCCGGACTTGATCCCATCGTCGCCGCGGAACTCGATGAATTGATTCTGCTCCTCAAGGAAGCCTTACAAATGACAGTCATTGTCGTTACTCACGAACTGCCGAGCGCATTCCGCATCGCCGACCGCATCGCCATGTTGTATCAGGGCTCATTCAGCTCGGTCGGCACGACAGATGAACTTAAAGCAAGCCAAAATCCGCGCGTACGCCAGTTTCTCGATCGCATTCCCGAGAACGTAGCGAAAGCGCCGGCCGTGGCCGCGTACCTCGAAAAGTACATGCAGTCTCAGGAGACATACTCGTGACCACCGAAGCAAAGGTTGGAGCCTTTGTCCTCGGATGCTTCTCGATCCTGGCATTCACGCTCATCTACCTTATTGATGCGCAGTTTAGCGGACATACCGTTCCATACCGCACATATCTACGCTACGCCGGAGGGCTGGAGCCGGGAGGGTCGGTGCTATTTGGCGGCATCAACGTGGGGAAGATAACGGCGATACGGCCTGCCGCGTCAGACGCTACGAAGATTGAAATTCTGCTTGATGTGAAACAAAACACCCCGGTGAACGAAAAGTCTGTAGCCAAGTTGGGGCTAGTCAGCGTGATGAGTGGAGCCGCACTGTCCATTACGACAGGCGGCAATGACGCCAGACGTCTCCCACCGGGCTCAACCATATCATCACAGGAAGCCGCCAGCCTAGACGAGATTGCCGGCAAGATGGCCGTTGTGGCGGACAACGCGAACAGTTTGATCACGCAGGCACGGGGAGAACTGGAGGGAATCAGCGGAGATGCGCGCAATCTGCTTGCCAACCTAAATACCGTGACCGGAAAACCCAATCAGCAAAGGATTCGAGCCGCCTTGGATAACGTCAACGAATTGCTAGTAACTGAACGGCCCAAGATCGATCGTCTTACCGATCAGTTGAACGCGCTGAGTCAGCACGCTGATGACACCATCCAGAACGTGAATGGCACCGTGAGCGATGTACGCGAGCCAATCCGTAAAGATCTAGCCGAACTGCAGAACACTTTGCTCGAGGCCAAGAAATTGCTGGCTGACATGCAGGTGCTGGTGAGGGCGAATGATTACAAGATTGATGACACAATCGAAAACCTGCGCACGGCAACCCAAAACCTGGACGAGTTGACCGATTCGGTGAAACAGCGTCCGTGGAGCCTGATTCGGATCAAACAGCCCGAAGATAGAAAAGTGCCGAAATAATGCGATCGAATCAAAGGGCGGACGTTCTCGCCTGTTTCGGCGCGCGGCGCCGGCGGATAAATATGAAAAGAACTCTGACGACGATTGTCTTCTCTCTGGCAGCTCTCGTGATCCTGGCCAGCTGCGGAGGAAGGGTGAGGTCCCCAAACTACTACACTCTCAACCTGCCTGCGCCGCCGGATCCGCCTCCTGCAGAAAACGCGCACGCCGCGGTGGCAGTTCGAGAATTCCGCGCCCCCGCCTACCTGAAACAGGGAGCCATTGTGTACAAATCATCTCCAGAACAAGTCGGCTTCTATGCGTACCACCGTTGGGCGATCAACCCTTGTGAGTTCGTGACCAACTCAGTAATCGAGCGCCTTCGCGCCAGCGCACACTTTGCGCGTGTCAAGCCTTACGACGGTCGCCCCGACATCGACTATGTGCTTAGCGGGCGATTGGAGAAGCTCGAGGAAATCGACTACCAGGGTGGCGTCAAGGTCGAAGTCGCAATCTCCGCCCAGATGACAAATCTCGCTACGGGCGTGACCGTGTGGACCAACGCTGTTTCTGAAGTAGGAGACGTAAATAAGAACGATGTCCCAGCGGTGGTTTCTGAAATGAACCGTACCATGGAACGGGCGATTAATAAGCTGCTGAGTCCAATGCCTGGGGATGTGACGAAAGGTCCCACGACAGCTGAGCGAGAGTAACATTCGATAGATCAATGAATCCGGCGAATCGGGCCTGGAGGTGCAGTGCTTCACGTAACTTCGCTACGGTCCGGAGGTTCTATCTCTGCGTGTTCCACTGTCCCTATCAATTGAAAGAGTCTGTATTGAATTGGTTCAACCGCGGTGGTTTCGGTTCGCACCCGGGCGAGT
>Ga0070712_100000597_pt1 | contig 21121 bp, 24 predicted proteins | sample LARL81metaG_FD_71396 | JGI IMG/M metagenome (GOLD analysis project Ga0070712, IMG submission 71396) | Corn, switchgrass and miscanthus rhizosphere microbial communities from Kellogg Biological Station, Michigan, USA - LAR L8-1 metaG | ecosystem: Host-associated > Plants > Roots > Rhizosphere ...
ATAGAGATAATAGTTATGCTCGGGTCGGGGAAGTTCATTGCCGCAGTTACCCCGGAATTGACAGCAAGGTTCGGATTTACCGTCGCAGGATCGGTATTGGTATAGCCCTGCGACTGAGTGCCTAGCTGCCAGGATGTAGCTGTGGCGTTCCCTGACGTGTTTACTGGCCAATGGCTGAAGGCCACTGTCTGTGCGTTCCGTGTCCCGCCACCATAGTTCACTAGCAGCATTGTGCAGTGTCCCGGAGAGGGCGATACGGCCAGTGCGTAGAACCCAGCCGGAGTTGTCGGGACCTGCCACCGAGGACCGAAGACTTTCCTTACCGCCTGGGCATAGAACCACCCGACCGGACATATCTGGCCGCTACCATTTATAACGTCGAGCGTTCCGGCGAAGTTGTTTACAGTATCGGCGCAATGCGTCCACTTGCACATATACACAGGACGTCGTGAGTTGTTTAGCGCATCAATCGCCCACTTAGCTGCGGCAAGGGCCATGGGATATGAGCTATCAGCCGATGATGCGACATTCCCATCTGACGATATAGAATATCCACCCACCATGTAGGCTTGAAGCCCCGCGTTCGTAGTGTTGACCGAGGCGTCGTGGAAGTTTTGGGCGAACTCGCTAGTGCCGACCAGTGTCGTGTCAGTAGTCGAAGGGTTGCTCCCGGTCGGGAACGCATCCCACATGAATCCGGTTAGCCTGTTACTGACTTGCGTGTCGAAGTCGAACCATTGCAGGAACGACGCCATGGGTCCAAAGACCGCCGCATTGGCGTTGACATTCTTAATGGCGGTTATGGCTGCGTTGTAATAGGAAGCTGCCGTAGCTTCTCCAAAATTGTCCGGTTCATTGTGGCCAACCATACCGACAAGCGGCAGTGGATTACCGTTGGACATCTTGGCGGTAGATAGGTAACGGTACAGGTTCCCCATAGCCGTACCATAGGCGGACGCGCTAGTGATGTTAGGCGCGTTGAAGTCTCCTCCCATGATGATCCCGGATATCCCGAGGGGGTCCCACTTAGGAAAGTTAGCTAGCAGGTTTGCTGCTAGAGACGTGTTTACAGAGAGGTCGGCGTTCCACCAAGGGACGTCCACAAACATATGGAGCCCCCAGTTAATTGTTCCGGCGGCGGCAGTGACCGCGCTATTCGTCATCATGACGAAACCGCTATCCGCAGCCGAGCCACCGCTTGCGCCCCATAGCCTCTGAGAGACGACAGTCTGTCCCGAACCGCCGTTGGGGTAGTTCTGCGGTAATGAAAAGTCTGCTGTCACGAAACCGCTAGACGCCGCAGGCCCGGGGCCACCTGTCGATGCTTGCGAGATGATCGTAAACGACGAAGGTCCAAACGGAGAGTTAGACGCTGTAGATTGAGTAGCTGTCAGGCCTATTGAGTAATTACCCGCCGTAAGCGAGCCGGCATTAGTTATCAGGTTGCTGCCCGACACCGAAAAGCTCGACGCATTCGCGCCGCTAAGCGACAGAGACCCAGAGAACGTACCACTAGATAGCGAGACCGTAACCGCGCCTACGGTCGTACCAGATGGCGCCGTGTTCGACACCGTGTTGTTGCTTAGCGAAATGCCGGTAATCGTCAGAGGAACGCCACTAGGCGAAGCACACGCAGCCCAGCCGGTAATCGGAGACGTAGTCGTCGGACCAGCCCATGCTAACTGCGAGGCCGACGTAATCGTTCCAGTAGGCGTCTCGCTGTACCAGTTGTTCGTCTGATCAAGCTGCCATACCGCGCCGCCTATCAGATAAATAATCTGCGCATGAGATACAGTATCGGTCTGGCCGTTGACGACAGGGTTTCCGCTGCCATTGAGCGACCAGACGTTACCCTTTGTATCCGTGAACGACCCGCTACCCGGCGTTGCGGAAGGATAGTTCGTCGTTCCAGTCCACTGCCACCACCCTGGAGAGCCAAACGAATTCCCGTTGCTCTCCTCGTGGTAGACCGTATGGTTCTGGTAGAAGATTTCCAGCAAGGAAGATGTAGTGCTGTCGGCTGCCCCGTTATGAACGACTTGCCCGCCCTGGCCAGTGATGGACCAAGTGTCGAACGGACCTCCTGTTGGGGCGGCCTGTCCTGGGGTTTGGGAGGAAAATAGAGTCTGGCTCTGAGACGTTATCGTCGTCAGATTCGGGGATTCTTGCGTGGCGGTGCCAGTCTGAAACGGGCCAGCGACGGTGGGAGAAGACTGAAGTCCAGTAACCGTATCGACGGCTATCACCTGTATCCAATAGTTCAGCCCCGCCGAAAGTCCATTGATTGTGAAGCTTGCAACAGAAGAAGTCCCCGCCTGCGTCCAGGGTCCCGAGGCTGATGTTCCATACGAGATTATGTAGCTATAGCTCATCGAGCAGTAAGTCCTTGTCGGCTATCCAGGAAAGGCCGTCCACACGCCTACATAATCAATTTGTGCAGTGATCGGTAATTGACCGGGGTTCTGAATGCTGCCAAAGAACCCGTTCGGATCTCCGGCGAATATATTCAGGACAGGATAGAGCGGAACGTTATAGCCAGACGGCGTCGTCCAAGAGTTCTGGGCTACGCGGTCTATATAGAATGTGGTCGTCGTCGGGGTAATCATTACTCCATATCGATGGAACTGCGAGCAATCAACGGTGCCGACCCCAGTTGCGTTATAGGTGTAGAACTGCTGAAGATCCTGGGTTCCGCTCGAGTCCCAAAGAGCAAAGCCGCCATATTGTGATCCGGGTGACTGCGGTGTGACGACCTCGATAACGTCAATCTGGTTGCCGAATCCCTGGTTCGGGCAATATAGGATAAAGCCGAATTCTGTCCCAGCAAGCGGCTGCACCGCTACGCGAACCTCAAAATACCCATAGGTCTGAGAAAAGGTCAGAGCTGTTTGCAGTTGTGCCCCAACGTAAGGAAGGCCGCCGCATGCTGACGAGTATTGAGACGGCGTATTGTCCATCCTCAGGTTGAGGATGCTATTGGATGCGCTGTATAGGTTGTTGATGGGAGTCGCGGGGTTGAAAGGGTTTACCAGCCAGGTGTTGTTTACGGGAGCGCCATCGTTCTGCGGTGAGTAGTACCACGCCGGCTGCCATGTCTGGCCCGCAGCAGGAGCGTGAATGTTGTACATGTTCAGCGAGGTGAAGTCGTCAAAGAATGTCGCGTTGTTCGGATTTGATGCCCCGAAAACACGAGGATCACCGCTTACCGATGTCCATGTCCCGTTGTTCCAGAAGGACCATGACAACCCGGAGCCCGAAGGAGGCGCCGCACCTGGACCGACCCATGTTGAGCCGTTCCAGAAGAACCAGTTCCCTGAACCCTGATCCTGGGCGTAGATCGTATCTGTCTGAGGAACGTAGGTTAGGGCGCCAGTCCCGCTGCCCCCGGGCACCGCCGCCCCGTTCTCCAGGACATTACCACTAGAATCGATAGTCCACACGTTGCCGTGGATATCGGTGATAGACCCCGATCCTGGGGTTATCGTGGGGATTACGACGAGCGTCACTTGGTAGACCGCCCCCTGATAGTAGAGCAGTTCGACTACGTTCGACGCGCTCTGAACAGATACACCGTTCCGGTCTATCTGAAAGCTCCCGGATGTCCCCACTAAAGTCCACACGGCACTCGTCGCATCGACAATCTGCCAAGTGCTGTTGTTGACGAATGTACCTGAAGGAGACTGGCCTAGTGTTATATCGGTGCGAGGGTCCTTTGTCGCCGATACCCAGGCCGAACCATTCCAGGAGAACCACGCATTCGCGCTCGTCTTCCGATAGACCGTGCTGTTCCAGAACAGGAGTTCGACAGTCCCGGTCGTGCCAGAGTCAGACACACCGCCATGAACGACTTGACCGGCTGAATTGATCTGCCAAGAAGTACCCTGAGTGCCTATGATGGTCGCGACTGTATCGGTTACATCTGTTTGTTGCGGAGATGCCGTGATAGCCGGATCGCCGCTGACAGAGATCCAGTTTCCGCCGAGCGCATCGCCGCTGTAATAACTCCACGTAGGAGCCGACGTAGCCGGACCGCCCGAGACCGGCCCCTGCCAAGACAAGGAACTAACGGAAGATATCGTCCCGGTCGGTGTCTCGCTGTACCACGCGCCGGTAGTGTCCTCTTGCCAGATGACCCCGTTAACCAGCTCCAAAAACTGCGCGTGAGATGCGGTATCCGTAAGGTTGTTTACAACCGGATTCCCGCCAGTATTCAGCGACCAGTTATTGCCGAACTGGTCTGTGAACGTCCCACTCCCGGGCGTGACCTTCGGCGTCGTCGCTCCCGCCAGCATCCAGACCGTATGGTTCCAGTAGACGATCTGCTGGACCGTATTGGTGTTCTGGAGGACCGTGCCATTGCGAGCCACCTGGACACCGCTGGACGTCCCGCTCGCATAGAGAGACCAGGCATTTAGGCCAGCATCGTATATGGCCGTAGGGATGGCCCAGGAGACGTTCAGTAAGCCGCTCATGAACCAGGCGCCGCGCCAGAGAAACTGACTTCAAGGGAATTGAAATCGTCAAGGAACAGCGCGGCGCCCTTAGCCAAGTTGCCGCCAGGGTAGGCTGTGGCCCTGCTAGTCCAGGCGCCTATGTAGTCGATCTGGAACACCCCGATGTCGGTGCCTACTGACACTGCTGGCGCACCGACCCAACTGTTGGGGCCGCCGACAGAGAAGGGAACATTCATGTACCATATGTTCCCGTTGCTGATGAAATCAGACGGCGTAGCCTGCTGCGCGGTTTGTACGCCATCGACGTAGAAGGTGAGGAAGTTGGACTGAACGTCGCAACCGACCGTATGGAATCCGGCAGACATATCGCCTGCTCCGGTGTAGTCGTATTCGTGGCTTTGACCGGACACACTCGTATGGATGCTCTGTCTGACCGTGCCCGTCGAGCCGCCCAGGATCTCGAATATATCGATCTCCCCGGGAGGCGCATTCCCCGTAACGACACCATTGGACGTCGGAGCAAGGGGATACAGCACAAAAGCAGGCCAGAAGCCTGGACCGCCGTTAGCAGGTCCTCCTGATGGCACTTGGCAGCGGATCTCGAAATAGCCGAACTGGCGCGCGAATAAACCGGCGACCGGCTCTCCATTAACCTCTAGGCAGGAGGTGATGCATCCCGAGTTCCATAGCTGTCCCGCAGGATTGCTTATGCCACTTCTTGTTACGGTCTGAGCAGTGATAGATAAAACACCGTTCGACAGAGAGAACGGATTATAGCCAGTGCTGCTCGTATTGCCTGTGCCATTGTCGCACATATACTCTATTTCGCCGACGAACGAGAGGAAGAATTCGTTCCCCCCGAAGGCGAAGTGGTTCATCCATGCCCCGAACGAGCCGGCGGTTATAGTCAGGGTAGGCGACGTAAATGGGGAATTAGAGACCCCGGCCTGCGTAGCAGTAATGGTTATATGGTATGTCCCTGCGGCCAGCGTGACCGTAGTTACTAGATTCTGTCCTAGGATCGTGAACTTAGAGGCATCCGGGCCGCCCACGGAGAGAGAACCAGAAAAGCTACCACTGCTCATCGTCGTAGACACAGTCCCTACTATTTCTCCTGATGGAAGGCCGGATGTTATGTTCGTACTAGGAAGAGAGATTCCGGTAATCGTCTGAGTACCTAGATTGTCCGCTAGAATGGTTCCCACTGGCGGAACTGTCGTCGCGGAGGAACTGGATATTCGCGTGTTCTGAGGAGATTCGATCAGCGCACTAGCGGTTGTAACTACCGGCCCAACGACTGTCGGAGGCGCACTTATGCCGAGGATACTATCCTTGGCGGTAATCCTGAAAAAATATGCTGTGCTAGCCGATAATCCGCTGACGACATCGCTTGTTGCTGAAAACGGAGATCCAGTTACCGCCGTCCATGGCCCAGTCGAGGCCATAGCCTCTTCTACTACATAAACGACGCTCATCTAGCTCACCGTGAAGGTGACGGAGCCTACGACGGTGCCGTTTGCTACCACGTAAAGGACATGAGAGCCTGCCGCCAGCGCAGGCAGCGTAAACCCAAAGCTAGATACCGTGACGGTAGCGCCTCCGGGTAGAGTATTGAGGGTTATCGGTTGGTCAGCGGACCACCCCAGTTGGATAGCGGACGATGTCTCTGCCTCCGTAACGCCGCTGACAGCCTGGAGAACCGGGTCGACGACATATTGCAATGTCGGAGTAGACGTAAACCCGGACAAAGCGCCAGAAACCGCTATGCTCGTAGTATGGGATGCTCCGGTTATCGGGCTGATAGTCACCTGAGGAATTGTAGCGATACTGGCAACGCCTCTGGAGTTCAGGACGAAGAGAGCGCTTCTCGTCGAGGCACTATTGTGGAACGTCGTGCTGGCTGTGCCCTGTGCGATGATCTGCACTATATTCGCGGCGAACGCCGGGTTGCCAGCGCCCCCAAATGCCATCGCCGAAAGGTCGAGGATGTCCAAGACGGCAGAGGCGAGCGGAAGCCCAACGATAGCCGCTGACCCAGTGCCGATGAACGATAGGGCTCCTCTTCCGAACGCCGAGATAGCTCCACCGACCGTCGCCGTCATAGCAATCACAGGCGCCGATACTGGGCCTGGGCCGGATGGATTTACGGCATAGACCTCGAAAGCGTATTCGGTGCCTGAAGAAAGCCCCGATACGGTCGCCGTTGTATTGGACGTCGGAGTACCAAACGTCTGGTATATCCCTGTCGTCCCGTCGCCCTGAACGAATAGGACTTGATACGTGTAAGGCCCGATACCCGTCTGGGGCGCAATCCACGAGAGCGTGACAGACGACTGAGTGACACTGACAATACCGAGACCGAGCACCACGCTTGGTCCTTGGCCGAGGACGCCTTCCCAAGATCCCCTGTCCCAGCCATCGATCGCGGCGTTCTCTACATCGAATCCGAACAGGGCCGTGCCGTTGATCGACGTGATCTGATAGTTGATACCGACCCCTTCTGGGTTGATCGGCAGATACCCGCCTTCGAGGAGGGCCGTTATCAGAGGGCTCGGGACGACGCCGCTTATCCCCACTGTCATCGTCATGTCCTGGTTATCCAGGATTGTGACTATTGATGATGGGTTGTTGAGCAGGAGCCCGAGAGCCTTAGCCGCTTCCGCTATCGAGCCATCCCAACTGTTCAGAATGACCTTGGCTCTGAGAAGCTGGCGATAGGTATCGTCGTCAAGGCGCGTCAGGCCGTCAGTCGAATCGAATGGCCCTTTCCAGACGCCCTGGTCCCACCCTAGTCCAACGGTATCAAAGCTGAAGTACAGACCCGTAATAGGCTGTTCGACGAACCTCGTTCGCCCGACCCACTTTCCGACAGCATCAAGCTGGACACCTATTGCGGTGTCTAGGTCGAAAGTAGTTAGGAGTGATCGTAGGAGCGCCTGAGAGTCCAGCAGAGGCTGGATTAACGCAGAGACATACGCAACGAATTTCGGTTTGTTGGCGTGTTCGGACGTAATCCGCGCCAGGTAGCTTGCGAGCGTCGGAACACTAGAGGCCATATCATGGGATGCTCAAAGAGACAGTTGCCGATGAAGCCTGCGCCGCCTCATTGAAGGCTATAGGCACGTCAGCCGAAGCCGGCGCTCCGCCTCCACGAGACATTAGCATCGATGTCAGGTTGAACGTCGTATTATCCGTTCCCGCAATCGACAGCGCCGCCCAGATAACGTGGGTCAAGTAGACGTTCGTCCCGATCGGGATTGAGTTGACGTAGTTGACGACCGCCGCAACGATCTCGTTGCCCGCAGAACTCGTAAAACCCTGAAGGGCTGTCAGATGGATTACGATAGTGATCGGAACCTCAGAGACTACGAAGAAATTGTAGGTATGAGGAATGCCATAGGAATCGAGGACAATCTCGCTCGTCGTCCCGAAAGTCCCTGCCCCAGGTGTCTTGTGCGCTGCAATAGCGTTTGCTATCTGCTGCACATCACCGCCCTCGACGACGAACGAAACCGAGTGAGACGGTACCCCATTGCTGTCGGCCAGAGAGGTATCGTTCTCATAGACGCGCAGCCTAGTGACGCCTTCAACCGCAAAGACAGCGCCCGTCATCCCATCAATCGCCGTCACGCTCGGGAGCATGGTAGAGACATTCTGTCGAGCCCTAAGTGCTGGGTCGGACTCTAGCGGAGCGCCAGCTAGGGCAGACTGTAGGAAGGAGGCTGTCTGCCAGCCAAGGATGGGCGTTGCTATCGTCACAGGACCAGCAGAGGCGGTTATAGAACCGGCTACGGAAGCCGTGGCTGTGACAGTAGCCTGACCCGTTGTGTCAATTACGACAGGCGAGGGGAGTGTCCACTGATTGCCGCTAGAGTCCCGGACGATGCCTCCAACGATAACAGTCCCCGCTACCCCAATGCACCGGCAAAGAGCCGTGCTATTGGTCGGAAGACCACGCGCGAGGCCATTGATCTTGACGACACTGCTTAGCCCCACCCCGACCGCTGTAGCCGGCGAGTAGCTGTTGTAAACAGCGGTCGCCATGCTGTTTGTGTCATATATGGCCTGGGCGAAGATACCGAGGAGCTGACCATCCTGGCTGTCGTTACCCAGATATGTATCGGAGCCGAAAATACCCTGCACCTTTCCCTGGAGAAAAGTCAGAATATCCGTGAAGGCCGGTGAGTGGATACCCGTCGAGTCTACATAGCATGCAGTTGGGGATGTCGTACCGCTCACTGGACTCCCCCGCTTGTGTTAGCGATACCAGCAATCGGCAATGGCACGTTCTCGATTGCAACCGCACCGTAAATCGTATCTAGCGACACCGAGACATTGAAGGTCCGCGTCGCTCGGTCGAGACTGCTGCTGTAGCTCAGAATGATGTTGACGCCGGGGGTAGTCAGTATCCTGTTGCGGATAATCGCATCCCGTGTCGCCTGCGTGTTGCGCCCCAAGACGCCCGTAGGCCACGCGGTCCCATCTGTAGTATCAAGGAACCACTCTGCGGACCAGAGCGCTAGGCGGGTCTGTACGGCCTGGGCAACTGCATCCGGCGTGTTGACGTAGAACGCAGAGAGACCGCCGCCTAACGTATAATCACCGCTTGCGTCGAGTTGCCTGTACCGCACTCTTCCGCCTTTCGCGTATCTGGAGCAGCTCTTCCTCTGTAAGACCCTCGATCTTCTGCATCTGGTTCGATGCCTTTGCGGAGGCGGCAATCAGCTCATCGAGCTTTAGCTGTATCGCGAGAGTATCTCGGTTCTGGCTATGCTGGAGAAGGAAGACCATCAGGAAGGTGATAATAGTCGTCACAGTATTGGCGTATAATTGCCATGTGTCGGAAAATCCGAACCAGGGACCTAGGCCGATCCACACCGCCACAAGAAGGACGGCAGAGACGAAGGCGTAGGCGCGGCCACACTGGGCCGCAACCCAGCAGGCTAACTCTGCGAAATACTTGTTCATCTTACGTCCCCGGTGTCGGAGGAACCGTCTGCGCGGCAACCGGAACGCCGGCAATGCCGTGCCGGTGAGTGGCGAGCCCAATCTGATCTCCGGTGCCGAAACCCCCCGTCACCGTGCCCGTGATCTGTAAGTTGCCATTGATGCGGACGAGTGGGCAGTTGATCGTCGTCATAGCGGGGCTGTTGATCGTAATTGTAGGAGATGTAACCGTGACCTCGCTATTGGCCGTCACGCTTACCTTGTCTGATCCAGTAATGTTGACGACATTGTTCTGCGCGTCGGCCTCTACCGTGATGCCTTTGACAACAAGCCGGACCTTCTGGTTGTCGTTATCGACCTCTGCGAAGATCGTCCCGTCGCTCGTCCGTAGCTGAGCCGTTGTCGTTGAAAGGTCGCTTATCTTTGTCTTTTGCGACCAAGGGCCGGGTATCGCGAAGCCATCGGATAAATCGTGCATTCTCAGCTCGCGCTGCGTCTGCACTCCGCCTTGCTGCCACCAGTTGTCGATGCAACGTGAGGAGAATACGATCAGGCATTCGTCCCCCTGCTGCACAGGAAATGTCAGAGCGTATTGCCCGCCACGAGGGAAGATCACCGGAACGTCGGGAATGATAGGCATAGCCTTCCATTCCTGAGTCTGATCTGGCCCTGTGTAGAGTGCGTGCAAGGCAGGCTGGACTTGAGCCGTAATCGTATCAGCGTCGTAGCTGGTGATTATGCCGGGGAGGGCAGTCCATACCGTTGCTTGGTGCCCAGCGAGGGAGCTACGAATAGCCGTCTGTGGATCTTCAAAGCGCTCGCGATAGTCCATTATGGAGGCGTTACCCCTGGCGTAGGACCTAGGATGGCAGAGGAGACAAGAGGCTTCGGCAGCGCCCCGAGGTCGGTGACGGCCTGCGGGATTGTGGCAGTAGGATCAATCGACAGCGCCGTAATGCGCGTAAACCATTCCGGTCCTCGCGTATCTCCAACGTGAGTCGCATAAACTACGACATAGTCCCCGTCGCTATTGAGCGGAGGAACCCAAGCGCCCTGGTTTCCGAGAGCCGCATTCGGAGAAGCCGCTCGCTGGTTTATCGTCGCATTGATAGCAGATAGTTTTAGTTGTGCAATCTCGCTGTTGTTCAATCGTATCCGCGTTCCCCAGGCAATTGCTGGGTTCAACAAGCACATGACCTGAACGCCGGTTTCCGTCTGCTCCGGCACGCCTATCTGGCCAGTCGAAGAATTAATAACGACCGCCTGTCCTGGACGGACAGCGAACTTAGGATAAGCCTGTAATTGCCCTTGATAGATATTCCAAGTGAAGTTGTTCGATTCACCAAGATCGCTCAGCGTGTCCCGAGTCATACCGAATAGAACCTTGCCACGAGGCGCGGGCTGGCTCTGAAGTCCATCGGGAGGCCCGTTAGATGTAACCTGCATTGGCTCAAAGGAATCAGCGCAATGGCTGAATACGTCCTGGCTCGTATAACCCTTGGCAAGCGATTTGGAGAGAAATGCAAAATTGTGTGCCGCGTCGCCGTCGGCGGCAAAAATATCGATAAAGCTATCTACGTTGCTCTCTTTTCCAGTGCGAAGCTGGTAGATATAGCCTTGGAAGAGTTGGCCAAAGTTCGCCTGATAACCCGCCTTCAACACGACCTGAGCCGATGTCTTGCCTGGCACCCCCGCAATAGTCGCGCGGTTCTGGCCCGCCAGTCCGACAATACGCTGGACGGTCGTAGCCGAGAGATTATAGATGCGAGCATGCAAAGAAGCCGGCGTCTGAGCCGTCCAGTAGTTTACTGTGAAACGAACGCGCAAAATCTGGGGCTGGTCCGGACCGGCCAGTTCGATGCCGTTTCCTTGCATGTCAGCGACAACAAGACTACAAGCCCGTAGCCACTGCGCGGCGCTGCTAATCGTTTCACTCATTGACTCTTGCGCGCTATTTCTGGCATTGCGCTTTTCCGCAAGCCATAGGTGGATAAAATGGGGAAATGCATAGGAGCAGCGATAACTGCCTTACTAATAGCCGCATCAACGCCTGCGTTCGCCTTTTACCAGGAAATGAAGTGCGAACGAAATACCGCTACGGGCGCTCTAGAACCAGAACCCAACGTGAGCGCCTATGCAGTGAAGCAATGGGACAGCTATCGTATTATCGCAGAAAGAGACTACGGCCTAGCCAATGAACCCGTTGCTGTCCCTGGCCGACCGGGTTGGGTATTCGGCACCTGCCTCTTTGAAGGCCACTGGTCGCGCATACCGGAAGACGCGCCAGTTCGTTTTCCTAGGCAGTGACGAAATAAAGATGCGCAGTCGATCCAAGCCCTGAAAAGTCAGGAATTGCGTCAGGCTGGCCATCGACAATGACCATCAGCGCGCCGCCGATGCCGAGGTATTCGTACTGGTAGAGTAGGTCGATGCCAGGGATCAGTGGCAGCCCGGCGGCAATCGCGTTGCCATTCGTATCGCTGATATCCAGAAGCCAGCCGTCCAGCACGTTAGTGTCGACCACCACATTCTGGCTAAGCGTATCTGCACCGACGGGTGCGCCAGATATTCCAGCGTTGGCTTCATGGTATGTCAGCCTCATCGTGTAGGTTACGCCGGCAAGCTGGATAGAGAACTCCTGAGCCTGAGAGATAAGTGGGATCTCGTACCACGTCGCCATCAGGCAGCGATCCTCGTAATCACATTTCCAGTCTGGAGCGTATCGGTAAAGGTAGACGCCTGGGCCTGAGGCTGAACTGCGCCGCGTTGCGCGACCGCCGCCGTAGTCTGGGGCGAAGACTGCGCCGATGCCGGGGTAATCTGCGCTGCCTCCGTAGAGACGATGATAACTTCGCGGCAGACCATCACGGCCTGAAGGGCATACTCAGATGTGCTGTTCGTCGTGATGCCAAGGCTCACGATCAGCATATTGAGGTAAAGGCTCTTTCCGGTCGTGATCGATATCAGCGACGGCGGCGGCTCTTGGAGAGCTAGGAGTTGCTGGTAGACTTCCTGGGCACGGTTCTGATTTTGGGATAGGAGGCCGAGTACCGACTGGCCTGGCAGTCCAAATCCTCCAAATCCATAACCGCTGTTCGACCAGCTCCACCGCAGCGTGACCTCTCGCGGTTTCTTATAGGCATGATCCGCAATAACGCTACCGACTTCAACCGGATGCTCGGTAATCTGGAGTTCGTCTCGCCCGCTTTCCTCTACGACACAATCCGGCAGGATAAAGCCAAAGGGTCCGCTTATGCTGCGCGGTGATCGCAGAAGCAGGACATCCTCGATCCCCTCGACTACGGTAGCCGCAGCGGAGAAGGCTGTGAGAGCGCCGCTCACTGGACAGCGCCTTGCTGGTTGCGTTGGAGATCAGCCCAGTGGCGCCGGTTATACTCGTCCCAAGCCCGCCCTACAGCGTTCGGGTCGGCAGACGTATTTATGGTGACATTGTTCGTCTGGCTGATCGTATCGCCGCCGTTGAACGTCGAACTGCTGGATAGCCTCGGATCAGCACCCAAAGCTTTCGCAAAGCCAATGCGCCTACCGAGAGACCTATCGTCGGCACCGGGGCGCTCGTTGAACTGATAGTCAGCGATAGTTGCGCTGATGGCATCTCCGGCCTGGCGTAGCATGAAGCCAGCCTTGGCCTCGCTGTGCTCCTGCTCCCACGCCGCAAAGTCTAGCTGATCGTGAAGAGAGGCTTGAGTTAGGTTCTTGCCGGTAAGCTGCCGGAAAGTCTCCTGCCTAGCCCGATCCCACTGCCGCAATCCAGCATGCCCAGACGCATTGACGACGGTCGTGCTCAGGCCGCTCTCGGCCATCATGTTGGAGACCATACCGATTGCCTGGTGCATCGGTACGCCCTTGGACATGAGGTATTTGACCGCCTCGATGGCCTTAGGGTCAGTGATGCTCTTTACCGCGTCCTCGCCGCCCGAACCGCCGCCGAATAGATGGCCCACGATCCCCGCGCCAAGCCCGCTCGCCCATGAGCCGAAGCCCCCTGCGCCGCCCTCGGTCATCCCCTCCAGCGTATCGTTCAGCTTGGTCATCTGCGTCGATAGCTGCTTGACGTTCGCCGGTAGCTCAGCGCCCTCGGCTACGGAGATGGGATTGAGATAGCTCAGGACGTGGCCCAGGCGCTCCAGGAGGGACGGTCCGCCGCTCCCCTTGTCCTGTAGCAGTTCGGGGTTGGTCGGCCCCAGGCGTGCCCCAGGAGGAGCCGCGCGGAAGCCTGGGCGGCTACGCGGGTCGCCCGCCTCATCCTGTCCAGGACCAGCCATTTCGCCCTGGCCGATCGTCATACCGGCATAGACGCCGCCAGCAATGCCAAGGAGCGGCCCAAGAAACCTGGCCGCAGCCCCCGCGCCCCGGAGGACGCCGCCTAGAAGGCCTGTCAGACCAGCAGCAAATCCAGTTCCGGTCGCAGCGACAGCCGCTCCCGCCGCGACCGCTGAACGTGCAATGGCGGCAAAACCGCCTACGAACGAGACTACGAACTTTCCGACGAAATAAGCCTCTAGCGCGTGGAGCGGCGTAATCCAGCCGTTCGTCGCTTCTGCTAGTTTGCCGAGCAGTTCCAGAACCTTGCTGAGACCGCTCTCAATCTCCCCCCATGGGAGGAAGCTCTTGCCGGTTTCCTGGAACCGCTTGTAGTCCTCGAAAAGCTGAGAAAGCAGCCCGATAAGGAGCGCGATCTTGCTCGTCTCGGGGAAAATGAACGCTGCCATTATGGCAGCTATCGCCGTGACGATCTGCTGCTGGTCGGCGGGTAATTTCTCGAACCACCCGACGACCTTGCCTATCATCTCTACCGCGCCGCCGAACGCGGAGGTGATGTGCTGACCTATCCGGTCTAGCGTGCTGATTATCTGGTCAGCGTGGCTGTCCAGCCAGTTAGTCATCCCCTGAAGGGCTGCCGTCATCCTTTGCAGGATTGGCAACCCCTGATGACCCATTATGTCATTTAGTCGAAGTTGGAAGCTCTGCCATGCCCGCTCAAAGGCAACAGACTGCTTCGCGAATTCATCTGGATCAAAGCGAAATAAGCGTCGCGCGAAGTTAAATTCCTGGACACCTTCTCCGACCTGACCGCCTCTGGTCAGTATCGCATTGAAGAAGTCCGGTCCTAGGAACTTCTCGAACTGCTGGCGGATGATAAACTGTTGACCGACAGACTCCCGGGCAAAGCGTTCTCCAAAATGCTGGAGCTGCTGAGTTAAGGAGCCGGGGCCGGCATACTCAGTGAAGACCTGCGCCCATCCAGGCTGCGTCCGCATCATGTGCGCGAGGTTTGACAGAGCCGTTATGGTCTGCTGGGGAGCGAGACCTAGCTTCTGCCAAGCGAACGTCAGCGCATCGATATTGTTGACGGTATCGTTTACCGTCATCGCTAGATACTGCATCTGCGAAGCGCTGCTCGCCATGTTGGCGACAGCCGCAGTTACAGCACCAGCAGCACCCGCAATTCCCGCACCCAGGCCGATGACTGCGTTGGACATAGATGTGATTGCATCCATGAACCTACGCTGTGCGGATTCGTCTACCCGTGCCCCAAGGACAATGAGGAATTCGCGCAGGATTGCCGCGTCTGCCGTCTTCGCCTCCTGCCTGGTAAGCGGCCTCGTTGCCATCCGTCTGGGATCAGACCAGAGCCAAATATCTTTGACTCTGATATGCCGTCGTTGATCCAGAAGCTAGGAAGGCGACCATCCGAAAAGCCGTCAGGAATAGGCTCTCCGGCAGAGATAGTCCGCTGTTCTATGCCGTTGTTGATCCAGCGCGAGCCAGCCCGCGCTTTGCCAAAGACAATACCTATTTTGCGCATCTGGTCCGCGAGGCCACGAGCAGCAGCCGAAGCCTGCATCTTCTCTATCGTATCAGACCGATGAGTTTTGCCAGCCATGCCCGTTCTGCTGGCCCTAATATCTGGGTCTCTCCAAGTGATACGAGACGTTTCTGCCAGCCTCGCTCTATGAAGCTCTGTAAACGGAGGGACCTTCCTGCCGATTAGGCCCTGCCGCACCCTCTCAATAACCTCAGGCGAACGGGGTCCAAGCACTCGACCTGTGAGAGCTAGGCTAATTTTTGCCTTGGTAGTCTCCGGTCTATGCTTACCTAGATTCGGGTGTACGTCATGAGGCGAGTCACCGCCCGCACTGATATTCGTAAGAGGGCCATCAGGCCATCGTTTAATGACACTGACGAGAGCGACCTCCATCTCCTTCGCTTGGGCCAGCGTCATGCCTTCGCGGAATATGACAATAGGGATGTCGAAGTCGTTCCGGAGCATGCGTCGGATCTTACTATAGCGCCTCCCGCGCAGACCCCTCTTTGCGTCTCTGACATGATCGGTAGGACGGGAACTCCTAGAGCCTATGCCTATGTAGAAGGGCTCGCCACGCTCATCGAATAGCGCGTAGCCGAAGTGTTTTGACAATCGACTTTCCCTCCGATGCGGACATTACTTATACCGCATCCAGAGGGTATAAAGCCATGAATTAGAACAGGAATCCGCGCTTTCTGAAGAAAGTCGCCTCGTCCTGATCTCCCTTTGCGCGATTGCACGGGGGACACATTAGCTGCAAGTTACTCATTGCATCTGAGCCACCACGGCTGCGAGCACGGCGGTGGTCGATTTGAATGGGGCAACTCGCGAGGCGTCGGCGGCATCCAGCGCAACCGCCCTGCTGGGCGACGAAAAGTGGACCGATAATATCGTGGTTTGACATGACACATTCGAAGCCTCCGTAATGGATAGAGGCTTTATGGGAACGCACTTTCCGCAAGGGAAGCGGAAACGTCAAATCGACTTATTTCGCGTTAATTCGGCTCAGCGCACCAGCGGCCTTCGACAGCGCGAGAGTTATTTCTCCCTTTATCCTGCGGACTATATCCATATTAGGATTGGCCTTCGCCATTTCCTCTTTTATGTCGACCCTTAGGTCGGCAACGTGATCCGCAATAAAAGCAGGACACCCGTCCGTAGTGAGCCGCTCTTTCTCTATCCGTTTCTGGTCGGCCCGACGCCGACTTTTGCGAGGAGGAGAAACCCGAATTCTGTTCCCCCAATCTACCTCTGCGTCTCTTCTATGCCCCCAACGCTCCTCGACGTCCTTTATGGATTCGCTATCGTAAGTAGACATTCGTCGCCTTATCTCTCGATAAGACCTCCAGCGGGTCCTAGGAGGACACTCTTGCCCGTCCCTTCCGCTGCGGCGCTGTCCGCTAAGGTCTCGTTAATGCCTCGGAGCGTTAGCCTGCTGAACTCGCCGCTCGTTCTCTGACCGGACAGAGAGCGCGTCGTTCATCAGGGAAATATCGTAGAGGTCAACCGCCCCGTTCTTCAGGCTCTCGTAGCTGCACAGGCCCTCGACGACCGGCGTCATCAGATAATCCAGCCCGTCCTCTAGCTGGACGTATTCCCTAGGCTCTCGCCAGTTGTCGGGGAGGGTTGGAGTGAAGCTGAGAGAGGGGCGCGCATAAAATTTGAGAGGTTCTCCTGGATTACCTGGAATGTAATCTGAAGCAGAGCCATGCCGTCGATATCCTCGAACATCATCCGCTTGGCCGTAGAGTTCCAAATCGGCACCCAGCCCGTGCCCTGATTACGCGACACGACGGAAAGACATGTAGAGGAGATGAAGTCTACGTCCTCCGACTTCATGCTGGCGAGCCCCTCAATAACCGGAAGCATCATCTCAGCCATATCCACCATAGGCCGCTCGTCACCGCTGGCTTTGGCCTGCGCCTCCGCCTGTAGTCTGGCCCGCATCTCTGGCGTGGGAGTAAGCGACACTAAGAGAGGAGCAAGCTTCCTAGCTACGTGAAGCTGCGAGAATGCGTCGAGCCGCCTGACGGTCCTGTACTGTTTATTATCGACTTCGAATTCACTCACGAGAGCACCGTGTCACCCGCTCCAAGCGTCTCAAAGATGTATCCGGCATTGAACACCCACTCAATGACATTGCCGTCCTTGGCCCAGGTATTCGCTGGCTGACGGCGGAACCCGCAGAACATACAGGTCACCGCGTCACCCCGGGAGAAATCCGTAATGACGATGGTGTTCCGGCCATAATTCCCCGGGACCGAAGTATCCAAGGCATACATGGCGGACAGAAGAGCGTTCGTTGCCGACACCTTAAGGAGACGGACGGTAACCGTTCCTCCTTGCCCTGCATGTAGGCTATGCATAGGTGAGCCATCGGCTCCAATAGTCATGGTCGCCTTATCTTCGGCCATCTCTATTGAGATACCACCCTCTGCTGTGCCGGCCTCATTGCCAAGACTGAACGCGCCGCTCGGACCCACAATCGAGCAGCCAACATCTACAAAACTGTAGGCCGAAAAGCCGACCGGCATAGTAAGTCTCCGTGATTTAGATTAGGTGGCTTCAGCGATTGACGTTGATAATGCAATTGGCGAAATGCACCGCCCCGGCAAGCTTCACAGCCGCCTGGATAGTCGGAGCAATACGCGCTGCTCTCTGGTCTTCGCTCTGTGTGCTTACAGATGGCGCCCAAACGTAATATCCACGATCGAGGAATTGCTGAGGCTTTAGCTGCCCGAACACGGAGCTGCTATTCCATACACCTGGCGCGATCAGACCATTATTCAGCCCATCGATCATCGCCGCCTCGACGCCCGTCATAAGGATATGCATCCCCGGATCGGTCATCGGAATTTTGGTCGCCGCCGTGAATAGGATATTGAACAGCCGCGTCTGGGTGTTGTTCTGGAGCCAATCAAGGCCCTGGCGTTCGTCGATGAAGAACCCGCCGCACATCACGCCCTGCTGGACGATAGGCGTGAACCCAGCAACACCGTTCGCGTAGTTGACGTAGACGTTGACGTTCTTGTTCGTCAGCGCCTGCGCCTGCGTCTCGGATAGCGTTTCCGCAACGACTCCTGGCTCTTGCTTGAACTTGCCAGTGATGACCGAGTTCTGAGCCGTGAAGTCGACTGTCGCAAACCTCCCCAGGAGCGAGAAGACAGCATAGGCCGACGAGGAGCTGTACTGCATTAGCGTGTGCTGTAGCTCTAGGCTCTGGAGCACAGACCCAAGGTCGCCAGTCTGCGTCGGGTCCGCGACCGCCGCCTCTTGCGTCGTGATGCCGTAGATCCGAGAGGGGTTCTCAGCCTCGATGACCGTCGCGACCGCTTCGTGCTGGCTATCGGTGATGTCGGAGGAATTGACCGGTGCGAAGGCTGCCGCATACCAGGAGTTAGAGGCGGCAGCGAGCGCGGAGACGGCGTCAACCGGAGCCTCGGCAGCAATGCCCGCAACGGGAGCAGAAGCCCCTGAGGCTTGCGAGAGGCCGCTGAGAGTGGAGATATCCGTCCCACTACCCGCTGTCGTGGCATAGCTGACAGCGCCGCTCGTGCCCGTCACGATGCCACGCACCTTGAACCGGGAGTATGGCGCGTCCCAGACGCACAGAGCGCCAGCAGGAAGACCGGCTTGGATGATCGCCGCTACGCCGTTCATGTTCACAGCGGAGGCGAAGTTGAGGCCTGTTACCGTATGCGGCGTGCCATCAATCGAGATCGTGAAGGACCCAGAGGCGATGACGTTCCACGTCGACATGCTCTGGTTCGTCTTCGAGAGCGCTGCGCCGAAGATCCAGCCGTGGGTCGCCGACTGCGCCCAACGCCCGATATAGCATAGGCTCGGCTGGGGCGTCTGAGCAAAGAACAGCGCCGCCGCTTCGGCCTCCGGGTTGGTCGTCCCGAAATCCGCCTGAACCTGGGTGAGTGTAGAATACTGACGGAACCGCTCGCCCGTGTTGATAACGCCCTCGGTCGGGCCGATAATCATAACCGTGCCGAAGTTCCGCTGAGCCAAAGGTAGTGGGCTCAGACTTACGGTCACATCGACGACGTCGGAAACGCTGAGACCCGAGCCCGACATAGGCGGAGTTCCTTAATTACTAGCTGTTATTGTGCAATGAAGGCCGGCGTCCGTAAGGAAACTGACCGACACCTGGGCGATAGCTGGAATAGAGTCGTAAGTACGCTCGACAAACCGGACGAAAGACATCGGCACGTCACTCCGCGAGACGTACTGGCTGTTTATCAGTTCCCCGAGGTGCGTCGTTTCGTCGACGCTCCGCAGCTTGATCCCTTGAGCTGAGAGCGTCTCGAAGTTCTGCCGGATGTAGATGCCGTCACGTAGGAGCGCGGCGTAGAAGGACGACTGCGGGCCATAGAATGTCGCCAAAGCGTCGAATCGCTCATAGCGATGCAGCGTGCCGGAGTCGTCCGCATCCTGGGTATATGCGGGATAATCGTATGGCGTGTAGCTGGTGATACCGACCGCACACCAGACCGTAGTAACGGACGGCTGAGTAGGGGGCTGAGGCTGCCAGCGGGGCCTAACGAGATTGCCCGGAAGGCCCGTCACTCCCGTGATCATCGCCTGGAGGATGCCTGCAAGCGCGTCGTCGTTCAGCGGATTTCCGCTTGCCTGGATATAACCACTCATGTTTGGCCCTATCCAAAGCAGCGCTACCGAGGAGGATGGCGAAGAACGAAAGGAAAGCGACGCCTAAGACAATGAGGCTATGGCCCATCCGGAACCATGTCGACCAACTGGCAAATGGCGGTCACGAAACCGGCACCATAGTTCATCCAGTCGTTGACGTGCTTCACCCGGTAGTTCTTGCCCTGCCACACGACTTGGTCGGGAGCCGTCGTCGCCGTCAGCGGGAACAACCGGAACACTGTCGTCACCGTTACGAACGTCCCAGTCCTCTCGCCTTCCGGTAGCTGCTCTAGATCCCGCCCAGGCGATGGCTGCACCGAACCGGACGCATAATAGAATCCCTGCGTGTCGACTGTGAGCCCTTGCGCGTTGACCGTCCGACTGCTGCGGATGACAGTAAAATCATCCACGAACATCGGATCAAAGAGAACGTCTGCGGTTACGTCGAGCAGAGCCATGGGCTATCTTTCCGCAATCGCCTTGTCGACTAGAGCGCAGACCTCATCGAGCGTGTGACGGTCGTTGAATGCGCCCAACTCGTGGAACCTCTGGCACCCAGCCGCACGCATTAGCCGCCGCTGCGCCTCGGTCCATTTGCTGTCGGGACGACCGAAACTGCGCTGCGCCGCCTTGTGAAACTGCTGGATCAGACACCCGCGTCCTTCGGAGAAATCCCGAGGATTCGAGACCGCATACGGACGCCAATTCTCTGGTGTGAGGCGATCACGCAACTCCAATAGGAATTGTGTCGTAATATCCAGCGTCGTCACGTCAAGCGGCATGTTTATTGCTTCTCCGCGTTCACGGTGCTTACCGCAGTTGCGAAAGCCGCCGGCCAGCGGCTCTCATCCGGCTTCCCTGGCTTCCAGCAATGGCAATAGTAGTTCCACGACCCGGTTACGTCCGCGATCGGGGGCAGGGGTGCTGGGTTGAACCACAGCATCAGTCTAGCAAACGCACAGGCGACCGGGTCGTTGTATTCGATCGCTGAAAATGCGTCAGTTAGCGGAACATCGCACGTATTGAGCACAGCCTGCGCAAGCATCGGCGTCTGCTTCAGCACCCCCTCGACGCCCGCCGACTCGAACTGCCAATAGCCTCTTGCCGGACCGCCAACCTGCGCACGAGCCGCGATATTGCTCTCCTGTGTGGCAATCGCCATCAGCATGATCCTAGCCGCGTCGGATGTCATATAGCTCGGAAGGAGAGACAACCCGGGATCAACGACGCGGAG